>OASD01000198.1_pt1 | contig 32928 bp, 28 predicted proteins | sample 1475531 | NCBI WGS metagenome assembly OASD01 (sample SAMEA3360668, study PRJEB22359) | human gut metagenome | biome: ENVO:urban biome; feature: ENVO:human-associated habitat; material: ENVO:feces | place: Bangladesh | collected 2011
AGATTCATTGATTTACTGTCGTATATATATGCATGTCATATGATAAAACGTTTTAATGTTTGGCATGAAATTACTTGTCCTATCTTAACATATGTAGAATCCCATTTTTACCATTTTTCTAAAATTAGTTTAAATTAATATAAAATACGGCATTAAACTATTCGATTGTGATAAATTTACATAATAATGTGTTAAATTTGCTTCTTGAAAAGAAGTTGATTCACATCGAGTAACTATAAAAAGAAAATTATGGCAATATTCTATCCTTCACTTGAAAAGATTTCGATGTTCAAAGTTCCTGCGACCGTTGGAGAATGGACACTATTGGAGTTTCTTAAGAATTGCTTAGATGATTCTTTTGAAGTCTATTTCAATCCATTTTTAAATGGAGACAGACCTGATGTGCTCATTATGCGAAAAGGGTATGGGGTTATGATTATAGAAGTGAAAGATTGGAACTTGAACAATTTTCGCTTAAATGAAAAGAAAAAGTGGATATTTATACAAAATGGATCAGTAGTAAAGTCACCAATAGACCAAGTTTTGAAATACAAGAATAATCTTTATGATCTTCATGTCACAGACTTGCTACAAATGAAGATAAAAGATTATCGCCATTTCAATATAGTCGCATGTGCTGTTTACTTCCATTGTGCCAGTCAACATGAACTTGAGGATAGGCTTATAAAACCGTATAAAGATGATAAGAAATATCAAACATTCATTAAATATAACATGGACTTTATCGGGAAAGATGGACTCAACGAAGAGGATTTTATTAATCTTCTTAAAAAGCGACGTATTATAGCCTCAAGCCCTTCTTGGCTATTTACAGATGTTATATATGAAAATTTCAAAAGATTGTTGTCACCAGCAGAACACTTAAAGGCAGAAGGTGAACCATATAGATATTCTGACAAACAAAAAAGCATTATATACTCAACAAATCTTGAGCAAAGAGTACGTGGTGTTTTTGGATCTGGTAAAACTACAGTTTTAGCAGCTAGAGCAGTACAAGCATACAAACGGGCTTTGTCACGTAATAACACCCCACGTATTTTAATTTTGACTTTCAACATTACGCTCAAAAACTTTATTCATGACAAACTTAATCGGGTTGATGAAACATTCCCCTTGGATAGTTTTATCATTATAAACTACCATCAATTTATAAATGCTGAGCTCAACAATCTAAATATTGAGATGGAAATTCCTGAAAGTATGGACAAAGCCCACATATCCGACTATCTGGAAAGAATGTATTATGGGAATGTTCAATTGTTTTACGAGCACAAAAATCAAATTGTTAAATATGATGCTGTTCTCATTGACGAGATACAAGATTACCACAGGTCTTGGATGGAAATAATTAAAAATTTCTTTAGAGACCCTAAAGGTGATTATGTTTTATTTGGTGATGTTAAACAAAATATTTATGGTCAACCTACTCTACAAAAGGATGTTGTAACAAATGTTCGAGGCGTAAATGAGCTTAAGTATTGTTTCCGTTCTGATTTTAAAGTAAGAGATCTTGCCCAATCATTTCAACAGAATGTATTTGGTGACAAATATGATACTGACGATTTCTCTGAAAACGGCAGCTATGATTTCTTTGGCCAGCAACAGCAAAAAGAGGGCTATATTAATTATATGTATCTTCAAGACAAGAATAATATTGCTTCCTTATATACTATTATAAGAGGGAACATACTTAATAAAGCAGGAAACATATCACCTAACGACATAACAATTTTGGGATATACTACTGGACTACTCAGGACATTTGATGCCTACTACCGATATGCAAGCCGAGAAAAAACAAATAGTATGCTTGAAACGATAGAGACTATGTATATGACTCACCTCAATTATATTGGTAAAAACAATGGAGGCAATCCAAATCTTGCATGGTTCAACAACATTACAGAACATTTCAAGAAGAAATTGTTTCCCAAAAGGACTACGCTCTATGATTATGATCTCATCAAATTAAGACAGCACATTGCTGTTTTATTTACTATCTATGATTTATATGTGTCATTTCCTGATACTTTCAAAGAAAGATTGATTGAAGAATGCGAAAAATGTAGAATCAGCTTTGACGTATTAATTGCTTTTAGGAAGCACTACGAAGAAGTTTTAACTCAATTCAAAAAAGAAGTTTACAGTTCAAATTACAAAAATATTAGAGATAACAAAAAACTACATTTTTGGATGAATAGTGGTACTATAAAAATATCTACTATTAATTCATTCAAAGGATGGGAAAGTGAAGTTGTTTTTCTTGTTCTTGAACCGAAATATGACAAATCAACAACTTTCAACCTATCTTTTGATGAATTATTATATACTGGGATAACTCGGTGTAAACGGAATCTTATTGTTATAAATTTTGGCAACGAAGAATACGACATAAAAATTCGTCCTCTGATAGCCAAATTGAAATAAATTAGTGAGTGTAAACTAAACTCTGTGTCAATTTACCATTTTAGTTTGCACTCTCTAATTAAGAAACTCACATTGAATCTCCACAGATTGTTTCTGTCGAAAATCTACGGGGGCAGATACATTAAGTCATGAATATTCGATTAAGTGGGCGATATCCTTTAAAGAGTAATGTGTATTACTCTTTGCTGCAACAAAGCCCTTGAATGCTATATATACAATAAACGAATTTTTAACAGCATCATTTATATCCGTAGTAAAGACATGAGTGTGCCATTGAAAAAACAGCATGGTATCTGAAATTAAAAATACGACATAAGTCAACAAGACCAGCATATTTACCAAACTCTTGTCTATCAGTATTTTTCGTAAGTACATTATTCTCCTATCCCTAAAAGTCGCAGGATATATTTCGTTTTCTGGCTCTCCTAAACCATAGATACAAATAAGAATAAATCTAGTAAAAAAATTATTTGCATAAACGACAGTGAAAGACCCAATAATCAGAGAACAAAAAATCATATTTGCATACGATATAGATGATTGAGTAAAACTTCTCAACCCAATCAATATTGCAAAAGGAACACCACAAGAAACAAATAACGAGACAACATAAGGTAAGACCAACATCAAGGGAATCTTAAAATAAAAATCAAAACAACGCAATAATCTATCACCAATTAGACCATTTTTTAGAAATAAGACACCGACTCCCATACTTCCCCATACAAATGCCATTAAAAGCATTAAGCCATAGATGCCTTTCATATAGCCAACAAAGAGCACCAATATAAGATAGATTAGTCCTAAAGCTATATTTGTCAGCAATTTGAGTACAGAAGCATCTAACTTTGTACCTGTTTTGACAGCATTTAACGTTGGCTTACGGATGTTTTTGTTACATTTCAATGTATCTAAATCTAACAATAGATGTATCTTGTCAGGAAGAACTTTAACGACAACACATTTAAACTCATAAATTCTGCCTTCAGATAAGAATATAGTATAATTCCATCTCATATCAGAAATTTCAATACATGAAGCCACACGGCTGAGTTTCCTTTCAACAACTATGCCTTTTGATATGTTTAGAACTCCTAATATTACTGAATCAGAAAGAATACATCTTAGCTTATTTTTTACATTTCTAGAATATCTACGGATTTCTATAATAAAATAAATTAAGCAAAAACCTATAAAGTCGAAAACACAAGCCATTATGGTAAACCCCAACATTAAATCTGGTAAATAAACCTTAGTTAATGAGTAGATAGTCATCAAAAGTTGGCAAATGCCAATAACTATCAAAGAATAATTGGGCTTAAGTTTTGGGTATGTCAAAAAATAAAACATTCTCCATTGTCTCTTACAGATTAATACATTTCATAAAATCAAAAACCTTAGCCTCCCCATGACACACACACCCAAGTTGATTTGAAACACAATGGGTATTACCTATCACCTTATCTATGTTTCGATGGGAATGACCATAAATCCAATAGTCTATGCGACTATAAGCAATGAAGTTTCCAAGTTCCGCAGTGAAGGCTCCATTTATCGGACTTCCTATGAAATCTGGTGATACCAATTCATACGATGGTACATGATGGGTTGCCACCACGATGTGTTTAGCTTGACTTTCGCCAACTGCTTTTTCTATGAAAGCACGGCATTTCTCATGCTCTTGATTAAATCGCTCACTATTTATCACAACACCACCATCCTTGATACGATAGAAGTCATTAACCATGCGCTCTGTCGCAAAAGCATCCTTAGGCTCAATATGTCCCCAGAGCGTTGAGACGATGAGGTCTATATCATCTGAGAGGTGAACAGCAGCATTATAATAACATTTTACATTAGGACGTATGTCCAGGCACCAACCGTCATAGAGCTGTCCGAGGTCATACCCCTTGTAAAACTCATGATTGCCTGGTGTAACTATCACTTGCTTGAAATTCCCTGAAGCCCAATCCCAGAAAGGATGCTTGAGAAAACTTTCATCCCCTAAATAGCCAGTATCACCTGCCAGCACCAAGATGTCTGCTATAGATTGGATTGGGTTGTTCTCCAAGTAGCGAGTATTCGCTACAAACTCCAGATGCAAATCAGAAACATATTGTATTTTTACCATAACTACAACATTGATTTCTTTAGTTGTTCGACAATCTGTTGACTCGTCACATTACCAAGTCCTGCCGACTTGATAAAGTCAGCGTTTGGTAAATCCTGCATGATGGCAGTACAAAAGTTACCAACATCTGCTTTCAATGTGTCGGGCAGCTCATATTTACTTGCTGGAGTAAGCATTGCAGCAAGACGAAAGATGTCTTTCTTATGCTTCGCTATATGCTTGCTGTCCACACTTTCACCTATAGCTTTCCTTTGACTTAAATCCAAGAAAGCTTTGCTTTTCAGACATATAAGGCTCTCAATGTTAGCAATATGCACTTCGTCTTCAAGCAAGCTATGCTCTATCGTAAAGTGATAATAGTCGTTATCCATAAGGATGGCTGACAAACTCGACAAGTCTTCATCCACAGGAATCGGTGTGATACGAGCCTCCTCTGGGAAATTCATCAAGCCAAGGCTTCTGGAAAACAATTCCACTTGATATGGAAAAGCAGAATCGGCAGGCTTCATAAAGCGGAAATACTCATGTTTGGGGTCCACACTTTCATTCACTCCCTTGTTGCGCTGCCCATAATTGCCTTTCTTTACGAACTCCCAAAACTTAGCGACAAACTCAGCAGACAAAGCCTCAACTATCAAGATGATGTCTATATCCTTTGTCGCACGAGGCACTTGGGCATACAAATCCTCATGGATTTCACATGCCGTACCACCGATTATCACATAGTTGTCTTCAAAACCTTTGAAGAACTGCTTGAATGTATCTATACCTCTTACCATGGCATTTCACTTATTAATCGTTCCAACTCTATTTGTATTCTCTCATCTTCATTGTCTTTCAAAGAAAGATAAAGCGATAACTTATCAACTACCCCTGTTGAACTCAGTATTTGTGGATTATACTTCCATACCTGTATCTCGTTTTGACCAAACTGCTTATCCACCGCAACGTTTAAAGCCTTAAAATCTTTTTTCGGCATGGCAAGACATTGCTTGTTTTCTTCGTTAAGCATCGTATAGGAAGCCAAGGCATTCATTCCACTCATCATCTGTCCTTCAAGAAGAGCATCCGTATAATAGACTTTTTCTATCGGAGACACTAACAATGGCAATGCTTTATCCCAAAGTTCCCTATTGCTGAAATCTATTTGTATGGTCTTCGTCTTAGCTCCCTCCAACCTTATAAGGTCTTTGGATACAAGCCAACGCAACGCCCGATTTACAGAAGCGTATGATACAGCCAACATGTCAGCAAGTTCATAGCTTGTCTTTCCCGAAATTGATTCTATTTCCAAATGATACAGTAACAAACATTGCGTCAAAGGAGTAATGGCATCCTTCTTATCTTCTCCGCCTATTGTATTAATAGACTTCAAATCTAACAATAAAGAAGGAATAAACATCTGCTTATTTGGGACTATAAAATTTACTTTCTGAGCAACCAACCTATTTATATTATAAGAATATAAATGTTCAGATACAAGTATGGCAACCATACCTGTCTTTCGCTGAATAATGTCTAATTGCTTCTTAGTCTGAGCAGGAGCTATCACGTTGCCATCTTCAATAAAAGCAAAAAGAATATCCTTTCCTAATATTCGCCCATTATATAGTTCAAAATTACCAACAACGGATACAGGAAGTATATCCTGCACACTTTTGCACACAGGTTTCGCCACAATATTGTCCTCCAAAACTGAAGCAACATAGTTAGCTGCGTTTTTGATATATTCATTGTTTTTGCTCATAATCATTATATAAAGATTATGTGCAAAAGTAGTGATTATATTCTGAATACCAACAGAAACAATGAAATAAATAAGATTTTTTAAGATATATTCAATGGAATATTCCAAGATTATATTGTACCTTTGCACCCGAAGATAAGCGTTCTGTAACACAAGAGTTGGAATATTCTCGGATTCAGTGCTTTGCACATGTTTTCAGAGATTTACAATTTGAGGCTAAAAAGAAGCGGTACAACTTTATCGTTAAGGCATTGAGAATAAGCACATTGCATTTGTCGCCCATTTTCTGTGCACTTATAAAAAGGGTAGTTGTACCGTTTAAAAGATAAAAGCTTAACTATCAGCAACATCTACATGTTGCATCGGGAAGTGAAAGGCGTAGAAAAGGGCTTAAAAAGATACTTGAAAAAAGTAGAAAAGTAGGACTAAAAAGCACTGAATATCAGATAATTAAGGAGATAGAAATCCTTACATTTTAGCTCGGCTTTTATATGGCTCAAATCTATATTAAATAACCTATATTCAGCTGGTTACGTATGATAACAACGGAAAGCGTGATAATCTTGGAGCCAATCAGCCTATATCAGAAGACCGTGAATCATGGCTGGAGAACCTGGCAAACGAATTGGTTGAGGGATTGGAATACGAGGATGGAATAGAAGGTACTCTCTCCCCTGTCGTTTCAGCACCAAGACGTAGTCTAACGCATTGGCGTGTCCTCACATTTGAATGTGCTGGAAAGAAACTATGTATCTATCCTGACGGTGGTTTTATGAATGGATGGTTTATCTACAACGCTCCAGGTGAGCGAAAGATGTACGACCTATCCACTATCACCTACGATACAGAAATAGACATCTGCAGGAACCAGGATATAAAATTTGATATAACAATAGAAGATACGAAATGAATTTAAGAGATATAGTAACATTATTCAAGAATCACCAAATCCAATATGGGCTAAATGGCGATTCTAACTTAGAAGAATTATATAAATGGGAATTGGTGTCCAAACAAAATGGACACCCAGACCCTAATGCTGTAGATTTTTCTAAAGAGATTAATTCTCTGGAATTTAAGAATCTATGTTTTAGTTCACAGATTACCGCAATTAGAAATTTTGCGAAATATGAACCTGAAGAGTATAGAAAACTCTTTAGAGCGCTGTTTGATGAAAACATCCTTCTACAAGAAAGAATAGAAAACTTTACTGAAAGTTGCAAAACATTATGGGATGATAAGATTAAAGCAAAATTTACCAATCATACGAGAGCAATGTGTGATGAGCGACTTATCAGTTGTTTCTTGGCATTCCATAATCCTCGGAAATATACTTTTTATAAAAATGACGTATATAAGAATTTATGTAAGCTTTTAGAAGTTAAGCCACGAAAGGCTGGTCTGAAGCTTGTTCATTTTTACGAATTACTGGATCAATACGTTATTCCAGAGATTGAGAAAGAGGATGAATTGATTTTGTCCATCAATGACGAGTTAACAGATAATGGATATATTCAAAGTATGCCACTTACTGCCCAAACAGTTTTATGGTATTATAATAGTGCATTATTAAAAATCACAGACACTGACTATGAAGTTATTGAAAATGAAGTTGTTGAAGCAAAAACAAGCAACGCCATGATGTATCAAAAATATATTGACTTGCTTAAAGAAAGCAAGAACTTAGTTCTGACAGGTGCTCCTGGTACCGGTAAGACCTTTATGGCTCAGGCCATAGCAAGAGAAATGGGATGTGGTAAGGACGAAATGTGCTTTGTGCAGTTTCATCCTTCTTATGACTATACAGATTTTGTAGAAGGACTCCGACCTATCATGATGTCAGAAGGACAGATGGGATTTGAGCGTAAAGATGGAATTTTTAAAGAGTTTTGCAAAAAAGCTATCAAGAACTTGATTGATTCTGCAAAGAGTATTGAAAATCTCTCTAAAGAATTATCTTGGGAAAATAAGTTACAGCAATTTATTGATGATTCTATAGACAACGACACAAAATTTAAATTATCAAATGGAAGTGAGTTTACGATAGATGAAATCAAAGGGAGAAACATTATAGCTCATAATGATAGTAACCCTAAAACGCCACTTATTCCTATAAACGCTGATGAAATAATAGAGTTGCTGACCAATGATGTTCCACTAAATATAGTGCGTGATATCCGTACCTATTTTAACAGAAAATTTGGTACACAACCTGATTCTTATGCATTCATTATTACGAAAGCTATTCGTGAAATGAAATATAAGACGCAAGTTATATCAGCAAACAAAATTGAGCGTAAGCCATTTGTCTTTATCATTGATGAAATCAATCGTGGAGAGGCTTCAAAAATATTTGGAGAGTTATTCTACGCCATTGACCCTGGTTATAGAGGCAAGAAAGATATACGAGTAAAGACTCAATATCAGAACCTTGTCCCTGAAACAGATGCATTTGCAGAAGGATTTTATATTCCTGAAAACGTATTCATTCTTGGTACAATGAATGATATAGACCGTAGTATCGAGAGCATGGACTTTGCTATGCGTCGCAGATTCACTTGGAAGGAAATAAAGCCAGAAGATACACAATCTATGCTCGACAAACTCGAATGTGCCACTAAGGCAAAGAATGTTATGGTAAGATTGAATAATGAGATATCCAAGATTGAAGGGCTTGGCCCTGCCTACCAGGTTGGACCATCATACTTCTTAAAGTTGGGTGATAATGGTGGAAACTTTGAAAAGCTGTGGAATATGAATATCGAACCATTGCTTAGAGAATATATCCGTGGTTTCCGCAAATCAGAAGAAATCATGGAAAAGTTGAGAAATGCTTACTTCGATACCAAAGAAAGCAACTCAAATATTAATGACAACGAATTGGTCGATGAGAATTAACTTAACAGACAATAATATTGGACAGGTAAAAGCTGGGATATTTCTTCGTAAAGATGTCTCAGCTTTATTCCCTATTGCCGACAAGACAATAGCTCAATTATGTCATGAAAATGAGAATCTGCTAGTATTTCCCTATAGTATAGAGGATTCTGACGACAAAGTCGGTGAAGCTTCAGTTATGACCATTCTAAATACAAGTGACCCTGAAAAGGTACGTATTACCACAGGAAATGTGATGGGTTTTATCGGTGTAGGAAACCTGCAGATTAAAATTAAATCCCGTTTTGACGAAGGACGCGATGACTATCTCTTACATTACATGCTTCAAAAGGTCTTTTCATTCAATCTCTTTGACCTTAATCACAACAACGAAAAAGAGGATGTATTTGACTTTATTATGTTTATGTTCCCTCACTTGCTAAGGAACGCTATGCGCCATGGAATATTCAGAGAGTATCAGAACTTCAAACATAACGACACAAAATTAAAAGGTACGATTGACTGGGGACGCCATATTGCCCAAAACATTCCGTTTGCAGGAAATGTGGCATACTCCACTCGTGAATATACCTATGACAATGACATGACTGAGTTAATCCGTCATACAATTGAGTTTATGAAGTCAAAGAGATATGGTCAATCCGTATTAGGTATAGACCAGGAAACTATAGACAATGTAAAATCCATAATTTCACTAACTCCTTCATATAACAAAAATGAGCGTGGTGCAATTATTGGCAAGAATCTTAGACATAAGCGTCATCCTTACTATACGGAATACCAGCCACTTCAATGCCTATGCTTACAAATTCTTAGAATGGAAGAAGTAAAGTACGGAGAAACAGATGAGGAGATTTGCGGTATTCTGTTTGATGGAGCCTGGCTTTGGGAAGAGTATCTGAATACCATTCTACAAAAAGAGGGCTTCAAGCATCCAGAAAACAAGAAACATAAAGGTGGCATCTATTTGTTTGAAGATCATAGTGGAATCCGTTATCCAGATTTCTATAAAGATGATATTGTTCTCGATGCAAAATACAAGAAGCTTGAAAGTTATGAAAAAGTTTCAAAAGTAAATCGTGATGACCTTCATCAGTTAATCACATACATCACTAACTTACAGGCCTCGAAAGGAGTTTTTATAGCTCCTTTGTCTGAGAAACAGCAGAAAAGTCCAAAATCACGATTGAAGAACTCATCTGCATCACTATATATATTAGGTATTGAGATTTGTCATACGTCCACTTCTTATGCAGACTTCTGTGAAAAGATGAATGCAAAAGAAGCATTTTTTGTAGATACATTAAGACAATTATAATAGAACAAAACAACTTATTAAAGCAGGAAGAAACAGTTTTTTCTGCTTTTTTTTCTATCATTTTTGCACATTCTTTTGATTGTGCAGATAGACTGCATAATTGATTCGTACCTTTGCATTAGAAGTTAAACATTAATAGAAAAAGGTATGGGACTATTCGTTTTTTTATTTTCAAGCAGCGTTTCAAACAGCCAAAAGAAAGCTCATAGTAATGCTTCTTACACCATCATTTCTGCGACTTCCACAGTATCAGAACTGAAAATGTCTATTGGTGACGAATCTATTTGGATAAAATGCAAGAAGCAATAAAAAATGGTATGTACGTTACGTAAGGGTGCAAGATGTCGCCACTGTGAGGACGGTTCCAAGGCAACTTGAAGTTGACGTCCTTGCCTGAGTTCTGCAGTTTTGTAGCCAGATTGATGGAAACAGAAAAGGCTGTGTCTCTGTCACGGGCACCATGACGAATATACCAGTGAGGTAGTGGCAAACTGATTAAGTGGGAATCGCTTGCGTCCCACCTACTCAGTTTGTAAGCAACTTTTTTTATTTCCTCTCAGATAGATGAACTTGCATTCATTTTGTATTGTCTTCGTTTTGCATTATCTTTGCACACATGAAGAAGATACTTTTTCTACACGGATTCTTTGCCACGGGCAGTTGTCCGATGGCGAAGGCATTGAAAGAGGCATTCGAGGAGGCGGCGGTAGTGCTGACTCCCGACTTGCCATTGCATCCCAAGAAGGCGCTGAATGAAATCAGAACACCCTGGCTCACTTCTCCCCTCTCTTTCTGCAGCATTACAACCAAGCTTTCCATTTCCCTGGCGGTCATACGCCTACAGAGCAGGAGGTGAAGACATGGTACGCTCCCCTTGCCAAGAAAATGCTGATGGAGTTTTCAGTAAACTTTTAATCGTTTCACGGAGATAGATAAATAATTATGGAGACATTCAATAACGTAATAAACAGTGGCCAGCTTGTTCTGGTCGATTTCTTTGCTACTTGGTGCCAACCTTGCAAGGCGATGCACCCCATTTTGGAACAGGTGAAGAGTGTGTTGGGCGACCGCATCCGAATCATCAAGGTGGATGTAGATAAGTACGGCGTAACTGCAAGCCAATACCGCATCCAATCCGTGCCTACACTGATGCTCTTCCGCAACGGAGAAGTATTGTGGCGCACAAGCGGTGTGGTAGATAAAGCCGAACTGCTGGCTACGCTTGATCCATTCTTGATATAAAAGATGAAAAGAATAAAGGAAGAGCAACATGTCGTGGAGCAGATGATACGTTTGTACTGCAGGAAGAAGGAGGGCTATAATGAATTATGTCCTGGGTGCCAAGAGTTGCTACAGTACGCTATGGAAAGACTCGAACGCTGCAGGTTTGGCGAGGACAAGCCAACTTGCAAGAAGTGTCCCATCCACTGCTATCGACCGCTAATGAAACGACGAATGTGCGAGGTGATGCGTTGGGCGGGGCCGAGAATGATTTGGTATCACCCGGTTGCCGCCATCAAGCATGTCATAAGGGAATTGTAACAACAAGAAAAAAGTAACATGAATACATTGCATGGCTGTATCGCCGCTTATCTCCTCGCCATCAACGCCGTCGCGTTCATCGTGTACGGCATTGACAAATACAAGGCCAGGAAAGCCAAGTGGCGCATTTCGGAAGCCACGCTTTTGTCGCTGGCCGTCATTAGGGGAAGCATAGGGGCGTGGACGGGAATGCGGGTATGGCACCACAAGACGATGCACAAGAAATTCAAATACGGCATTCCTGCCATTCTGCTGATGCAGATTGCGCTGATGGCGTATTTGCACATACACTGTCAAGGCTGAAATGTTTTTCTTCAGTAACAGGAAACAGGCACCGTGTGCCCACGTGGATTTGTAAATTATTATTGCCAAAATTTAACACTTAGAAACCGGTGCAAATAGAGCGGAAAAAGGGTAGCCTTCAGCTCCTTGACAATGCCGTCGGCCGGTTTTTGGCCAAAAAGTTTTGCCGTTACGGTGCAATCGCGTCGCGATTACACCGTAACGGCATCGCGATTACACCGTAACGGCATCGCGATTGCACCGTAACGGCGACGCGATTACACCGTAACGGCGACGCGAAATCAGTGCGTTGGCAACGTCTAAAAACAGTCAAATGTATATCTTGTTGATATTCAACGCGTTATCAAATCGGCCCATAATCGCGTCATTTCCAGCCAAGCGACGGCTCGGTTGAAAAAATCGATTCTCAGACGACCATTTGTAAAATATTATTATCTGATAAAATCTTCTCACCACATCCACTTGAGTCGCGGCATTATGTAGCGGCTATTGTAAACCGACATGATGAGTTGCAGGGGCATGACACGTTCTACGAGCGGCTTTGCCGTGGCATACGTGCGCTGCATGGAGGCACGCAGCCTGTAGTCGCGTGAGCTGACGGCATAGAAGCGTTCGCCGGTGAGCGTGCCCACCTTGATGGTCATGTAGCAGATGTCTCCAATGACGAGCATGTCCTCGGTGGCGGCATCGTAGGCCACGCCAGTGTCGTGCACACGGTACAGGCTGTCTACCACATAAACGCTGTGGTTGGCCGAGCACACGATGGCGCGTATGCGGCGGTCGGCGTTTTCCACCATTTGCACGCGCTCTATGTCTGCCGTGCGTGGCATGGCAATGCGGCGCACGGCGCAGCGGCCGCGTTGCTGCTTCATGTGGTAGAGCGCTCCGGCCGCGTCGGTCATCATGTAGCCCTCGTCGTAGTCTTTCTTGGCGTCGGGATTGCCGCTGCATTTGTCTATTGGGAACACGAATCCGGCACGTCGCATGGCCGCCGTGAACGCCGCCGACTTGGCCTCATCCTCCGTGTTGTCGGCCAGGCGTATGACGTGCGCTCCGTCGCCGTCGCCGTAGAATCCCTCCTTGGCCGCCGCCAGCTTGCCGCGGCCAGGGGCCGACTCCATGAGCAGGTAGGCCCGTGGCCGCGGGCTGTCTTGCTCGTCGGGCGTGAGCGAGAGTATGAACTTGCCGCGCTCTATGACGTCGAGCGTCACGCGCCGTCCCTCGATGGTGTCGGGCAGCAGGCCGCGCGACGCCAGGTCGTCGCAGTAGAACAGTGCCTGCACGCGTTCGGCTCCAGGCCCGGCGTAACGCCGCCCGTGCGTGTCGGTGAAGGCATAGTTGCCTTGCGCGTCAACGTCCATCGTCGTGAAATCGTGTATCGTGGCACTGTATAGCGTGAACGGCGATGTCTCGGGCATGGCCGTCACAAGCCGCCATGCCGACGGCACCAGCCAGATGAAAATCAGCACGGCCGTTGCCGTGACAAAAATATATCCTGTACGTTTCATGGTCCTATTCCTTTCCTTCCTTAAAGCGTCCCACAGATGTCATTATGACCGATGCCGACAGCACTGTCCACACTGCCAGCAGCGGCACGAAGCGGTTGTAGGCCCCTGCCACCGGCGACAGGTAGCAACAGCCCACAAGGGCCGCCGCAACGCAGAGGTAGGCCAGGCGCATGCGCCATGTAGGCTCAAGGCAAACCGCCGCCACCCATGTATAGGCCATGAGCGCCGCCAGGTGCCACGGCAGCGTGCTCTGTATGATGACCGACACGAGCACCCCCGGCAGATAGTGGCGCATGAAAATGTGCAGGGCCATCGTCTGGCACAATGCCACGAGGCAAAGCAACACCATGCCGTAGCCGTACATGACAAGCATCATGCGAGTCTGCGGATAAGGCAGGTGCAGAGTCAGCTTGAGGCGTTTCTGCTGCACCTCGGGCACATACTGCGCCACGGCAAGCACCAGGCCTGCCACGGGCGGCAAGTATTGCAGCATGGGTATGAGCACGCTGTCGTGCTCGAGCATGTCTTCCCACAGGCTTGATATGCCCTGGAAGTCTACGGTCTTTGATATGTCTATCATCTGCCAGGCCACCACGGCCGCCACCACGGCGACCATGCACAGGAAGCAGCGCCCCGTCTTGGCCCATTCCTTTAGAAGTATTGACTTAAACATCGTCGGTTGTGTGTTTTATGTTTTAGTATTTTCCGGTCAGTCCTATGAACGCGTCCTCGAGCGACAGACTCTCCCGTCGCAGGTTGCCGAACCTCACTCCGCGCGACGAGAGCACGGCGCGCACGTCGTCCTCGCCGAGAAACGAGTAGAGTTCGGCATGGCCGCGCAGCAGTTCGGGATGGAATATCTCGGTCTGCCGCCCTGTGGCAAACTCGGCAAGCGGGTCTATATTGTCGGTGGTGAAAGTGTAGCGGTGGAACTGCTCCATGAGTTGGCGTGCCGGACGGTGCGTTATGATGTAGCCGTAGTCCATCACTATGCAATCGTCGATGAGCCGTTCCATGTCCTGAATGATGTGCGAGGTGAGGAAGACGGTCTTGCCCTCTGCCGTGGCATAGTCGCGCAGGTAGTCTATGAACAGTCGGCGGTAGCCGGGGTCGAGTCCGAGCGAGAAGTCGTCGAGCACCATCATGTCGGCATTCTGCGCGAGTATCAGTCCGAGAGCCACTTGCGACCGCTGGCCGTTGCTCATGTGCGCTATCTTCTGCCGCGGCGCTATGCGCAGCTTGTCTACAAGGCCGTAGTAGGCGTCGCGGTTCCAGCGCGGATAAAACGGGGCATAGTAGCGCTCTATCTGCTCCACATTCATGAACGAATATTGCACATGGCCCTCAAGCAGCAAGGCTATGCGCCGCCGCGTGGCCGGGCTGAGGTGCTGCACGTTCTCGCCGTATATGCTGCACGTTCCGCCGGCGGGCCGCAGATAGCCCATCAGAATGTTTATGGTGGTGGTCTTTCCCGTGCCGTTCTTGCCCAACAGTCCGAGTATCTTGCCCTGTTTCACCTCAAAGTTGAGGTCGTCGTAAATGAGCCGCTTGCCGTAGCGATGCGTCAGGTGGCGGCATTCGATAACTGTGTCACTCATGATGTATGTACGTTTTTAGGCTGCAAAAATAACAAAATGCACAAAGCTGGGCAATCGCATGTTTTAGTGATTTTCATGCAATGCGCCGACATAAACTTACTCGATTTTAGGTATTGCAAACTTTTCGTAATATAACTATTTTTGCACCCGTTTTCAGTGTTCCCATGAAAGAGACAAGATTGACAGCATTGCTGCTTACGGCTTTTGCGGCAAATTTAATCTCATCCGCAACCAACATTAAAAAACTTACGCTGCACGGCAACATTTCCGACGCGGCGCTACATCAGCCCATGGCCTATGCCAACGTGCAGCTGTTTGCCGACGGGCAATATCTTGCCGGACAGCAGACTGGCAATGACGGAAGCTTCAAGTTTGGCGGACTGGCCGATGGCAGGTATCGCCTGCGTGTGTCGTACATAGGCTATGAGACTACCGACACCTTGTTATATATAAAAGACAACACTTCGTGCAGTCTGAAGATGCGCAGTTCGGCCAAGAGCATCGATGAGGTCGTGGTAACGGCAGCCGAGCGTAGGGGACTGACAAGCACCACCGTCATAGACCGCACGGCAATGCGGCACCTGCAGCCGTCGTCGTTCAGCGACCTGCTGAGTCTTCTGCCAGGCGGGATGACGTCGACCCCACACACCAACGTGGCCAATGTGGCGCGCCTGCGCGAAGTGGGAATATCCGACGCCAACTATGCCGTGAGCAGCCTCGGGACAAAATTCGTCGTTGACGGCGCGCCACTGGGCACCGACGCCAACATGCAGGCCATGCCAGAAGGCACCGACGCCGACAACCGCCGCAACCACACGGCCTACGGCATAGACATGCGCAACATATCGACCGACAACATAGAGTCGGTGGAGATTGTGAGGGGCATACCGTCGGTGAAGTATGGCGAGCTGACAAGCGGACTCATCAACATAAGGCGGCGGCACACGGCAAGCCCACTGGAGATACGCCTCAAGGCCGACGAATACGGACAGCTGGTGTCGGCAGGCAAGGGATTCAACCTCGCCGGCAACTGGCTGCTGAACGTGGACGGCGGCCTGTTCGCATCGAAGGCAGACCCACGCAACAAGTTTGAGACATACAACCGCCTGAACTTCTCGGCACGGCTGCACAAGCTGTGGAACCTGAAAGGCGGCTCGCACCTCTATTGGGACGTGTCGGCCGACTATTCGGGCAACATGGACAACGTGAAGACCGACCCCGAGGTGCAGATACACCTTGAAGACAAGTACAAGTCGGCCTACCACCACGGAGCCATAAGCGGCAGTCTGCGCCTGTACCCAAAAGAGGGCGGATGGCTGCACTCGCTGTCGGTGGACTACTCGGCAAGCCTGTCGGTCGACAACATAGACCAAACCAAGTTTGTGTCGGTGGACCGCGACACGCACGCCCCGCTGAAAGAGGAGAACGGCGAATATGACGGCACCTACCTGCCAAGCACCTACATAACGCGCTATCAGGTGAAAGGACTGCCATTCTACTCGAACCTCAGGGTGGAGGCCGACATGCGCCTCACTACCGGGACGGTGAAACACATACTCACCGCCGGAGGCGAATGGCAATACAACAAGAACTACGGCGACGGCGAGGTGTACGACTACCAGCGACCAATCGGCGGCTCTACGGCGCGACGCCCACGGGCCTTCAAGGACATACCCGCGACCGACATCGTGGCCGCATACGCCCAAGACGAGGCCAGCATGGGCATAGGACGCCACAAACTGACGGCCATGCTGGGCATAAGGGCCACGACGATGGCAGGCATAGGCAAAGACTTCGACATGCACGGCAAGGCGTATGTGGACCCGCGCCTCAACATGCAATGGGACTTGCCGGCAATGGGCAAGCTGCATGCCTACATATCGGCAGGGTGGGGACGCATGAGCAAGATGCCAACCATAACCGACCTCTATCCCGAGAAACTGTATCTCGACTTCGTGCAGCTGAACTACTGGAACAAGAACGACGCGTACAAACGGGTGAACCTGCGCACATACACCATAGACACCAACAACCGCGCGCTTCGCCCGGCACACAACAACAAGCTTGAGGCGCGCGCCGGAGGCCAGTGCGCAGGCCACAGCTTCTACGTCGCCTTCTTCAACGAGCGCATGAGCGACGGATTCCGGAGCAGCGCGCGTGTCGTGCCGATGCTTACATACAAGCGCTACGACACGTCGGGCATAGACGGCAGCGCGCTCACGGCACCGCCGTCGCTCAGCGACCTGCCATACCGCACAGACACCATAATGCGAACATACAACGCCATGGACAACGGCACAAGGATAATAAAGGAAGGCGTGGAATGGCAGTACTCGACACCAAGGATAAAATGGGTGAACACAAGGTTCACCGTGAACGGGGCATGGTTTCACACCACATACAGCAACAGTCAACCCGAATTCTATGCCGGGGCGCGGCAGCAAGTGAACGGCGTGACGATAAACAACCGGTATATAGGACTCTACGAGTGGCGCAACGGATATGTCATGGACCAGGTGACAACCAACATAATAGCCGACACATACCTCGACCGGTTGGGGCTCATCTTCTCGGCCACGGCCGAATGCTTCTGGATGGGCAAGACGCGCACCCCGTCGCGCAAGGCGCGCCCCATAGCCTATATTGACGTAAACGGCAACATGCACAGCTATACCGACGCCGACGCCAGCGACATGTACCTCAGTTGGCTCACGCTGACCAACCAGCAAGACAACGGCGACGTGAGGCGCGACCGGGCATACGCGTGCTTCAACTTCAAGGCCACGAAACGCTTGGGGCGCAACGCGTCGCTGTCATTCTTTGCCGACAGGCTGCTGAGCATTGCGCCCGACTATGAGGTGAACGGATTTGTGGTGAGGCGCGTGTTCTCGCCTTACTTCGGAATGGAACTGAACTTGAAGATATAACAACCATCAAACATGACAAAAAAAATGAAAAAGCACAAACTCATGGCTATCGCAATAGCCACAGCAACAGCATGCATGTCATTCATGTCATGCAGCGACAACAACCAGGATCCTGCCGAGAGCAGCGTGGAACTGAGCTACACGCTGCCCGCATCGCTCAACGGCGCGACCGTGAGCAACGCCAAGGTGACGTTCAGCGACATCAACACCGGACGCTCGCAGACGTTCGACCTGACTGGCTCCGCTGCCACTGTAACCGTTGCCGACGGACTGTACGACGTTGAACTGAGTGGCGAGATAGCATATGCCGTAAACGGCGCGACCGTGACATCGCACCTGCGTGCCATGCAAAACAACGTGACCATAAGCGGCGGCAAGGCCACGATAGCCCTCTCGGCAGACGCCGTGTCGGCAAAAAGCGGCTTCGTGCTAGCAGAGATTGCCGTGTCGGGAACGCTGACACCCGACGGCGACACTTACGACAGCGACAAGTACTTCCGCATATACAACAACTCTGACCAGACGCTGTATGCCGACGGGCTGACCATATTCGAGAGCGCGTTCACCAACGACGACCCCGAGGAATATAACCCCGACTTGCGCGGTTCGGCACTGACCGTAAACGTGGCTTACATGATTCCCGGAAACGGGCATGAACATCCCGTGGAGCCAGGCCAGAGCCTGCTGCTTGTGGACGTCGGCGCCAACCACGCCAAGACCAACGCCAACTCATACGACCTGTCGAAGGCCGACTTCGAATGGTACGATGAAGACGAGTACGGTGAGGACACCGACACCGACGTGCCAAACCTCATAAAGATAATCACTACCGACGAGTACGGTGAGTCGGTAGGACTGTGGGCGCCTCACTCGCGCGGCGTGAAGACATACGCCATAGGCTATCTCGGCGATGAGGCCAACCCCGTGTCCGTAAGCGACTTCCTTACAAAATACAAATACACGTACACCTACAAGTTCTCTTCAGGCGAATATAACTTCGACATGGACGGAACCGCGTATATGGTGCCAAACGCGTGGATAGCCGACTGCGTGAACATGCGGCCGCAACACACCGAGAAATCGTGGCTGTGCTCGGCCAGCTCGCTCGACGCCGGATTTGCATACAACTCTTCTCTCGAATATGATGAGAACCGCTACGGCAAGGCCGTGAGACGCAAGTGGAACAGCAGCACAAAGAAGCTTGTAGACACCAACAACTCTACAACCGACTTCGAGAGCATGGTCACCGCCAACCCATACTATACATTCAAGTAAGAAGAAATCGGAGCATACACACCTGCAAAAAAAACATGCACTATCGTTCTATCATTGCCTGTATGGTGTCGGTCGCGACGGCTGCGAACGCCGTCGCCCAACAGACGCACGACTTGCGGCACCGCCTGTCTGACGTGGAGAACCACGAATGGACAGTCTATGCCAATCCGGCACTCATGGAGGCACGGCACAAGACATCGTTCGCTGACGCCGCCGTGACATTCGCGCACGACAGCGGCGACAAAGCCGTGACAGCACAGACGGGGCGGGCCTTCAACGACGCCAGTTTTGCCGCAAGCTCATACCAGCGCTTGGGCAAGGGAAGCGCCGTCTGGGGCAAGGCCGCATACCACCGTAGGCAGACAAAGGGCGTGGAATGGAACGAGACTTCCGACTTTATGGAGGTCTACCCCTATGTCATTGCCGACACCGTGGGCGGAAAGATGCAGCGCGAATCCTACCTGTTCAACATTGGCTATGCGCAAAGCCGCCGGCACTTGAGCTATGGCATGGAGGCCGAATACCAGTCGGCCGTGGAGTATCGTGACATAGACCCGCGCCCAAAGAACAACACCATTTATGCCGTTTTCAAGGCCGGAGTGTCGGTAGACATAAGCGATAGCCACCAAACGGGCGCATTCATCGGATGGCGGCACTACTCGCAACAGCAGAACATAACCTTCATGAACCCATATGGAAGAATCATGCTGTACCAGATGAGCGGGCTTGCCATGCAATACCACCGCTTTGCCGGGACATTGGGTGACGCCAACTACACGGGCAATACATGGTTCGGCGGACTGACGCTGCATCCGACGAACGGCAACGGCGTGGAGGCACAGCTGAACATTGCGCGCCGAAGCATGCAGAAGCAACTGAGCGGGCTGAACAACGCACCGATAAACGACATAGCAGAGTGGACCTACGGCGGCGAGGCCGCGATGCGCAGGGAAAAAGGCTATGCACGACTGCAGGTCGCGTATGCCGATAGGCGTGGCACCGAACGCATATACGACGACGGCGTGCACAACTATCACCAGATATCGGCGACGCAGCCTTTCCGCGCCACTACACTATGCGGAACCGCTGAGGCCGCACGCCAGTGGACTTGGGGCAAATGGACAATGGAGACAACGGCCACCGTTGACGTAGCGAGCCATAAACAAACCTACACGTCGCCGGCGCGCGAGCTGAGCTTTACCAACTTGAACCCCAAGATAGGCTTGCTGGCAATGTGGCAGACACGCAATAACCTGCTTACGATGCGCCTGTCGGAAACACGGCAGCAGAACATTTGCCGCAAGCTGAGCATAGACGAACCAGGGCTTTTCGACAAGCCCTTGAAAGTGCTCTACGACAACTACGACATGATTACAGCGGGAGCATGGACCACAAGCGTCTCGGCAAGATACGACATTGCCATGCCGCGAGTGGTGTCTACCTTATATGTCTGCGCCAATGCCAACTACACGGCGCTTACCGGCAGGCATCACCGTCAAGGCATTGACGTGTCGTTAGGCGTAACCCTCTGACGTTTGACAGAAAACGGGAAAAGCCAATCGATGGGACATGCTGGCAACTCCGCCAGGATTTAGAGGGATAACTATCAATCTGTAACCCTTTGAGGTATCAAGATAGCGATTTGGATAGAAAAGGCTTAATGCCGACTCACGACGAAAAAGTGTCAATCCGTATGGTGATTGACACCTTTTTCTTTTAATTTACTCATATAATGGCAAGCGATGCTTATGATTTGTTCGTTTTCGCAAATACTTTGCTTGGATTTGTTGCGAAATAGGATAAAAGTCTGTAACTTTGCAAAAAGAAAGACAACAATATAGAAATTAGACAAGATGAAGCATCAATTGAGAAGCGCGGTATGCACTGAGGGTCGCAGAATGGCAGGAGCCAGAGCCCTTTGGGTGGCAGCCGGAATGAAGCACGAGCAGTTTGGCAAACCAATCATCGCTATCGTGAATAGCTTTACGCAGTTTGTACCGGGTCATACCCATCTTCATGAGATTGGACAGATTGTCAAGAAGGAGATTGAGGCCATGGGGTGTTACGCTGCAGAGTTCAACACCATAGCCGTCGACGACGGCATAGCCATGGGCCACGACGGAATGCTTTATTCCCTTCCCTCACGCGACATCATCGCCGACTCCGTGGAGTATATGGTCAACGCCCACAAGGCTGATGCCATGATATGCATATCCAATTGCGACAAGGTAACGCCGGGAATGCTCATGGCGGCCATGCGCCTGAACATCCCGACGGTCTTCTGCTCTGGCGGCCCGATGGAGGCCGGACGCTGGAAAGGCGAGAACGCCGACTTGATAACCGCCATGATCAAGGGTGCCGACACGAGCGTGTCTGACGATGAGATGAGGCAGATAGAGCAGTGCGCTTGTCCTGGATGCGGAAGTTGCTCGGGCATGTTCACCGCCAACTCCATGAACTCGCTTACCGAGGCCATAGGCTTGAGTCTGCCCGGAAACGGCACCATCCTCGCCACGCACAAGAACCGCATCCAGCTCTTCAAGGATGCCGCGCGCCTTATCGTGAAAAACGCATTCGCTTATTACGAGGACGGCGACGAGAGCGTGTTGCCACGCAGCATAGCCACACGCGAGGCCTTCCTCAATGCCATGACGCTCGACATAGCCATGGGCGGCAGCACAAACACCGTGCTCCACCTGCTCGCCGTGGCGCAAGAGGGTGGGGTGGACTTCAAGATGGAAGACATCGACAAGCTGAGCCGTAAGGTGCCTTGCCTTTGCAAGCTGGCTCCTAACACGCAGAAATACAGTGTGCAGGAGTGTAACCGCGCCGGTGGCATCCTCGGCATATTAAACGAACTGAACAAGGGCGGCCTGATAAATGGCTCGGTGAAACGAGTGGACGGAAAGACACTCGACGAGCAGATGAGAAAATACAACATCACCGGCACGAGCGTTGACCCGGAGGCCGACAGGATTTACCACTCAGCGCCGGGCAGGAAGTTCTCTACCGTGATGGGAAGCCAAGACGCCCAGTGGGAGAGCCTCGACACCGACAGGGAGAACGGTTGCATTCGCGACCTGCAGCACGCGTATACCAAGGATGGCGGACTGGCCGTGCTGTTTGGAAACATCGCCCAAAACGGTTGCGTGGTGAAGACGGCCGGCGTGGCTCCGGAGCTTTGGCATTTTGAGGGACCTGCCGTGTGCTTCGACTCTCAGGAAGACGCCTGCGAGGGCATTCTCGGTGGCAAGGTGAACGCAGGCGACTGCGTGGTCATCACCCACGAGGGACCTAAGGGAGGCCCAGGCATGCAGGAGATGCTTTATCCCACATCTTATATCAAGAGCCGTCATCTCGGCAAGCAGTGCGCCCTCATCACCGATGGTCGCTTCTCGGGCGGAACGTCGGGCTTGAGCATTGGCCACATCAGTCCGGAGGCTGCCTCGGGTGGCAACATCGGCAAGATAAAGGATGGCGACATAATCGTGATAGACATACCGAGCCGCAGCATCAACGTGAAGTTGAGCGACGAGGAACTCAACGCGCGCCCACAGCAGCCGCTGAAGCGCAAGCGCGTGGTGAGCAAGGCGCTCCGTGCCTATGCCCAGAGCGTGAGCTCGGCCGACAAGGGGGGCGTGAGAATCATTGACTAATGGCCCGCGCGCGTCACAAATGAGCTTGGAAAATAAGAAAATTATGCAGAAACAAAATACGAATGAGCCTTTCGCTCCTTGGGAGGGAGTGAAGATAGGCGAGGAAGTAAGCGGCGCGGAGATATTGATGCGTGCCCTCTATCAAGAAGACGTAAAGACCATCTTCGGTTATCCCGGTGGTGCCATCATGCCCGTTTACGATGCCTTATACACATATACACACAAGAAAGACCCTTGGTTCAAGCATGTCCTCGTGAGACATGAGCAAGGCGCGGCGCATGCCGCCGAGGGCTTTGCCCGCGTGAGCGGCAATGTGGGCGTGGCCATCGTCACGTCGGGCCCTGGTGCCACCAATACGCTCACCGGCGTTGCCGATGCCATGATGGACTCGATACCTATCGTGGTGATAGCTGGCCAGGTCGGCGTAAAGGCATTGGGAACAGACGCCTTCCAAGAGGTGGACCTCGTTGACATGGCTCAGCCTATCACAAAGTGGAGCTATCAGATTCGCCGTCCCGAGGACGTGGCGTGGGCGGTGAATCGCGCGTTCTACATAGCCAAGAGCGGACGTCCAGGCCCAGTGGTGCTCGATTTCCCGCGCAACGCCCAGGTGGGCAAGGCAAAATGGATGCCCGGCAAGACGGACACCGTGCGCTCTTACAACCCCTATCCGAAAATCAGCGAAGAGGCCGTGGAAGCCGCCGCGGAACTTATCAACAATGCCAAGAAGCCTTTCGCCCTCGTGGGTCACGGCGTGGAGATTGGCAACGCCCAAAAAGAGTTGCGTGAACTGCTCGAGAAAGCCGACATACCGGCGGCACGCACGCTTTTAGGTCTCTCGGCACTGCCTTCAGACCATCCCCTGGACATGGGCATGCTCGGCATGCACGGCAATTACGCGCCAAACATCAAGCAGCAAGAGTGTGACGTGCTGATAGCCATAGGCATGCGCTTCTCCGACCGTGTGACGGGAAGGCTCGACAAGTATGCCAAGCAAGCCAAGGTGATACACCTTGACATTGACCCGGCAGAGATAGACAAGAACGTGAAGACCGACGTGGCCGTGATTGGCGATTGCAAGGAGAGCTTGTCCCGCATCAACAAGTTGGTGAAGAAGAACGAGCACAAGAAGTGGATAGAATCGTTCAAGCCCTTGTATGAGGAAGAGAAGCGCGAGGTGATAGATCCGTCGGTGCATCCCAAGGATGGCGAGCTGTTGATGGGCGAGGTCATCAACGCCGTGGCAGAGGCGACCAATGGCGAAGCAGTGATGTGCAACGACGTCGGCTTGCACCAGATGTTCTCATGCCGATATTTCAAGTACAAGAAAGACCGCAGCGTCGTCAGCAGCGGCGGCTTCGGCACCATGGGCTTTGGTCTTCCGGCTGCAATAGGCGCCACGTTTGGCGCGCCCGACAGGCAGGTGGTGTTGTTCACCGGCGACGGCAGTTTCCAGATGTGCATAGAGGAACTTGGCACTATCATGGAGCAGCAAGCGCCAGTAAAGATAATCCTTCTCAACAACCACTACCTTGGCAACGTGCGCCAATGGCAAGACCTGATGTTCAACCATCGCCGCTCGTTCACCTACATGCTTAACCCGCATTACCAATTGATTGCCCAGGGTTATGGCATCAATTACGACGTGGTGACCAATCGCGACGAGCTCAAGGCGAAGGTGGAAAAAATGGTGACAACAGATGGCCCTTATATCCTTGAGTGCGCGGTGAAGGAGGATGAGAACGTGAGGCCAATGGTAACGCCAGGCAGCTCTGTCGATGAGATGCAGTTGCATCTCGACATTTAAGCCTCCTGTTATAATAACGCAGATATAAGCTTGAAATTCAATGGAAAACAATTTCTATACACTCTTGGTTTACAGTGAGAACGTGGCTGGTGTGCTCAACGAGATAACCGGCGTTTTCACTCGTCGCCAAATAAATATCGAGAGCATTAACGTGTCGGCATCAAGCATTGACGGCATTCATAAATACACCATCACGTGCTGGTGCGACGCTGACCAGATCACGAAGATAAAAAAGCAGATAGAGAGGAAGATAAACGTGATAAAGGCCGACTTCTACACTGACGACGAGCTGTTCATACATGAGGTCGCCCTTTACAAAATCTCTACGCCCATCCTTCTCGACAACCCCGAGATTTCGCGTGCCATTAGGCAACACAGTGCCAGAATGATGGAGGTGAACCCCACTTATGCCACGGTCTTGCTTGCCGGACTGACAGAGGACATCACCGACCTCTACTCAAAGCTCAATAGTTACGACTGCTTGCTTCAATACACTCGTTCGGGGCGCATCGCCGTGACGCGTAGTTTCGAGGAGCCTGTAACCAAATATCTTCAGGAGCATGGAGAATGAAGAACTCTTACCCAAGATTGGTGCATACAAGTTCCAGGTGGAACCGTTCCACTGCGACTTCAGCAACAGGCTGTTTCCCGGGCATCTCGGCAACGGGATGCTAAATGCCGCCGACTATCATAGCAGCGACCGCGGCTACGGCGTGGCAGAACTGAACAAGAACCGCAAGACGTGGGTGCTGTCACGCTTTGCCATCGAGATATTGGACATGCCGAAGGCATACGACAAGGTGGAGGTGCAGACGTGGGTAGAGTCGGCCAAGAAGTTTTTCACCAGCCGCAACTACGCCGTCGTCAGCCGGGACGGAGCGAAAGCTTATGCCTATGGACGAAGCATCTGGGTGATGATAAACATCGACACCCGCCAGCCCACCGACATCTATTCGGTGCACGACGGCTTGATAGAAAAATATGTCGAGACGGAGAAAGATTGCCCCATCGCCCCTCCGGCAAGAGTGGTAATCGGTCAAGACCTTGAGCTGGCAAGGGAGATAAACATATATTATAATGATATAGACATCAACGGCCATCTCAATTCAGTAAAGTACATTGACCATGTGCTCGACCTCTTCGACATCGACTATTACCGCACTCATCAGCTGCGCAGGGTAGACATAGCCTACGTTGCCGAAGCCCATGCAGGAGACGTGGTACGCCTGTACAAGGCTCAAGTGGCAGAGGACGAATACGTGGTGAAAATGACGAAAAAGGCGGAAAGAGAAGTAGAGATTGTAAGGTGTAAGATTAAATTTGTAAAAGATTGAAAGAAATCTTTGGTGGTTTTGTATAAAACCGTTACCTTTGCAACCAATTAAAGAACCACCCAATAAAAAAGAAAAAACAAGTTATACTTAAAAGTATTATATTATGCCAAAAATGAATTTTGGTGGCGTTGAAGAGAACATCGTCACGAGAGAGGAGTTCACATTAGAGAAGGCACGTGAGGTGCTGAAGAATGAGACCATCGCGGTCATTGGTTATGGTATTCAGGGTCCTGGTCAGGCAGGCAACCTTCGCGATAACGGTTTCAACGTAATCGTTGGTCAGCGTAAGGGTCGCAGCTACGACAAGGCAGTTGCCGACGGATGGGTTCCTGGTAAGACATTGTTCTCTATTGAGGAGGCAGCCGAGAAAGGCACAATCATCGCAATGCTGCTTTCTGACGCTGGCCAGATCGCGCAGTGGCCAAGGATCAAGCCGTTCCTGACAAAGGGCAAGTCTCTGTACTACAGCCATGGCTTTGCCATCAACTGGAACGATCGCACGGGCGTGGTTCCTCCAAAGGACATTGACGTTATCATGGTAGCTCCTAAGGGCTCTGGCACATCGCTTCGCACGCTGTTCCTTGAGGGTCGTGGCATCAACTCAAGCTACGCCGTCTATCAGGACGCTACGGGCAACGCAAAGGAAAAGACACTTGCAATGGGCGTGGGTATCGGCTCAGGCTACCTGTTCGAGACAACATTCAATAAAGAAGCTACTTCTGACCTTACAGGTGAGCGCGGCTCACTGATGGGCGCTATCGAGGGTCTGCTCGAGGCTCAGTATCAAGTGCTGCGTGAGCACGGACACTCACCTTCTGAGGCATTCAACGAGACTGTTGAGGAGCTGACTCAGAGCCTTGGCCCTCTCTTCGGCGAGAAAGGCATGGACTGGATGTACGCCAACTGCTCTACGACAGCACAGCGTGGTGCCCTTGACTGGCGTCCTCGCTTCAAGGCAGCTTGCTTGCCAGTGATGGAGTGGCTGTACGCTTCAGTGGAGAGCGGCAACGAGGCTCAGATTTCTATCGACAAGAACTCACAGGCTGACTACCGTGAGAAGTTGAACGCAGAGCTGAAGGCCATGCACGACATGGAGATGTGGCGCGCTGGTGAGACAGTACGTCAGCTGCGTCCTGAGAACAACTAATATCTGCTTGAAATTTTAATAAATGCCTGTCATGCAGAGACATTTTGCTCGACAGCATGGCAGGCAACGTTCAACAACTTGCCATAATTCATGAATAAGGCAAGGGTTGACAAGCATCATAACTTGAGCCCCGAAAGCTTCTTAAACTTTCGGGGCTCATTATGTTTATAATAATGATACCACTTTTCTGGCTCAAAGATATAAAGCGTGGCAGTGACTGGATATAACCGACTGACAAATTTGATTCTTTTAGAGATACTTTTTATTTTTGCAATGTAAATTCCGTTAGGATAGAATGTCAATGATTGAAGAATAGCAGAAAAAGAGATAAATGAACATGACTTTTCCAGAAATATATTCAGCTACGGGCATGATGGAGCTGATTCAGAAAATCGGCTTCCTTCCTCTCCTCGATAGCGGCATTGAGGGCTTCTCAGCCGAAGATATCGTGGCAGAGGATTGCCGATATGTAACTTTCCCTGAAGGCGGTTGGGACTGGCCGCTATGGAAATGGAAGGGCGAAATTGTGCAGGAAATGCCGTGTATGTACGGAAAGTTCTTCAACAAAAAAGCAGGATTCATCAGCGAAGAATGGTGGCCAGACTTCTGTAACTATAGAAGAAGCAAATACCCTCGCCCAGATGATGACTCGATAGAAGGAGCCATTCTCAGTACGCTTCAATCTACCGGTAGTCTCATCACAAGAGAACTTCGGGCAGCCTGCGGTTTCACGGGTAAGGGAATGAGAAGCAAGTTTGACGGTTATCTCACCCGACTGGAAATGGCGACTTACATCGTGACCGAGGATTTCATCTATCCTCGTGACAAGCACAATCACGAATATGGCTGGGGATGGTCATTGCTCAATACTCCGGAAGAACTCTATGGCAGAGAGTCATGCCAATGCAACCGTACTCCCCTGGAATCTTACCAGAAAATTTTCAAACATCTGAAAGAAATCCTGCCTGATGCTTCGAATAAACAGATTATCAAATTAATAGGATAAAAATGACTTTACTTCAAGAAAGACTGTTCGCTATGCAGGATAAGCAGTATGCTGCTTTCCAAGCTAAACTGACACCGGGAGTGCCTGTGGAGAGTTTCATAGGCATTCGTGTGCCTGTGCTCCGCAAGTTCGCAAAAGGATTTACAAAGGAGGCAGAATGCAAAGATTTCCTTCATCAGCTTCCTCACGAATACTACGACGAGAACATGCTTCATGGTCTCCTCATTTCCGAGGTAAAGGACTACGAGGAATGCATTCGTCTTACTGACAGATTTCTGCCTTTCGTGGATAACTGGGCAGTTTGCGACATCATGTCTCCGAAGGTGTTTGCCAAACACAAGAAGGAGCTGTTAACGAAAATCAAGACTTGGAGTAAATCGTCACACGTTTATACTTGTCGCTTTGGTATAGAGACACTTATGTCTCATTACCTGGATAAAGACTTCAAGGCTGAATATCTTGAAATTCCTGCATCTGTAAGGAGCGAAGAGTATTACGTAAAAATGATGGTAGCCTGGTTCTTCGCCACCGCCCTTGCCAAGCAATGGGACCAGGCGATTCCCTACATCGAGCAACACCGCCTTGCTCCCTGGACGCACAACAAGACCATCCAGAAGGCCATCGAGAGCTACAGAATCACGCCCGAGCAGAAGGAATATCTGCGGACATTGAAGATAAAATAATTATGAAACAAGATACTTCTACATATTATGTTTGGATAGGTGGTTCATGTGATTATGGCCATAAAGAGCGAGCTGGTGGTGCTGCCGTTGTGATTGAGCATAACGGCAACATCATCAGTCGTGATGTAATCAGCGACCTGCACACCACAGAGTTCCGCATGATGCTTACCCTCATGGTGAAGGTAATGCAGGAAATCCCGGAAGGTTCCGACATTCTCTTCCTGACCAACGCTGCCTACATTCAGAACTTTGACAAGGCTCCAACATCAAAGTCGGCAAATCCGGACTTGATCATTCAATGCATCAAGGAAAAGAAAAGGCACAACTCAGTCGGGGTCAAAATCGTGCAATATCACAAGAGTCCATTGCTGATAGAAACCCATGACATGGCTACGGCAGCAATGGCTAAGACAAGGAAGGAGTTTCACCAGAAAAACAAATAAAAAATATGGAATACAAAGATAAAGTAGTCATCGTGACCGGTGGCGCACAAGCGGTGTGGTTGAAAAAACTGAACTGCTGGCTACGCTTGATCCATTCTTGACATAATCAAAACAATCTTTCACAAGTGAACTTCACACGCCCTGAAAGGTCGTACTTGAACTACAATAAATAGTTTGAAGGAAATATGGCTATGACTATTGATACAACAAACCTCTGTTCACATCTTCAAAAGAAGTTGTTTGAACCTGAGGGAGTATATTATCCTATCTGGCAAGCCATGCAGAACGATGAGGAGTTGACAGCCGTGGTTCGCTCACGACAGCTTCATATTTATCGTAATGGTAAAAAGATTCTCATTCTCGCTGGCAAGGCTCAGCCGAAGATTATCAGAGAGGATAAACTGAATGAATGGATTATAATAAAATAAAGAACGAAGAATTTCATTGAAATAATCTGATGGAAACTGAAAGAATTTTACTTCGATATTGGCAGGAATCAGATGCCGAGGTGCTCTTCAAGTACGCCTCAGACCCTGACGTAGGACCTCGTGCTGGATGGCCAGCACATAAGTCTGTAGAAGAAAGTCGGGAGATAATCCAGACTTTCTTCCATAATGACACGACATGGGCGATTGTGTTGAAAGAGACTGGCGAGGCTATCGGCTGCATCGGCTACTACACCCATGAAACCAGCAACATCCCTATCGGAGAAAACGACTGCGAGGTGGGCTACTGGATAGGAAAACCTTATTGGAACAAGGGAATCTGCACCGAAGCCTTGAAACTGATGCTCGACTACTGCATCAACGAGAAGCATTTCGAAAACATCTGGGCAGACCATTTCACAGGCAATCCTGCATCAGGAAGAGTCATGGAGAAATGCGGTTTCTCAGACACCGGAATGCTGAACAGATGCAGCCAGCTTGTGGGTGGCGACAAGGATATGGTGAAAGTGTTTAAGTACAAATGATTAAAATTAATTAAAAAGAATATGAAGCATAAAGTAAAAGTGACCGTAATAGACAAGAAAATCTATCCGGAACTACAGGAGAAGTATTGCGCCGACCCTAAAGCAGGAATGTGTCCATGCTACAATGTTGGCGATGAGTTTATCTTTGAGCGTGACGAAGAGAACGACCATTTCTGGCATGGAGGAATGAATACACTCGTCAGAACATCCGCTGACCCGAACACAGTAGCTGGAGGTCCGAAAATGCCACATTGCTCTGAGGCATGGGATGCCATTTCACGATATATATACACCGGTCTGCAAGGTGGTTCAATCATGAAGGGGTGGATGAAGCGTGAAAACGAAATGATATGCTGTTGTTCTGACGGAACAAGACCAGTCATATTCAAAATTGAGCGTATAGACGAAGAGTAGTTGTGGAATAGATGGAACAAATGGAATAAACGAACATTAAAACATATTGGTTATGAAGAAGATAAAGTTAAGCAATGGCGTGGAAATGCCGCAACTGGGTTATGGTGTTTATCAGGTGGAACCTGATAAGTGTGAGCGTTGCGTGCTGGATGCTCTCAGCGTGGGCTATCGGATGATAGATACGGCACAGGCTTATCTCAACGAGGAAGCCGTGGGCAACGCATGGAAGAAGAGCGGTGTGAATCGTGATGAGATTTTCCTCGTTTCCAAGGTCTGGCCTTCCAACTATGGCGACGGACAGACCATGAAGAGCATCAACGAGAGTCTGCGCAAACTGCAGACTGACTACATCGACCTGATGCTCCTCCACCAGCCTTACTGCGACCGCTACGGTGCTTATCGTGACTTGGAAAAAGCTTACAAGGCAGGAAAGGTTCGTGCCATCGGAGTGAGCAACTTCTTCCCTGATCATCTCATAGACCTGGCTTCAAACATGGAGGTTGCGCCGATGGTGAACCAGATGGAGACGCATGTGTTCAACCAGCAGCACGAGACCCGAAAGTTCATGGATGAGTTTGGTACCAAGCTCATGGCGTGGGCTCCTTTGGCAGAAGGTCAGAACGGAATGTTTACCAACCCTACGCTCACCCAGATTGGCGAGAAATATGGCAAGACTGCTGCACAAGTAGCCTTACGCTGGCTGTTGCAGAGCGACGTAATCATCATCCCGAAGACCGTCCACAAAGAGCGAATGCAGGAGAATCTGAACCTCTTCGACTTCGAACTTGATGCTGAGGACATGCAGAAGATAGCTGCGCTCGACACCGCCCATGGTCTATTCCTCGACCATCATAGCGGAGAAACGACAAAGCAGTTTATGGAGTGGAGAGCTGTGGTGAAACCTACAGAATAGAATTCTACTTATTCAATCGAATGTTTACATTCTATCTACGGCAGGGCCTATTCTTTACGACTCTGCACGTTGTATTGCTTCAAGTTTGCCTTTGCTAGTCAATATAAAGCTATTGGATAATTATGAACACTGAAAAAAGAAAACATATAGAAGTGGTTGCTGCCATAATCTGCGACGGCAACCGTATATTTGCCACACAAAGGGGTTATGGCGAATGGAAAGACTGGTGGGAGTTTCCTAGCGGAAAGATGGAGCCTAACGAAACGCCCGAAGTTGCCCTACAAAGAGAAATACGCGAGGAACTGGCAACAGAAATCTTCGTGGAAAGCCTTCTCACCACAGTAGACTACGACTACCCAAACTTCCACCTAACCATGCATTGCTATCTCTGCAAGGTAAAAAACGGCAACCTCACACTCCTTGAGCACGAAGCAGCCAAGTGGCTAACGCGTAATGAACTAGGCTCCGTTAAGTGGCTTCCAGCTGATGAGGAAGTGGTGAAAAAGATAAGAATCTAATTTGGAAGCGTACAGAGCGAATATGACATATCGGTAATACACGTTTACACTTGTCGCTTTGGAATAGAGAAACTTATGTATTATTACCTGGATAAAGACTTCAAGGCAGATTAGAAATGGACAATCAATATGTGAGGTTATCTATTTAGAAGTGCTGGGTGCTGGAGGACGGGGCGCGGAGGCCACCGTCCTACTTGGAGGGTGCATCCGTTTAGATATATGGCCTTGCCAGATATATTTAACGCCAACAATAGAAATGAAGAATTAGGCTTTTTATTCATTATTAATGCTTCTATATAACAAAGTTCAAATATCATCTGTTTATCCACAATTTGCCAGTTC
>OASD01000200.1_pt1 | contig 32460 bp, 24 predicted proteins | sample 1475531 | NCBI WGS metagenome assembly OASD01 (sample SAMEA3360668, study PRJEB22359) | human gut metagenome | biome: ENVO:urban biome; feature: ENVO:human-associated habitat; material: ENVO:feces | place: Bangladesh | collected 2011
AGAAACCCTCCAGATGCTCCGCCGCCTGGCACACGAGCAGCACAAGTCCATCCTGTTATCTACCCATGATGTAGAGCTGGCCCTTCAACTGTCCGACCGTCTCTGGCTGATGGAAGAAAACCATCTCTCCATCGGCACCCCAAGAGAGTTGGCAGCCGATGGATCGCTATCGAGATTTATCAATCGGGATGGCATCAGATTTAATGAGCAGAAGATGAGGATAGAGTTTGAAACTTTCCACAACTCTTTCCCAAATCCACCTGCACACCCACATTAAAGCCGAAGAAGCCATTGCTTCCGGAAGAAACCGACATGCCGGTGCCTGCCACACCACCCATAAATTCGCTGGTAATAACCTGGTATGACATATCAGCATAAACGCTCAGACGCTTCTTGAGCTTATAGGTTCCACCCATACCGACACCCACTGTAGGGGAAGCAGAATGGATAGCGAAGTTACATCCCAAGCCAGCCCTAGGATAGACATAGAAATTCCACTTCTGGTCGGGGTTATAATCCATGAAAATGTTTTTAACGCTGATAGGAACATCCACGCAGAATACGGCATAACCGCCTTTGTCCATATTGCTCTGCGGATCCTCAGCCGGCCCTATCCATTCCAGGTGCTTGTTCTTGAAGATAGAGAGTCCGTTCTCCCAATTCACCTTTCCTCGCAGAGCCACATACGGCGTAAACCATTTTCCCAACGCCACATCCACACCGAAGGTCTTTCCTTTTGGGAACACCTCCGAGAAATCGCATCCATAAGGATTCTGCAAAGACATATCCAAACCAGCCTGTACAAACCAATTATCCCAAAGGGTACCAGTAAGCACTTTCTGGTTTTGCGCATTCACCCCCAGGCTACATGCCAGGGTGCATAATATAATCAAGAAATGTTTCATGATGTTTCACCTTATTATATATTGTTCTTTCAATATGATATATTGTTCCTTCAATTACAGTATTATTCTCCCACCTTTTTAAAAGTCTTCGTCTTGGAGATATTGAAAGTAACTCCCAGCGAAATATCAAAGAATCCGTTGCTGTTGGAGCCTGTTCCCGTATCCTTCTCCACGCCGACAAATCCACTTGAAACCATATTGTAAGCCACATCAAAGTAAAGTCCCAGCTGGTCATTCAACTTGAATGTGTTGCCAATACCGACTCCTACAAGAGGAGTACCTTTAGAAACACCGAAATTATATGCACCTCCGGCACGAGGATACACCTGCATATTCCACAGTCGGTCTTCCCTGTAGCCCCATATCAGGTTATGCAGGTCAATCTGGATATCCCCCACCACGGTCAGGTAGCCACCCTTATCCATGTTTTTTCCAGGCTGATCAAAAGGAGCGAGCCAGTTGTCGTGCCCGTTTTTCAGCAATTTGATACCATTCTCCCAGTTTACACGTCCGCGGAGTCCGAGGACAGGAGTAACCCACTTTCCCATGGCCACGTTCAATCCGAACGACTTACCATTAGGAAACACTTCCCCCAAGAAGTCATGTCCATAAGGATTCTGGAGCGACATATCGAGTCCTGTCTGCACATACCAGTTGCTCCAAAACGAATTGACATAAAAGACTTCCTGTTTCCCCTGCGCCTTCATTCCAGTGAGGCACAAGCAGAACATCAGCAATAAAGTTAGTCTTCTCATAACAATCATTATCTTATATGTAATTTTACCGTTCTTATTCCGTTCTCTCTTACATCGCCTGCAAAGTTACGCTTTTTATTCCACACGGCAAAATAAAAGAAGAAGTTTTTATGGAGGTTGGGGAGATATATGATAATCCTCTAAAAAATGAAATAAGCTTCATCGACCAATGAAGCCTTCCTTTACCCTATCTCCTATTCAATCCCTGTTTACGAAACTTTTCGACCTGTTCTGTCGAAACTTTTCCTCCCTTTTCCTTGCCAACATCAAATTAATCCCCCTCCACCAGCCAGTCGAGCACATATATCTGCCTGATTCCATCATGCAGCACTTCAGGTTCATTGTCCATCGTAAGGAGATATTTAGGATAATGATCCTGAAGGCTTGCAGCGGAAGAAAGGGTCTATATGCCACGATGAACAGGTGGCATATAGACCCTTTATTATATGGTGATATTTGTAATCTACATTTCCGTTATTATTTTTTTATAAATTGCTCAGTTTCTTAATGATTTCCAAAGGTAGCTGGGTAGCTTTGGCAACCTCTTCGGCAGAAAGCCCCATTGCCAACAAACGTTGTGCTGTTTCTGTGTTGGCCTCATGTTTGCCTTCAGCCTTACCCTCTTCCTTACCCTTCTGGTATCTGTCATCCAAAAGGGTTCTTTCAACACTTACAGAATCCCAGAACTTATCATAGGCTCTGAGTTCAGTTTCTGTGAAACCGGAAATCTCCAGCTCCTCTACGGCTTTTCCAATCTCCGGGTCATTGAGCAGGTCGGAAGGGACCTTCTTCGTATTGGAATTGATTTCCGTGAGGAAACGGAGCCATAAGACCATCATACGCTTGTCGGCAATGGAATGAGGTGTGAACTTCGGGAGTTCTATAAAGGTGAAATGCAAGCCTTCTATCACCTTATTGCTATCCTTGTCGTGCACGATGCGATAGTTGTGGATGAAATCCGGAGTATCATGCGCAAAGATATCATTTATCAGATTCAGGGAATACACAGGTTGGAGCTCACTGTATTTTCCTCCCTTTTTAGCCTGACTCACATAGAGCTTGGATGCATTGAACAGTACTCGCTGCTGAAAAGCGTCAGACCATTCCATCTGCATTTCCACGCAGAACTTCCTGCCTCTGGTATCTGTGCAGAGTACATCCACTATGGTATTCTTGCCCCCTTCGAGTTCGGGCACAAGTTCTGTTGGCAGATACTTGATTTCGTGTATCTGCTCTTCTTCGTTGAGTGGCAGGAGTGCGTTCAGAAGGCTAATCAGTCTTTTAGGATGATTGCCGAATATCTTTTTGAACGTGAGGTCTGCCTTAGGGTCTAAGTACTTCATAACCATCTGTTTTAAAATTCCATACGGCAAAGTTACGACTTTATTTTCAAACTAGCAAGCTTTTGAAGATATTTTTCCTCCCTTTTCCATGCCAACATCAAATTAATACCCCTCCACCAGCCAGTCGAGCACATATATCTGCCTGATACCATCATGCAGCACTTCAGGGTCATTGTCCATCGTAAGGAGATATTTAGGATAATGATCCTGAATGGCTTGCAGGGGAGCCAGTTCACGATTCATCGTATTCTCATCCCTCACACTCAACGACACCTGATAATACTCCTTGTACTCACCTTTTATCACTACAAAATCTATTTCGGCATCACCCACTTTACCTACATAGATTTCTCCGCCCCGACGGGCCAACTCCAGATAAACTACATTCTCCAGGATATGTCCCAAATCGCCACCTTTCGTACCATTGATTACGTTGCGTAAACCGATATCAGCCAGATAAAGTTTCTGTCCTGTCTTCAACAGCTGCTTTCCCTTGGTGTCAAATCGGGAAACGGAATAGAAGATATAGCTATCTATCAATGCTGAAACATAATTCTCTACAGTATGCGAGGTAATCTTGCGCCCCAGAGAAGTCATCGTATCACTGATACGCTTGATAACAGAGATATTACCGATATTATCCGCCAGGAAACGAACCACACTCTGCAACATCATCACATCCGTAATCTTCCTTCGGCTCACCACATCCTTCAACACAATGGTATTGTACAAGCCCAAAAGGTATTCACGTACCATCTCACGGTCGTGGTTAATCTGCAATATATATGGAAAAGATCCGTCCTCAATGTATCGGCGATATGCCCTTTCCAGATTCATATCATCAGACTGCGCCGTCAGATATTCCCTGAAGGAAAACGGGAACAGTTTGATTTCCACATATCTGCCGGTTAACAATGTTGCTATCTCTCCAGAAAGAAGATAGGCATTAGAACCCGTTACGTAGATATCTACATCATCCAGCAAGAACAAACTGTCTATCACTTTCTGGAAGTTATCCACCATCTGGATCTCATCAAAGAAAAGATAGTTCATCTTGCCTTTCACCAGATGTTTCTTGACATAAGCATACAGTACCTTATAATCAAGGTATTGTTCATTATCCAAATCCTCGAAATTGAGCTCCAGCACCTGATTCTCGGACACACCTTCAGCCAGAAGCTTCTCCCGAAACATCCTCAACAAAGAAGATTTGCCGCATCGCCTGATGCCAGTAACCACCTTTATCACTTTCTTGTCTCTCCATTTTTCCAGAAGAGCCATATATTCCTTGCGCTCTATCATATTTTCAATCGTATATTAGCCAATAAAAAATGCATTGCGCTGCAAATATACGAAACTTTTCTCAGAAATTTGCAGCGCGCTGCAAATTTCTTCCGTTTTTAGGCAATTTTTGCAGTGCGCTGCATTTTTCGCGTTTTTTACGAAAAATTTCGTAACGAAGTATTTCGTCTATAATTGAATAAGAACATCTGCCCCCGCATACGTAGAGCAAAGTTTTCAACCCATCTATCACCCATCACGATTTATAGTTAAAATCCATATTAACTTACTTATATACAGATACTTTAATAGCGTGACTGATACTCCCGAAAATGGAAATATCCATCACGCTATCACTCACGATTTGGCTCCATCCCTCACGATTTTCGCACCACCAGGTATCGCATGCCGTCATTAAAACGCTTGCGATGAATGGATGGCATCTGGGAAAGCTTGCGACCGAAGCTGATGAGATTACTCAACTTCACCGAAGATCCGATGTGACTCTTCAACTCCTGGAATATCTCGGCTGCCGTAAGATACTCGCCCTGTTTGGCATCATCGGTCAGGTCGAAATAGAGATTGAAATACTGGTCTACTGGAGATATCACCTCAAACTTTCTGTTGCTCGCCATAATCAGCTTGGTCTGCTCCGCATCAAAATAGGTCTTCTCGCCAGCCTGCAATGCCGCCAATGCCTGCGCATAGAGTTGTTCATAATTCGGAAGCTGGCTTACGTCGATAGGACCCGTGAGTTCCACACCCAGGAATCGGCGATTGCCGGATGGGTCGGAGAGGATATCCTCCATATTGCTCGTGGCGATGAAGGATGCCATTCTCGGAAACTCCTGCACATGACTGCCATACGGCGGCTTCATCTTCACACTCGGCAACTGGATGATGTTTTTCAGGAATCCCTGCTGCACCTGAGGAGATATCTGATTGAACTCATCCAGGTTGAGGAGCAGCGCCTGGCACATCGCCTGAAGCACCTGCCTTTTTTCTGACAACACAAGGTTATCATTATACCCCCACTGCAACTCGGGCGGAACCAATGATCTGCAGAAAGTACTCTTGTTGTAACCCTGCTTGGAAATGAGAAGCGGCGCCACGGAATTGCCATATTTGCGATGACTATAGGAACGCCACTGGTTAACCATCGCCAGGAACCAGGTGTAGAACCAATCCTCCCAATAAGGATTATCGGTAGGCACCGTACGCGCCAGGGCACGGATATAATCCTTGCCATCCCACTTGCCTGCGCACTTGAAAAGGAAGTCTTCCACAGGATTATAGGTAGAGAGAAGGTCTGACTCCAGATAATTGCGTACATCCTTGATACTCACACGAATATTGGCAAGTTGCACCTCCAGCGTCATGCGCTTCTGCACACGGGCATCCACCGGTTGATATCCCCAATAATCCTTATCTTTCGGTCGATATTCTGTGAATTTCATCACCGAATTATATCGGAAATCATACTTTTTGCACAGAAATCCTATCATGCGCATAATATTATCGCTCAACTCTTTACCATCTTTATCCACATCCTCTTCCGAGTTATCCACAATGGCATCTTTCAAGTTATCCACAGGTTTTTCAACGGTGTGGATAACCTCATTCAGCACCAAAGGCAACGCATCCTCGCGATAATAGGGCGAAGCATCTTGGGTGAACAGGAAATCAGAGTAGATGGAAGGCTCGGGCATCTGCATCGTAGCCTTTACCAGAATCTGATAAAGCGGAGCGAAAGTCTGGAATGCCTGCTTATAAATTCTGTCAGCTTCCACCTCATTATCTGGCAGACTTCCCTTAGCCAAAGCATATTTCACCAAGACATTCAGACTGATGCCGTCGGCTCCCATAAAGGCTGCGAGGGTTGAAGGCAGACTGGCCACCTTCTGCTTGACGGCACCCACCCCTCCATCTTCCTCTATATTAACAAACGTAAGTAGCAGAACACCGTTATTCTGCTTCATCTTCAGGAGTCCGTTTTCCGATTTCTGAAATTCGGCAGCAGGGTGAACACGCATCCAGGTTGCCATGTTCTTGTACCCGTCATAGCCATTGGTGAGCCAAGGCACATATTCACGGAAGTTGGCTACGGTATTCTTGGCATCATCGTTCACGATGCGCTCCAGAAATCGTTCCAGGCTCTTGGTGCTGACCAGAAGCTGGTTCTTATTATTTCTATGTGTGATTGTAATTTTCATTGTCAATTATTTAAAGTTTATTCAAAAACTGTTTCAACTGTTCCAAGCGTTGGAACAGTTTGTGCCATGCCATGAAACCCTTCGTGCCACTAGTTGACTCACTTTGTGCCAACGCGTGGAACAAAATCAGATTACTCGTAAGTGAATCCGATTTCTTCGGCATAATGGTCGTAGGTAGGTTCCCCATAACCATAGCTGGCAAAGAGGTTCTTCACCTGCTCCTGCTGCTCTGGCGTAAGATGCTTCTCGCCTCGGTGCACACGATAATAGGTGGTACGGTTGCCCACGATATCCATTACCCGGAACTTGATGGTCTGCACATCACTATGCTTCACCTGGTCGTAGAGGTGAGTGAATCCCCATGTCGCCTTAAACTGGCGCACACGCATAAAGTTGGTGCAAGGTCCGTGGAGGTTTGCATCGGGATAAACTGCATTGCCGGAAGTAACATCGGCGGGCTTGAACTTTGCCGTAATGAATCGGATGCACTCAGCGGCGCGAGGACATTCGGCATTGAAACAGTACATCCAATGGTAGTCCACCAGACTGTTGATGAACTTTGGATCATTAAGATTTAACTTCATAAAAAATAATTTGAAAGTTGATTAAAAGGTTTCGCAGTGGTAATTAGCCATTGTGGAATCTATGTTGACTACTCTCTGAAAAGGAACATAGGGTATCATCCGTGTGTGAGATGGCTCCGTATAACCTTTCAACTGCAAAGATACAAAATTTTAAAGCCGAATGCAAGCTTTTTCCCAAAAATTTTCGACCTTGTCCCGGCTTTCGTGCATTAAAGAACGTTTTCTGGAAGAGAGGAAGCCGGAAATCGTGAGGTATGAGGGAAAATCGTGACTGATAGCGTGATGGATATTGTAAATATTTCGTCTATCTATCACGATAAATGAAAGAGATAGCAATCTAATTATCAAATGGTTAGTATCTTGAAATGAGAAAACGTGAGGGATGTGAGGGATAAAAAGAGGTAAAAAGATAAGTGATCAGTCAAATAAAAATGGGGTGCGTACCAGACGCACCCCATCCCATAAGACAATCCTAAAAAATCAATCTTTAATAGTGACCATAGGTAAAAAAGTAAGTAGAACTTCCATAAGTGATGTAATAATTTCCATCTGTACTCAAGAAAGGAAGAATATGTACCTTTGAGGCCAATATGTCTTCCTGGTCACAATAATAAATATCTCCCAAATCAACGGCATAGAAATGATCCACGATATATTTCTTATCAGTTTCAAAACTATCCAGAGAGTTATATTTGACCATAATCTTAGTCACTTTTCTTGAAGTCTTGTCATAGTCGAACTCAATGGCTGAAGCTGTAGGCTCGAAACTAGGCTTCTTATAAAGAATACCTGCAGAATTATTGGCTAAGTCAGCCTGTACATCCGGATTGCCATATTTCTCCAGCACATCATCAACACTTTCATATACTTCTGCCGCATGAACCTCAACAAGTGATGTCACGGTTATCTTCATAGCCACCCGCTTGTCGCCATCCTTGGCCACCACGAAAGTAGAACCTATGCCACAAGCCGTAACGCATCCGCTTTCATCAACAGTAGCCACATTATTATTGAGCACCTGATACTCAGAAGGCGTAAATGATGATATTTGAGAGATATCCATCTGAGCCGTCTGACCGAAAGCCAACTCCCTGCTATCCACAACCTTATAAAAGACATCAATGCAGTTGAACTTCTTGCTGCATAATTTCAGCGTACAGTCATCAACATCTGTCAACAGATAATCCACACTGCTTACTTCTTCACTTTTCAGAGAACGAACCTGCATTCTGATCATATTGGAAGCCTTATAATAGGAGAAGAAGCCATACTGAGAATCATAGACATTCATATTGGAATAAATATCCGTGAAGATGGTAGCTCGATAGGAATTTCCTCTGTCCACCAACTGCATATCTATTGCAGAAGTCCCGTTCTCCCCGTCATAGCAAAGCCATTCTCCATCAAAATCGCTACAGGTAAAAGTCTTCTTGATGACATCGTCATCCGAATCACATGCCACGCAACAGATGGCCAAGAACAAAAAATATATTATTTTTTTCATATCGTTCATATTTTAATATCTCGCATATTTCACCTGAGTATGTCCATTCTTATCGGTGCCCACCGTTACAAAAATAACCTTACTCATGTTCCACCAATCCTCTCGTTCGCAATAGCCCATATCTTCCACGAAAACCGGATAGCTAGCCTTCACGAGATCCAATACTTCCTGTTGTGTTACACCCTCCTTGCAGGTAAAGGCCACAATTTGTGGAGTCAATGTTTCTGCATCATATAATACTTGCGCTTTTTCATACATGTCGCCATCGTAAAGGCGGATACTGATGAATCCATCGTCCTCTTCTGTCAACTCATAGCCCAACAGTTTGGCTATTTCGTCAGCCGTAGACGAGGCACAACCATCATATTTCTCGAAATCACTCTCGATTTTCTCATAACCCACAACAGAAGATTTCACATCTGTATAAGCATAATAATTGCATTTATCACCATAGACAACAAAGGCATTAAAGCCTTCATTCTCAACACCAACCCGTTCATATTTATTCTCAAACGACTGGGTAATCTTGCTCAGATCGATATCCGTCCAATATTGGGCAGTAACCTTCTTTACCTTGTCGTTCTTATCGAAAACGAACATAACGGCATTGATATCCACATAACCAGGATAATACAGCCAGCCATTCAAAGCAGGCAGCTCCAAGTAATTCTTGCCATACTTCTTTGCGATTTCACGCTTGCTCAATGTCAAATCATCTCCATACTCATCGGTGGCATACTTTCTGTCGGAAACGATAATCTTGATGGTAACAGCTCCCACATCTGCACGAGCCGTGATATAGGTAGTACCACGCTTCAAGGCAGAAATTTCTCCCGTTTCAGAAGCCAAGGCAATCCTTGAATCAGAAGAGACATAAGAAGTTGCCGAAAAATCAGGATCTTCGTAAACAAAATTAGTTACATCACCCACATTGAGATAATAGGTATCTACGATTCGGCTATAGGTTTCTACCGCACCATAAGCCTCATTTTCCACCGTGCAAGTATATTTATCCAGATAATCTACCCTAAGCTTCTCGGTGGAACTAGAGCCCATAGACCAATTATACAAACACGACAGCACCTTTCCATCATAGGTATAGGTACTTGTATCTGCTTCCTTCAGATTAATTTCTTCCTTTACGGAGCTGGTAACAGTACAATAGGCGAAAGTACCATCTCCATTGAATGTCATCTCATTCCACATCGCCTTATCCGAGGAGCTCCAGTCTAGGAACCAGCCTCCCAGGATGCCGCTACGCGATGCAGACTCCGCCTCATCATCGTCGCTGCATGATGTACAAACCATCAATGGCAGCAGCAGGAGCGGAAGTAGCCATAATCGATTTATCAGTCGTTTCATAAGCATATTTCTTATTAATGATAGATTTATAAAATTAATATCTCAGAACGTAGCCCAGCTTCACCTCGATGGAATTGATGCGCTGCTTGTAACCGCTCATATTGTTATCACCTGTCAAGCCATTGAACATAGGAAGACGGGTACTCTCCCAATATTCCTTGTTTGCCATGTTAGACAACATCAGATTATAATTAACACCCAACTGGAAGCCCTTCAACTCGTAGGCTACACCAAACTTCAAGCCATAGTTGAAACGATTGTATGGAGACTTGTCAAAAACATGTTCCACTTCGTTATTGGCACCTAAGCTTCCGCCGCTTTGAACCGTCTTCTTCAATGTCATGGTCTTGCTATACAAATCAAGGCTTGAATTAAACTGCTCGTTGTTGTTGAAAGTACCAACAGGCGAATCCATCAGCACATCCTGTCCGATACGGGTATATACATTACCATAAGTATTGGTAGAGCCAGATACCTTCAAGTTGGCCTTCAAGCCATAGCTCACGAATGGACCGGCATTGAGATGCAAGCTTCCCGTCTTGGTCAGCACGAAACGGTAAGACAGCAAGAGAGGCACCTCAAGCGTATGCATCGTATAATCCTCCTCCACATCAAAGTCGTTGTTGCCGATATAAACAGCCGACTGGGTGGCACGGCAAGTATAATCCTTCAGCGAATTATTCACTGCATTCTTATATTTATAATAGGTGTAGTTCACACCCGACATCAGGTAGAAGTTCTTATAAAGACGAATATCTGCCAGGAGTCCTACCGTGAAGCCCTGCTCCGACTTATAGTTGGCATTCTCACGAGTATCAGCAAAAGAATAGTTCAACGGACTACCCACGAAGCTGCCACCTGCAGAAGTAGACACCGTAGGCATCAGATAACCCGCAGAAACGCCAAAGGAAACTGCATGACCACCCAAACGGCGATTGTAGAAAAGACTATCGGCAAACGAAGTCAAGGTACAGGTATAATTGGTAGTCTCTGCCTTGCGCACGGTGATAAGCGTATCCTTGGCATAATACTTGTTTTTCTCCAGTCTCACCTGATATTTACCAGGTTCCATCTTCTCACTCTGGTAAGGAGACTTACCCACATTCTTTCCATTGAGGAAGACATCAAATCCTTCTACAGGAAGAGTATAGAGAGAGAACTGTCCGAAGAGAGGCTTCAGCTTGGCATCAACACGCACGATATCGTTGGTAACCTCGAAATCTCCCTCCTGAGGAGCATACTTGTCTGCCTCAACCTTGTAAGTATGCTTACCCTTGCTCATCATAGCAGCAAACACACCATTCTCTGATTTCACCTCAACGCCGTCAACAAAGACAGAAGCATCATCAGGATTATGGCTCAAAACAAACATCTGGGTGTTGGTGCTGCTTCCTGCAGCAGTCTCTGCTGCAGTATAGCTCTTCAGGCGCAATTCATAAACCACACCTTCGTCAATATTTCCCTCATACTGATACACCACAGGGAAATAACCCTCATGAGCGAAAGACAGACTTCTGGCGCCATAAGGCACATAAATCCACACCTCGCCATTGTGCTGCTCCGTCTTTACTATGCCCAAGGCATCAGCACGAAACTCGATGTCCTTCAAATTGGTTATCACACGAATCAGCGCACAAAGCTTACCCTCATCATTATCTCTCACAGGTTTAGTGATACGCGCCGTCAAGTCGTTATCCAAACGGGTGAACTTGCTCACATCCATCGTTGATTGAGCCTTAGAAAAAGCGGTGATGAAGAGAGCCATCACCAACAACAAAATTAATCTACATGTTTTCATAAAAAATCTATTTTATTATGTTGAAATTATCTGTCCTATTTTATATCAATATTCTTTCAATAGAGTTCTACAGCTGGAAATCCTGCATACCGATTCTTCCATCTCGTGCATTCGGATCCTTATCTGGCTGCCAGGTTCTTACGTGAATGATAGGCAATTTTGGATTCGCGAAATCTATCAGGAGGAAGAGATAACCCGTATCACCATAAGATGACGAGTAATAATCCTGCTTAATCTGGATGCCATAGATATTAGGATTAGATGCAGAACGGCGGATGATATTATCGGCAAAATGAATATTCACATACTCATTGCTGGCAAAACACGCCTTCAGGCTCTTCATATACTGCGCCTTGGTCTGGCGGGTATATTTCACATGCTTCAGATTGGTAGGTCCCACTTCCCTGTTACCGGAACTCTTCACGATAGAACCCGTGATAATCAGCGCATCATTAGAGAAAATGCTACTGATATAATCCAGACGTTTCAGGGCATACGCCGTCTTGTAGCTCTCCAGGAAGTTGACCATAACCTTTCTGGCCTCATCGCTCCAGGATCCTCTCTGCATGATGTCAACCACAGCAGCCTTGTTGAGTCCGAAGGCCAACTCATCAACCTTTCCATCATGGGTAAGATGAAAAACCACATCCTCCACGAAAGTACGGCGATTACCTTGGAAAGAGAAACTCATCGGGAAACTGCGACAGATTACTTCCTCACCATTTTTCTGGAAAGTAAGCTGAGGAGCTCTCAGAAGCTTGGCCTTTCCATAGTTGATGAGTTTGGTAAACATCGCATAGCCATCGGCTGTAAAACAATCCTTTACTCCAGCATAGTTCTTCTCTCTGATGGCAACCTCTATCTTCTGCATCGTGGCAAGATAAGGAGACACCTCGCCATCTCCCAGTGTAGAAGGAATTGAATTCAATGCGGCCGTAGATGGAGCCAAAACAGCCTGATACTGATTGTTGTTAGCCATCACAGGCTTGATGCTCTTGTCTTTTTCCAACTTCAGATGTGCCGTACGGAAAGGAACAGCCGAAGTATTGTCGAGTACCTCACGCAACTCTCTGTCGTAGTTAGCTTCATCCTCACAGATATACTCTGCCTGCACATCCAGCTTGTTAAGATTCAACGATTTAGGTATCGTTATATTGCCCATGCCATCCTTGGCAGAACAGACATCAGATCTGCCCTGTCCATTATAATATGTATAATTAAAATTGGTAGCCGGCTTACCTTTATAAAGCACATTGATAACCATGGTTCGCTCGTCACCGTCATCTTCCATTGATTCTGTCGAAATAGAGATATTATTAAGAATATCATTTACATTCTTTGAAATCAGAGGCATCAGCAGCTGCTCACCACTGAACCCCAGACGAATCTTCAGTTCGCTTCCATCAGGCAAACTGCGCAGCAATGCCAAGGCAGCATAATAACTGGTCAGGGCATCAGCCACCTTGCCGTCTTTCTCATATTTCTCGGCATTAGATGCATATTCCATCACTTTCATCTTACGCTGCTCGAACAGTTTATCAAGTTCCGACTTCTTGATATACCTGAGAACGGTGGCATTAGGCTCATCTTCGATGACCAACTCTGTGGTGTTGCGCAAAGTGGTATGCGAATAGGTCTTGATAATGTTATCCACCTTGGTATTGGTCTTGACATTCTGCCCCTGGCTCTCATTGGTCATGAGATAAGTGAAATTAGACTCAACGGTAGTTGAAATCTGGCCAGCCAAAGCAGCCAAAGCGCTATTACTCGCCTGCTTCAGATTGGAACCATGTCCCAAACCACAGATATAACTATCATCTGCCTGAATGGCCTGCGCCCGTTTCAGATTCTCCTTATTCGCTTGAGCAACGGCCCAAAAGGGAACCAGCAACATTAAGAGTAACACTACATTTTTCTTCATAATTTGCATATCTTTATTTCTACTTAATTAACTAAATAAGTGCAAAGATATTAAAAAAATATGAAATGCGCAACGGGCATTTTGGTGATTTGCGCCCATTTGGTCACCCCAAGTGTTCATTGCGCTAAAAATAATGTTCAAACGGCTTCATTTTGTTTGAGCAAGGAAAAACATGGCGTTATCCTAGGAAATGTGTATTTTTGCACCATCTGAAACCTAGGAAACGTGTAAAATACAGGATTACGAAACCTAGGAAACGTGTAAAATACGGCATATTAAAAGCTAGGAAACGTGTAACAAAAAGAATATCAGTCTGTTACAAAACGAAAATCTCAGTCAATTATTAAAATGAAAAAATGTCATGAATACACGACCATAGCGATTTGCCAGATTTCCTATTTCCGTTTTTGCTGTTCCCGTATTATCCTGAACACCACATCGGCAAACTTTTTCATGGCCGCCTGAACCTGTCCTCGTCCGAAAGCCCAGAAAATGAGGGCGGCAGAGGCTGGTGTTGCATGTGTTCCTACATACTTGTACTTCCCTGAAGGACACTAACTTTTAGCAAAATAAGGCATTCTGAACACCCCAAAACTTGTAAAATAAGGTATTCTGAGTTTTTTAGTAGTAAATTGGTAGCGAATAAAAAATGCTATTTGAAAGAATATTGGAGTAAAGATTTTCTTGGATAAAGAAAACGACGAAACACATTATCTGCATTTCGTCGCTTCCTTTTTATAAGTCTATCAGATTCCTGAAGAATCTAAAACATTAAAAATCACCAGGTCCTTTTCCCCTTCATTCCCCCACCATAATCCTCACTTCATAAAAGCTGGAGCCGTAGCCTTGCCAATAGCCCAGGGCACCATGCACATTCGACTTCAGATTGGTATTCACCGGCATCAGGGGAATTCTGGATAATGCCAGCATATCCTCGAAACTGCGCCAGAAGGCATACCCCTCATCGGTTAAGGTGGATAACTTTACCCTTACTACCTCATCCTTCTTGAAAAAAGGGGTGAAATCCTTCTGCAGATTATCCCTGCCACGCTTCACGGACAACTTGCCATCCTCTTCTATCATCCCATCATCAAAAAGCCCCAACTCTGCTGACGACATTTCCCTTTGCTTACCAACCACCTGCGTAAAAAGCTTGCACTTTCCACGATAAGAAGTATAAGCATAAAGCTGGAAAAGACTGTCCACATCCGTAGGCTCTACACGAAATGAATCTATCTTTGCCGACACAGGTATGCGGGTTCTGGCTTCAGCCACCTTGCCATCCGAAGCCTCAACCCGCAAGCTGTACTCCCTGCCCTCCTCGCCACGCATATCATAAGTGGTATATATAAAAGGTGGAAAATACTTTTTATCATATCGCCCCGCCAATACCTCTGTTCTCTCGCCATCAGAAATGGTGACCTTTGCCCAACGGTCCATATAACGGGAAAGACTATCCAGCGACAACGCATCATCACCCAACGGTATCGTGCGGGTCAACTTTACCACTGGGAAGCTACCTGCATCTATCCACCCCTCAACCACCAGTTGCGACTGGCTGGAAGTGGAAACATCTTGACTGCATCCTCCCAACAGAAAAGATAAAGACAAGACTATCAAGGCGATGTAACTGTAACTGTTTTTCATAACCGAATTGATTAAAATTTATAATAATAATTGATGGATGGCATAATGGGCATCAGGAACTTGAAAGAACCATATCTCACGTGATTATCATATACCTTGATACGATAGAACAAATCGTTTCCGTGCATGGTTGCATTGTAGAGAGAGAAATTAATGCCACTGCGACGGGTTCCCCTGGCAACGAAATCATAACTCAACGACAAATCGAGTCGCATATAAGGACTAACCCTGTTTCCATTGTGAGGTCCATACTCCGTAACGATATTACCCGACATCAGATAGGCGTAATTCACTTTTGTATAAGGAGTTCCGGATGCCAGAACATAGGTTGCCCCTAAATTGAGACGGCGGTTAATGCGATAAGTAGCCACGGCATTCAGTTCGTAAATACGTTCATGTCCGGCAGGATACCATCCCTGATATTGTGCGCCATCAAACTTTCGCATGGCTCTTCCCAGGGAAGCACTCAACCATCCCGTGAGTTTTCCCCTTCTCTTTTCGAGAAGAAGATTCAAGCCATAGTTGTAGCCCTTGCCATGCATCAGGGATCCATCAAAGGAATAAGAAGAGAAGAGTATGTCAAACATGTTGCTGCTATTCTCCATCTGGTGCTTCAGCCATTTATAGTAAGTTTCAACACTCAACCGATATTCCCTCTCGGCAAACCAGAACTCTCCCTGCAGGGCTACGTGATAGGCATACTGCGGACGATGGTTCGCATCGGCAGCAAACCAGAATTCCGTAGGAAGTCCTGCTGAAGAAAAACCTGTCTGGAAAAGATATTGATTCCGGATACCCAGATTGAGGTTCAGCTTTGCCGATGGCGACAGATTGTAATGAACTCCGAGATGGGGCATCATCCGATAATAAGATTTCTGACAATGATACCCCGAAGCCCTTGTTCCCAGTTCCATCAGGAGCTTTTCACCCAAAGGTTGGCAATACTGCAGATAAGCACTGGTTTCCATCGCCTTCTGATGCTGCGTATCAGACTGATAATTAGCCAGATTACCCGATATTCCGACATTTTGCGGCAACAATTGATGGCGAATCACTTCAGCCCCCATCTTCCATCTTCCCCAGAAAAGATTTCCCTTATATCCCAAGTCGAAGATATAGGAACGCATTCCTACCTGGAAGGAATATTCATCGATGTTCAGGCGATTGGCATAGCGGGAATAATATACCGTCTGCTCCATCGTCCAATCACTCTTTCCTTCATCCGAAGTTTCCTTCGAGCGCGAATACCAATGGAGTGCTGCCATCGTATTATCCCATTTCAGTTTGCCCAGCAAGCCATGACTTGCCTGCCCCAATTTCATGTTATCAAATCCCCAGTAGCCCTCCAGTTTCAACACATTGGCATCATCAATCTGGGTGATATAAGAGAGATTGTAATCGGAGAAATCATACTTCACTTCATCGCCATCTACCTCAAGCCACTTGGAATAGAGCAGATTGAGATAGGCGGCACGAGCTGAAAGCAAAAGCAGAGAGCGTCTGCCAAGAGGCAAGCGAAGAGTACCCTGCGAAGACATCGGACCTACCGACAGTTCACCATGTGTACCACCCGCCGAAAGACCATCTTCTGCCCCAAGCCAAGTAGGGGTCAACATATCCACGCTACCCCCAAGCCTATTGGGAAAAGAAGCGGAAGCAGGAGATTTCAGCAGACTCATCTCGTTGAAATGCCCGGCATTGAAGATGGAGAAGAAACCCAGCAGATGTGCCGCATTATAAATAGGTACACCGCCGAGGGAAACAAAATTATGGGAATTATCGCATCCCTGGATATGCAGACCGGCATCATATTCAGAATTGGTCTGTACCCCAGGCAAGAGTTGGGCATAATGCATAGGGTCGGCATTGCCCAGAATATGAGGCATATCATCCATGAGCTGCATGTTGATGATGCTGGCACCCTCTATCTCCCTCAACTGAGAGCGAAGGCGCTTGCCCCGAATCTCCACATCCTGAAGTCCATAATGATTGAGCGTGTCGGTCAATTCAGCCGACACGCCCTTAAATATGCAGAATGCTACATAAATAAATATGCAGAAAACTCTTTTCACTATCAAATAATTCCCTGATAATTCAACAATAGAAATAATGAATTCTCTTAATTATACATTCTGATGAAATCGTCCACGATGCTCTGCACCTTATCCACGACACTCTTGAATGACTTCTCGTTGAAGTAATCGTAGTAAGAATACTTGGAACCGTCAGAGAATTCCAACCATGGCTCAGCATACCAATAGTGGTAGTTGCCATAGCCATCGTCTACAGGTGCGAGATAAACTTTAGAGCTGCTCTTTGAGCTGTTGTTGAGGTATAACTTGGCATCAATCAGCTTGTTGGCATTCTCAAGATACTGCTTAAACTGCGCCTCGTTTTCATCATTACTGCCCGCCTTGTCAAGGTTTTGAATCAGCAGATCAACATCCGAAAGCGTAGCAATCACCTTAGCCTTACCCAAGATGTCAACCGACACAGAAACCTTGCCGTAAGATCCCTGCAAATCATTGCCGATAGAACCCGTGGCACTGGCAGCAACCGTAATCAGCGTTTCGTTACCCTTAGAGACAGTTGCCTTAGCCTCAGCCGACTTTCCTGCCTTGAAAGCCACCTTGTTAACCACTACCTTATAAGCACCAACCTGAGCTGTGGAAGTAATCTCTACTTCATCCTTGGTCAGGTCAATCTCACCACTGGTCTTCACCTGGGTTTCAACCGTGGTCATGGCTCTTACCTCGCCATTTCTAGTTAGAGTAAGTTCCATCTTCTTAGGCAAGAAAAGGCGATATTCGTCTTTATACTCCTGCCACTTGTAGCCATCCCAATATTCATCCTCATCGTCGAAGCAATCGTGATGAATTTCTGTACCCTCTTTGCTGGCCTTCAAGGTAAGCACGCATTTGTTGCCCTGCTTGTCGTTGAAGATGAAAGAAAGATGATCGCCACCCTTCTGAGTCTGTTTCCACACTCCGTTCTGAAGCGTAAACTCACCTACAAAGTTAGATGCAATGATAAGGTATTTGGTACCATAGTCGCTGCTTGAAACCACAGAAGCATCTCCACATGCCTCGAACCAACGAGACACGGCATCGTCATCTTCGTAATCAACGCCATCAATCATGTTCTTGAACTCCTGCAGATCACTCACGTTCATCTTGCCCAACAATTCCTGGGCTGTAGCTTCCAGACTCTGCTTGGCTTGTGCGGCGGTCATATCTGCCGTTCCGCTGCCACCGCCAGGATTATCACTTCCTCCGCCAGGGTTCTCTGTGCCACCACCCGGATTCTCTGTACCTGGGACATTAGGATCATCACTGCTACTGCAAGACACCATGGAAAAGGTCATTGCCATAGCCAAAAAAGATACCAATAAGAAATTATTCTTTTTCATACCAGTTAGTTCCATGCTTGTCTATCCTCAAGAACAAGCGGTTAAATGAACATAGGTGGTGAGGACATCATTCCACCTCTTTACAATTCTCCTTTATTATTTTATTTTTTCTTTATTCTTTTCTTCACGATTCTCCCCTGGTTTTCTTGTCTGTCACATACATGCCCAGCAGGATGCAGGTGGCGCCCACCAGGAAATAGGGGGTGATTTTCTCGTTGAGCACCCACGAAGCAAATATCATGGTGGTGATGGGGTTGAAGTACACCCAGTTGGTAGCCTTCACCGTTCCCAGTTTCGAGATGCACCAGTTCCAGGTGAGGAAGCAGATCATGGAGGCGAGACAGCCCAGAAAGAGCAGGTTACCGAAGACCTGCGGACGGCTGAAGACCTCTATCGGCGGGAATCCCGGAATGAAGAGATAATACGGCAGGATGGTCAGCACACCATAGAAGAACACCTTCCGGGTGATGAATGCCGCCCCATAATGATTGCTCACCGACTTCATCAGCAGCGAATAAATCGCCCAGCACATGCAAGCCGTAAACGCCAGGGCATCGCCCACCGGAGAGAGATGGAGCACGAATCTGCCGTTCAGCACCACGATGATCATTCCCACAAATGCCAGCAGCGAACCGAGCAGCTGCACGATGTGGATGCGGGAGGAATCCTTATAAACCATGCGCACCAGCAGGGTGGCGAAGAGCGGACAGGAACACACAATGAGCGAAGTATTCGTGGTGGTGGTGAAGTTCATCGCCTCGTTCTCGCTGTAGAAATAGAGCGAACCGCCCGTAATGCCCAGCAGTGCCATCTTGGCCTCATCCTTCCACGAGTCGGCAAGGAAGCGGCGGTGGTTGAAGCAGAGCATCAGCACGTAGGCGTTGGAAAAGCGCAAGGTGAAGATTTGGGCTGGCGAAAGCCCATTGAGCATCAACACCTTGGTAGCTACAAAGGTGGTACCCCAAATCGCCACCGTGAGAAAGGCGACGAGGTGATAGAATATATTGCTATTTCTTGTCATTCATTACTAATTTTTCGTTTTATTATGCAAAAGTAAGATTTTTCCGTGGATAAACCAAGACTTCTGCACTTTTTTTTGTAACTTTGCAGTATGATTTTGCATTCCATAGACCAAGTCCTGTTATCAGGCATCGACATCCCCGAGCGCATGAACAATCCGCTCGATTATCAGCCTCATCCTCTTTGCATCGCCGTATGCAAGGAGCTGCAAACCTATCTATCTGAGCGTGAAGACTGGCGAGAGGAGATAGATAAAGGAAAAATGTTTGGCGTACTCATCGTTGAGAATGCCCAACCGGTACCTGGTGCCGCAGAAATAGGCTATCTTGCTGCCTATAGCGGACAGATAGGCGGAAGAAGCGACTGGGATGACTTTGTGCCGGCCGTATTCGACTATCTGCAGCCCGACGGATATTTCAAGACCCATGAGGCTGAAATATCCGATATCAACCAGAGAATCAGGCAACTGGAAGGAAATGAGCATATAAAGGAAGCCAAGAGCCTCATCCTGCAACTGCAGGAAGAGCGGAAGCAGACCATCGCTGCCTATCAGGAAAAGATGAAGGAGGCGAAGGCAAAGCGTGATGCCCGGAGAAAGACAGGAAATCTTACCCCGGAGGAAGAGGCTGAGATGGTGAAGGAAAGCCAGTTTATGAAGGCTGAACTGCGCCGACTCAAGAAATCGCTTTCAGAAAAGACCACCCTGGAAACGGAATATGAAGTCTTTCAAGCGGATATTCTTCGCCTGAAGCAACTGCGCAAGACATTATCTGATGCCTTGCAGCAATGGTTGTTCTCGCAATTCCGTATGCAGAATCATGAAGGCAAGATGAAGGACCTACTGGAGATTTTCAGGGATGCAGCCCTCAGGGATTATCCGCAAGCCACCCTTGCAACGAGCAGAATAGCTGCCCTGAAGATGGTGCCGCCAGCCGGAAGTGGCGAGTGCTGCGAGCCGAAACTGCTGCAATATGCTTACCTGCATGGTTACAGGCCTTTGCAGATGGCGATGTTCTGGTGGGGCGAAAGTCCGAAGGAGGAGATTCGCCATCATCTGCAGTTCTATCCTGCCTGCAATGGCAAATGCAAGCCGATATTGCATTGGATGCTGCCGGATAGGGTATTTGATTCAAAAATTGCCGAAAAGCAGGCATTGGAAACCTTATACGAAGACGACCAGTTGGCTATCATCTACAAGCCTTCGGGATTGCTGTCTGTGCCGGGCAAGGATTCATCCCAGCCATCCGTCTATTCCATCATGCGGAAGAAATATCCGGCAGCAAGCTGTCCGCTGATAGTCCATCGTCTCGACATGGCAACGAGCGGTCTGATGATTATTGCCAAGACGGATTTCGCCTACCATCGTCTGCAGAAGGAGTTTCTTCACCATCGGGTTCAGAAGAAATACATCGCCATCATTGGATGTAAGGACCAGGAAGCCTGCGATAAAATCTGGGAAAAAGCAAAGAAAGAAGAGTTGAAGGAAGAAGGAAAATCTTCTATTTCCGCAGAAAAGCAGAAGATTTCCCTTCCGTTGATGCCCGATTATCTGGATCGTCCCCGCCAGATTGTGAATCATGAACAGGGCAAGGAGGCGATTACGGAGTATGAGGTTCTGGATCGCATCGATGCCACCCATCTCCGTCTGGCACTCTATCCCAAGACGGGCAGGACCCATCAGCTCCGTGTGCATTGTGCCCACCACGAAGGCTTGAATGCTCCCATCCTTGGCGACCCGCTCTATGGCAACGAGAAGGCAAGCCGCCTTCATCTCCATGCCGAGGAGATTACCTTCGAGCATCCTCTTACGGGGAAGGAAATCAACATCAAGCGAGAGGCTGATTTTATTTACCCTTAAGGCAAAAAATATTTTCCCTTAAGGGTAATAATATTTAGCCTTAAGGGAAAATTTTGTGCTATAAAAAAGTCTACTATACAAAGTCTATTATACAAAGAACATGATAATAACCTGGGCGATGATGACTCGGATAAACATTCCCAGCGGATACACCGTGGCGTAGCTGATGCTAGGGGTGTCGCCATCCAGCGTCTCGTTGGCATAGGTGAGTGCCATCGGATTCGCCATGCTTCCACAGAGGATTCCACAGATGCTTCCAAAATCATACTTCTTGGTCTTCAGGATGATGAAGCCCACGATGACCACAGGAACCACCGTGATGAGGAAACCGATGCCTACCCACATCAAACCCTCGGGACGAATCACCGTCTCGAAAAACTGTCCACCTGCCGACAAGCCCAAGCAGCCCAGATAGAGGGCAAGACCCAGTTCGCGCAGCATCAAACCCGCACTTCGCGTCATATAAGAGATAAACTGCACACGAGGACCAAGGGCACCAATGAGAATACCCATCACGATAGGACCACCGGCAATGCCCAGACGCACAGGTGCCGTCATGCCCGGAATATGAAGCGGAATGGTTCCTACGGCAAGACCGAGGATGATTCCCAGGAAGATGGCACCCAGATTAGGCTCGTTGAGCGTCTTCACGGCATTACCCAGGAACTGCTCCACGTGGTCGATGCTCGTTGGGTCGCCCACCACGGTAAGGCGGTCGCCGTATTGCAGACGGAGGTCGTCGGTGGCAAGCAGTCGGATATCACCACGCAGCACTCGGCTCACGTTCACACCATAGGTGTTGCGCATCTGGAGGCTTCCCAGTCGCTTTCCGTTGAGTCCCGGACGGGTCATCACGATGATTCGGCTTTCCAGTTTGGCATCGATGGCATTCCAGTCTACCTTATCATTATTCCACTCCTTATCCACCTTCTTTCCGAAGAGAATCTGCATGGCAGCTGCCTCATCCTTGTTGGTAACCACGAGCACATTGTCGTTGGTATGGAGCACGGTATCAGCTTCCGGCACGATGACCTGTTCGCCTCTCCATACTCTTGAGATGATGAACTTGCGATGGGTCATCATCGAGATTTCGGCGATGGTATTGCCGTTGAGTGCCGGGTTCACGATGACGTACTGTCCGATGGCTGTATGGTCGTCTTCATCGGCACGTCGGATTTCCAGGTCAGCCGGCTTGACGAAGAGCTTGCGCAGGAACATCATCGCCAGAATGACGCCCACCACACCCAGCGGATAGGTGACGGCACAGCCCAAGGCAGCCCCGCCGCTAGGCAAGCCCAACTGCTGCAATGCCTGCTGGGCAGCACCCAGGGCAGGCGTATTGGTGGTGGCACCGCAGAGGATGCCCACCATATCGGGCAGACTTACAGGCAGCACCAGGCAGAGGAGGAGGGAAAAAAGAGTTCCCACCACGATGACTGCCAGGCTCCAGAGATTGAGCGCGATGCCTTCGTGGCGCATGGAGCCGAAGAAGTTAGGGCCCACATAGAGTCCCAGCACGTATACAAACATGGTAAGTCCGAAACTCTCGGCAAACTCCAGCATGTCAGGGTCGATGGAGAGTCCGAGATGGCCCGCCACGATGCCCACGAAGAAGACGAAGGCGATGCCGAGGGAGATACCTTTTACATGGAGCTTGCCGAGGGCAAGTCCCAAAGTACAGATCAATGAAAGAATGACGATGCCTTGCACCGCCGAATGCACGTTGATTAAATTATCAAACCACATAGTGTTGTTTAAATTTCAATTCCCGAGATAATGTTCGTTTATTCTATTTCGGCTGCAAAGGTACATTAAAATAAGTATTCTACAAAAGAAAAATGTTCTTTTCTTCCCAATAATTCCAACAAAAGTAGAAATAAAAGAAGAGACGTTGCCCTGAATCGAAGATTTTTTGTAACTTTGCAGGCGTTTTAAAATAAAAATGATGAAAGATATTTGTTGTATTGGACACGTAACGAAGGATAAGATTGTTACTCCCCACCGCACGGTTTACATGGCAGGCGGCACTTCTTTTTATTTTGCCTACGCCATCAACCAGTTGCCCAAGGACGTAAGTTTCTCGCTGGTTACGGCAATGGATCCTACAGAAACTGAACCGATAGAGAAGATGCGCCAGGCTGGCATCGACGTCACCCTGAACCCATCGCGCAACACGGTGTTCTTCGAGAACATCTACGAGGAAGACCAGAACAAGCGCAAGCAGCGCGTGCTTGCCAAGGCAGACCCATTCACCATCCGGCAGCTGGAGAAGGTGGAGGCGAAGGTTTACCACCTGGGCAGTTTGCTGAGCGATGATTTCTCGCCAGAGGTAGTGGAGTTCCTCTCCCGCAGCGGCAGGGTTTCCATCGACGTGCAGGGTTATCTGCGCGAGGTGAGAGACGAGAAGGTTTATCCCATCGACTGGAAGGACAAGCTCGATGTTCTGAAGCACACCTATTATTTAAAGGTGAACGAAACGGAGATGGAGACCATCACGGGACTGAAGGACCCCCGGGAGGCAGCCAAGCTCATCCATTCGTGGGGCGTTACCGAGGTAATCATCACCCTGGGCAGCGAGGGTTCTCTGATTTATGTAGATGACACCTTCTATGAGATTCCCGCCTATCCTCCTCACGAGGTGGTGGATGCCACAGGATGCGGCGACACGTATTCGGCAGGTTATCTCTACAAGCGACTGCAGGGTGCCACCCCTACCGAAGCAGGCAAGTTTGCTGCAGCCATGTGCACCATCAAGCTGGAGCACAACGGTCCGTTCAACCGCAGCATCGAGGATGTAGAGCAGATTATCAAATAAACATGTTATTTCAGAACCCCAAATAGGAATATAAAGCCTGTTTGGGGTTCTGTTTTGTTATATTTTACGCCTATTTGTATCAAATAGAGGTTCATAATGAAAGAAAAATCAGAAATGAACCATTATGAACTTGTACAGTTTCCCATTTTTCATTATCTTTGCAAGCAAAAATCATAAACTAATAATTTAAACTACGAACAAATGAAAGCAATGAAGCAATTCGGAATCTTAGCATGTAGCCTACTCGCTCTTGCAGCATGCTCATCGGGAAGCAGCAGCGACCCTCCTTCATCAACAGGACAAGAGAGCAAGAAGTTGCCAATCCATATCAATACCTCTATTGATACACGAGTCATCAACAACTCCTTCGAGGAAGGAGACAACATCGGTTTGTTTGTAGTCAACTACAATGCAGACGGTTCTGCAGCCACCCTCAAGGCAACAGGCAATCATGTGGACAACATGAAGTTTACCTATAACGGCACATGGACTCCAGCCTCTCCTACCTATTGGAAAGACGACACCACCCCTGCCGACTTCTATCTGTATTATCCATACACCGCCACTATCGGCGATGTAACTGCCCTAGCATGGAGCGTGAATGCAGACCAGAGCACAAGCGAGAAATACAAGGCAGGCGAACTACTGATAGGCAAGACCACCCATGTGTCTCCTACCGAGAATGCCGTGAAGATTGATGCGAAGCACGTGATGAGCCAGATGGCCATTTCCCTGAAGCCAGGCAATGGCTTTACCGAGGAATCGCTGGGCAAGGCAAAAATCAGCGTAAAGATTAACCAGCTGAAGACCCAGGCTACCGCCAATCTCGTAACTGGCGAATTGACTGCCAAGGGCGATGCTGCCGACCTCACTCCGCTGAAGGAAGAAGGTAACAACTATAAGGCACTCATCATTCCGCAAGCTGCAGGCGAGGGCGTGCTCATCACCGTGAACGTGGATGGCAAAGACTACCAGCTGAAGAAGGCAGACAATTTCACCGTCTTCGAAGCAGGAAAGAAGCATCAGTTTACCGTAACCCTGGGCAAGACCAGCAATGGTGTGAATGTGAATATCACCAAGTGGGAAGACGACGGAATCGACTACGGAGGCACAGCAGAATAAAAAGATTCACTCTAAAACAAAGACGATATGAGAACAATTCATATTTCCAAGCACACCTTATTATATTATATGGTGGCTTTGGCAGCCATGCTCTTCACAGGCTGTAGCGATGATTTCTTCGGCAGCAGCGAACAGCATGACAGCAACCGCATCCAGCTATCGGGCGATATCGAGCAGGTTGCCGTGACCCGCGTCAACGACAACGGTTTCTGTAATGGCGATGTGATGGGTGTTTACATCGTAGATTACGATGGAAATACTCCTGGAACCCTGAAGGTTAGCGGCAACCGTGGCGATAATGTGCGCCACACCTTTGATGAGCCTAACTATAAATGGAGTTCAGCCTACGATCTTTTTTGGAAAGACAAGCATACTCATATTGATGTGTATGGCTACTATCCTTTTGCCAACCCTGAGAGCATCGAAGACTATCAGTTTGAAGTGCAGAAGGATCAGAGCACCACAACGTCAGAGGGTGAGATGGGAGGTTACGAAGCGAGCGATTTTCTCTGGGGAAAGGTGGCCGATGTGGCTCCTACCACCAGCGTTATCCGTTTGCCTCTGGCTCATCGCATGTCTAATGCCCGTGTTACCCTGATTCAGGGTTCCGGTTTTGCCGAGGGCGAATGGGCGAATACCAAGAAGATTGTCTTGACAGCCAATGTGGCTCGCAAGGCAAGCATCAACCTTTCTACCGGCGAAATCAAGACTGCCGGAAGTGCAGAAAGCACCATGACCATCCCATCTCGTGTCAACGACGAGTGGCGCACCATCGTGGTTCCTCAAACCGTGGCAGCCGGCACTACCCTCTTCAGCATCACCATCGGTGGCGTACCTTATAAGTTCACTAAGAACGAGGCACTTACCTACGTGGCAGGCAAGATGATGAACTTCGGCATCAAGGTGGATAAGCAGGCAGGAAGCGGCACTTATAAGCTTACTTTGGTAAGCGAAAGCATCACTCCTTGGGAGAATGATCTGGTAAGCCATGATGCTACGGCGAAGGAGTATATTGTCATCAACTCTACAGCAGGTCACCTGAAAGAGGCGATTGCTGCGGCAAACAAGGACTATACCAAGATTAAGAATCTGAAGATTACGGGTGAGATAGATGCGCATGATTTCTATTTCATGCGAGATTACATGCCTTCTCTTTCAGCGGTCAACTTGAAAGAAGTAAGAATCAAAGAAGGATTCGAAACAGAGGGAGGTTTGCCCATTTGGGGAAGAGATGACGAATTGCCTACTTATTGCTTTTTAGAAAAAAAGATTTTAACTCGTATTGTTTTTCCAGACACTCTTAAAAGAATAAATTCTGAAGCTTTAAGGTCTTCAGGACTGAGCGGTTCGTTACAAATCCCAGAAGGTGTAGAAGAAATCCAATATCAAGCTTTTAGTTACTGTCCAAATCTCAATGGTACTTTAACTCTACCATCGACTCTCAAAGAAATAGGTGAAAGCGTATTCTCTGGCGATAGTTTTACTGGCGAATTAAAATTACCTGAAGGACTTGAGGTAATAGGTGATGGCTGCTTCTCTGGAATTCAAGGTTTTTATGGCGAATTAAAGCTACCAAGTCATCTCAAGAAACTGGGTGCGGGCGCATTTAGCGGCTGCAGTAATCTTACAGGAAATCTCGTAATACCTCAAACTATAACAGAAATTCCTTCTGGTGCTTTCTCTGACTGTGGTTTTGGTGGCAATCTTCAGCTTCATAATGGTATTATTACTATTGGCGAGGGGGCTTTTTCCGGCTGTAGTTTCAGGGGAGAACTTATCTTGCCAAAAGATTTACAAACCCTTTCACAAGAATGTTTCTACGGAAACGATTTCTCGGGTGAACTGAAATTACCGAAGAACGTGGCTAATATCGGTAGAAAAGCCTTCGCTTATAACAGGCGTTTAACGGGAACCCTAGAGATTCCGGAAGATGTTGCCAATATTGGAGCTGGCGCTTTCGCACAATGTAGCAGTTTAGAGAAAATTATTCTCCCAAGCAATCTAGAGATCATTGCTTATGAGAATCATGAAGGCGGTGCTTTCGAAGACTGTTTTGGCATTAACAGTATTGTATGCAAGGGCACTATGCCTCCTGACATACAAAGCGGTGCTTTCAACGGTGTAGCCAAGGACAACTTCACAGTAGAAGTTCCAGAATCTGCCGTTTCCCTGTATCAATCAGCACCAGGCTGGTGCGAATTCAAGCGCATCGCAGCCCACCACGAGCTCGTTTGCCGTCCATCTGTAGCCTCCGCCCTGAGCACGGAGCACAAGCAGAAACTGGTGATTAACGCCGAAGGCGAATGGGAAGTAGCCAGCAAGCCAGACTGGTGCGAGGTTTCTCCTGCCAGCGGCAACAAGAAAACAGAAGTTACCCTGACCATCAAGGGAATGGCCAAGAATGCTGATAGCCGTGATGGAAAGGTGGTGTTCCGACTGAAGGACAAAGACTACACCCACGAGTGCAACGTTTCTCAGTATGGCTATGAATACGGCGAGGACGAATGGATTACCCTGCAGAAGGCAACCAAGGGCAACAAGGGAGGAATCAATATCGTTCTGCTCGGCGACGGCTTTAACGCCAAGGATATTGCCAGCGGAGACTATCTGAAGGACATCAAGCAGGAAGTGGAATATTTCTTCGGTATTGAACCTTACAAGACTTACCGTGATTACTTCAACGTCTATACCGCCATTCCACTTTCTGCGGAATCGGGCGTGGGAACCGTGAATACCATCCGCTACAACCGATTCAACACCACCTTTACCGGTGGCGTAGGCTTGAAGGCAGATTACGACGAAGTATTCAGTTATGCTCTGGGTGCTCCAACCGTAAACAAGGGCAATCTGAACCAAACGCTGATTATCATCGTTCCTAACTCTACCGATTACGGTGGCATCTGCCAGATGTGGCAAGACGGATCGGCAATAGCCTTCTGTCCTCAGAGCACCTATGGTTATCCGCTCGATACCCGTGGCGTGATTCAGCATGAGGCAGGCGGACACGGATTCGGAAAGCTGGGCGATGAGTACATTTATCACAATGCCTTCATCGATGCCTGCAAATGTATGTGCTGTGGACACGAAAATGCAGTCATCACAGCCAAATCGCGCGGCTGGTACGACAACCTGGAGCTTACGGGCAAGATGCACAGCGTGGGCTGGAGCCATCTGATCTTCGACGACCGCTACAGCGACATCGTGGATATTTACGAGGGAGGCTTCATGCACAGCCGTGGCGTCTTCCGTTCGGAGCCAAACTCTTGCATGAACAACGATATTCCTTATTACAGCACCATCAGCCGCGAGAGTATCGTGAAGCGCATCAAGGCGTATGCAGGAGAAACCTACAGTTTCGAAGACTTCGTGAAGAACGACAAGCGAGATGCAGGAATCGTAGAGAGCCGTACCTTCGGCGGCAATGGCGACCAGCGCACCGCAGGAACCTATCAGCATGCTCCTATGATTCACAAGGGCAGTCCGCTGAAGATGGCAAAGGTGAGAAGGCATCGCTAATGGCGATAGCCAGGTTCATCATAGTATAGACCATTAAAATATAGAAAAATATGAAGAAACATATAATAAGATACGCAAGTTTTGCGTTCGCTATATTAGGAATGGTATCTTGCAGCGAAGAGCAGGAAACGGCTCTTCGCCCGCAGGATGCGAAATCCACACCGATGACTTTCCTGGTAAGCCATCCGGGACAAGCAACCCGTGCCACAGAAACCAGTTTTGAGCAGAACGACAGGATTGGTCTCTACGTGGCAGACGCAAAGGCGCAGCTGGAAATAGGAGGCAACCTGGTGAACAACGAGGCGCTTACCTACGACGGAAGCAAATGGGCAGCAGCCCGAACCCTCTACTGGGACAAGGGCACCTATACTGCCTATGCTTACTATCCCTACATGGAAGATGTAAGCAGCATTACAGACCAGCCCTTCAGCGTAGTCCTGGATCAAAGCACCGCCAAGAGCAAGGAAGCCCTGGGCGGCTATGAGGCAAGCGACCTGCTCTTTGCCAGCAGCAAGAACATTTCGGCATCAGCCTCACCCATCCCTCTCAACTTCAAGCACATCATGAGCAAGCTCAAGATTCGCCTGATAAAAGGAGAGGATTTCGAGGGCGACATGCCTACCACGGCCCAGGTAACCATCCACAACACGGTGCCTACTGCCACCATCGACCTGCAGGCAGGAGTGGCAACCCGTTATGTAAAGGGAACCCGAAAGAGCATCATCGCCCATCAGGACGATGCAACCAGCTATTCCGCCATCATCGTGCCTCAGCGCATCGAAAACCGAATGCCGCTCATCGAGGTGGTGATGAAAGGCGTGAGCTATCTCTTCGAGAGCAAGTTCCAGTTTAAGCCGGGAACCGAGCATCTCGTCAACCTCATCATCTCCGACAATCCGGACCAGGTGAAGATTGACATCGGTGGAGAAATAACAGATTGGCAATAAGAATAAAAAATAATGAAGAAGACGGTAAGTATTTTATCCCTTCTGGTTCTCCTTCTTGGAGTTTGGGCGGCAGCATTATGGCTGTCGCCCTTCAATGCTTATAATGGGAGCAGCAAGGAAACCCGATACGGAGTGAACGAAGGATTGGAACTGGTAGAACAGGAAAACGCCCAAGAGGGCAAGCGATACGTGGTGGAAGATGAAGACGGCAAAGAACTGTTTGTCATCCCCTTACGTGGCTGTCTGCTCGACACCCGCTATCGCAACGGACAGTTCCGATTCCGGGAGAAGAACACGAAAAGAGAAGGATACATTGACCGTCAAGGCAGGATTTTCCTGAATGAAAATGCCGGAGAATACAAACCGGCAGAAGACCGGAAAGACTTCGCAAATCTGACGGGGGAAAAGAAGGGAGAAATGGCTTCAGGAGATTATTCCGGGGAAAGGAAGGGCTTGGCAGATAGACTATCCGCAGGAGGCACAGGATCTACAGGAGCCGCAGGATTTGCTGCATCCGCCCAACCAGGCAGGAAGTCAAGCGCCCTCTCGCAGGTTAATCTCAAGACGATGGCGCAGAGCAATCCCTTCTATAAGGAAGCCTCGAAAATCATGCAGGGCAAACTGGCAGAAACCGATGCCCGGCGCCGCCGCACCATCCTGAACTACTGCGAGCATTTCCGCACAGCCTACACCACCAAGGACATTGATTTCCTGCGACAGGTGTTCAGCGACAAGGCACTCATCATCGTGGGAAATGTGGTGAAACCTATCGCCAACGACGATAAATGCCAGGCAGAAAGCCGGGTTACCTTCGCCATCCATTCCAAGCGCGATTATCTTGCAAGACTTTCAAAGGTGTTTGCTGCCAATCAGAAAATCGACGTCAGATTTTCGGGGTTCCGCATCCTGCGCCACCCTACGATGGACGGAATCTACGGCGTAACGCTCAGGCAGCAATACAAAAGCGACCGGTATAGTGATGACGGCTACCTCTTCCTGCTCTGGGATTTCAGAGATAAGTCGATGCCGCTCATCCATGTGCGCACCTGGCAGCCAGCTGCAACCGTACACTCAGGCGATGATGTGATTAATATTCAAGACTTTAATTTAGAATAAAAGAAAAATATGATGGGAGAAGTTAAAACCCGATGCCTGCTACTAGCCATGATTCTCTGGCTAGCCATTCCTTCTGCCCTTAGGGCACAGGAATTTTCGGTGGCTAGTTTCCGCCAGCTGCCCAACGACGTGAGCGCCTTTATCAACAATGTGCGTGATTTGAACGATGAAGCCTGCGCCCTGATCAAGGTAGTGGCTCCATCCGACTTTGCCTTCTCCTCCCCTCTCGGCATCGTGAAGCGAAAGGACGAAGTGGGCGAAATCTGGCTTTATCTGCCAAAGGGAACCAAGACCCTCACCCTGAAACATCCCGAATGGGGCGTGCTGCGCGATTACCGGCTGGGCAAACCGCTGGAGAGCCGAATGACCTACGAGATGAAGCTCAACCTGCCCAAGCCTCCCATCACGGAACTCCACGATACAATAGTAGAGATAAAGACCATCACCGACACCATCGCCATCGAGAAAGTGCGCCCCAAAATGCCACTCGCCTTCTACAGTCTGGCTACCCTTGCCCTGCACAAAGACGGCCCCTCTTACGGCATCTTCCTTGCCCTGATGCGCCGCCATGGTTTCTTTCTCCATGCCAGCAGCAATCTGAAAAGCCTAGGAAGCACGGAGGGCAACTGCGACAAGGATGGCTTCATCGGCGGAAGCAACATCAAGCCCTACTATTCGGGCGAAACCCGCCACACCAACTATACCATGACGGCAGGACTCATCCACCACATCACGCATGGCGTCTGCCTTTTCGAAGGCGTAGGATACGGCAAATCTGCCACAGCCTGGCAACTGAGCGAGAGCGAAGGAAAAGGTTATCTGATCAACGACGGACTTTCTGATAAAGGAGTAACCGCAGAACTGGGAGCCCTGGCTTCCTTCGGAAAACTCAGCATTTCAGCCTCAGCCATCACCATCGCCGGAAAGCAATGGCAGGGCAGCATCGGAATAGGAATCAAACTGGGAAAATCAAAAACCGGGAAATAAAGCCAAGAAAATAAATCCGGGAAAATAAGAATGAACATCAAGATGAAAAGTAAACTGATTATATATTTAGGAATAATGCTGGCTATTCTCACGGCATGCAGCAGCGAGAAACCCACCCATCTGGAACCGCATCTTGCCACTCTCCCTGCTTCCGGCATTACCCGAAACGAGGCCACTCTGCACGGTTCGGTTTCGCTGGAGGGAGAGACCACCCTGCCTACCCTTTCCTTCAGATATGGAGAGACGGAGGAAATGCCACTCACTTCAAATCCCATCAGCCTTTCAGATGAAGACAGCAACCCTTCGGGGGATGGCCATTCCACCACGGAAGTGGCACTCTGCATGATGGGCCTGAAG
>OASD01000202.1_pt1 | contig 31435 bp, 21 predicted proteins | sample 1475531 | NCBI WGS metagenome assembly OASD01 (sample SAMEA3360668, study PRJEB22359) | human gut metagenome | biome: ENVO:urban biome; feature: ENVO:human-associated habitat; material: ENVO:feces | place: Bangladesh | collected 2011
GTATAAATACAAAGATAAGAAAAAAGAAGCTTACACACTTTTATAGGACAGTACCTCTTCAATAGATGTTTGCATATCATAAAAACTTGCTGCAAAGAAAACGACCAAAAAACGAACAACAGCAATTTGCTTTTGCCGATTGGTTCGGGTTGGAAAGAAGCATTGTTTTTTATTCAAAAGAACAATACTCAATTAGAATCAATAAAACTTACAATACTCAATTTTCTCACTAATTGGTATTACCGATTACTTTTTCAATACAAAAAAATTGAAAACGCAGAATTAGAGGCGGCAAAATCTATTGTCCTAACCTATTTGAAAGAAGTTGAAGAAGAAAAAGAATTTTGGCAAGATGAAAATGTCAAAGGTAAATCATCAAACTTGATTTCAATTTTATTTGACTTGGCTTCAATTTCAAAGGAAGAAATTAAACAACTTATTGCAAGAGCATTTACCAAGAAAGAAAATCGGGAATCTTGGAGATTAAATTCTTTTTACGAAAATGTAATTGAAAGTTGTCTTTCAGGTATAGGAAACCAGCGTTTGATAAAAGAATTGCCTGAATTGATTATTGAAACAGCTTGGAAAAATTGGAAATATATACCACCAAAAGAATCTTATTATCCAAATGAAATTAGATTTATATCAAGACACTCTTTGCGTGATGAGGAATGTTGGGGAATAAGAGATAGACATTCCTTTTTCCCTTCGGGAATTTACAAAACGCCTTTTTACAATTTATTGTGGATTCACCCAATCGTTGGTTTGAAGTTCATCATTGATTTTATCAATTATTCGGTTGAATTTTATGTAAACGCTACTTGTGAATATAAGCATAAAATTTCTCAAATTGAAATAGAACAGAATGACGGAACAAAAACAAAACTATATGCGGCGTGGGAATTATGGGCGGCTTACAGAGGTTTAAGCGTTACAAACTACGCGTTGGAATCATTGCTAATGAGCCTTGAGAAGTTTTTATTAGAAACGGCTAAAAGAAAGACAGATGTTAGTAGAGAGAACTTGAAGTTTATATTTGATTATGTTCTTAAAAACAGCAATAATGTTGCTCCATTAGCAGTTTTAACGAGTGTTGCTATTGCTTATCCCAGAGAAGTTGAAGAAGCGATGTTGCCTTTATTGTCTGTCAAGGAATTTTATGAGTGGGATTTAAGTCGAGCACTTGAAGAATACTCTTCGTTTGCCACAATGGATTATGATATTTCATTTGCACAAAAAGAGCGTTTGGAATCAAATCAACTTCCACATAGAAAAAAATATCAAAGAGGGCTTCGAGATTTTATTTTAGACTACCAATTTAATGTTAGAAAATTAAATAAAGAAATTCACCAAATAATTGACAAACTAAAAGCACGAAATGATGGTAAAGATGTTATATGGAAAAAGAATTTAATTGAAATGGATATCAGAAACCATAAAGTTGGAGAATATGATGAAAAACTTGGTGGTTTTCCTATTCAACCTGAATACGATGATGAAGTTGTAAAGTTTATTGAATCCAATAAAGAAAGTTTTGAAGCAGATACAAAGTCTTTGAATATTTCAGGACAACTTTCAAAAACTTACGAAAAGAAAGAAATTATTGATTTTTCATTTTGGTTATCTTGCTATGAACAATATTCTTCATCAAGATCCTTAAATATTCTTTATGACAGACCAATCACGTTAGCTGTATTAGGACTGAGAGATTTTGCAACAAACATAAATGAAGAGCAAAAAACAAAGTGTATAAAAATAATTACTGATGCAACAACTTCTATTCTTCAAGATACATTTAGCAGAGATTATAGCCTTAATATGAGTGTCAGCATAATGGAAAAAGAAATTGCTTTATCTTCTTTCCATTTACTTTTGCAAAATGTTGATAACGAAGAAGATAAAAACGGCATAATAGCTACAATGATTTATATGCTATTCGCACCGTTCCACGACCACGAATTTGACAAAATCATACGATACTTTAGAGAAGTATTTTTCAAACAATTTCCTAATGAAGCAAAAAGAGTTTGGCTTGGTCTCATTATGTATTCTAATTTCAAAAAAGCAAATCCTAATTTCTATGGAAATCAAGATGAAAAAAGTTTAAAAAAGGAAAATGATTTTGTTCAGGAAATTGCATCTAACAAAAACTTAAAATTAGACCTTGCAGAAATAAGTTTAGAAAAATCAGAAGGTTATTTATTGGCAAGAGCTTTTGTAATTACGCCATATGACACAGCAGATAAAGATTTTACACATTTCATAAACCACATATTACCGATAGTTATTGGCGACTTAACTAAAGAAGAAGATTTTTCATATAACAGAGGAAGAGAATCTCGACAATTTCATCACGAATCAATTTCAGATATTGAACAATATCTTGCCAATTTATTTTTGGGCGCAAATTTTGATTTTTCAAAATCTGTTTTAACTACATTGGTCAATTCACTGTCAAAAAATACGCAAAGACAAAGATTTGGAAGAGACGATTTGCTCCAATTTGTGAATACTACTTTGGATTATTTTGTATTGAAATTATATGACAATGGAAATTCAAAAATTGACCAAACAAAATACTCACAGCAACAGACCAACTTTTGGAATCTATGGGAAGTTCTGTTTGATTTAATCCCAAGTGATGGAACACACCCGCTAATTCAAAAACTTTTGTTGGACATTAGATATTTGCTATGGGATTATCAAGATAATCCGAATGAAAGTGATTGGAGTGTTTTAAATGGGAAAAAAGATTTTTATAAAAAAGTGTTTCTTGAAAAAGGGAAAAACAATGCTTCATCAGTAATAAACGTGTTTTCTACAATTGGAGGAAAAGAATTTTTGCCCGAAGGAATAAGTTGGCTGTCAAACCTTTTCAAATCAAATAACATCGCCTCTTTGTCATTGACATCTGTGTCATCGGAGAGAATGATAAAGCGACTTTTCTATAATCATATTTCAAAAATCAAAAACGACAAAACTCTAATAGATGACTATGTTTGGATTTTAAACCGGATGGTTGATTTGGGTTCGTCAGAAGCATATTTATTTAGAGAAAATGTAATTACGTATAAAAGCATTAAGTAAACTGCGAGTAGAAGGAACATTCTACTCGTTCTTAGGAAACGCTGAACTTGAGCGTATTACGGAATTAGAGAAAGAAGGTAGGACAACAACGCCCCTCAAAGAGAAGGAGAAAAACGAAATCCGTAGGAAGGTGATTCTCTTATAGGATACCATCAAGGGAAAAGACAAAACAATCTCAGAACAACAACGAGAAATCAAGATCTATGAAGAGGAGCTAAGTTTTATCCAGAGATTCTTTAATAGCTTCTACCTCTTTTGTGCAATATTTGTTTGATACTCCGCAAGATGGCTTCTATGATGGCACCATAGTAAAGATGCACCAAAAGCAGGTGGCGATACGAGTACGGCAACAGCTCATTCATCGTAACCGCTCACAACGACTATAATCGCATTTTTCTTTCACTGACAAGAAGAAAAACATGAAAAAACGCTCACTTTTCCTCGAAAAGGGTTATCTTTGTAAGTGAAATAGTGAGCGTTCTTTGGCTATTCAAAATATTGTGTATCAGTACACTTCGCTCATTTCTAAATCGTTACCTATACGACCTGTGTTTTATCGCAGAGCCTTGTAATTTAAGCATTTAGACCGAAATCATATTTTTTTACCGGACAGCAATATAATTTAATAGATAATGATTTGAAAAATCATTACATACTTTCAGATAATTCCTCTACAAATAATGATAAAAATACATTTTAAAAGCAAGTTTGCAATCAACAGAGAATCAATTAGTTACCAAACAGTAAAATAAAAGGTGCTTAATTGGGCTTCAAAAGGGCATTAGTTAGGCCTCAAAAGGGCACCTATTGCAAGTTAATTAGGCATCTTTTAGAAGCTAAAAGAGCATGTATTGGTTTTGAGTTGTCGGAAAATTATTTACAAGTATCGGTAGTGTGCGAGTAAACTGTTTGTAGAAAATGCTGATGTTATTACAATCTCAGCTGTATGCGGAGTAGTAATTCACGTCCACGTAAAGGTAGGAATGTGTTGAAAGTATTGATACCTGTATTCTGCGTAATACTGTAAGATTTGCTGTTTAATAGGTTTGTCCCAGATACTCCCAGCTCCCACACATTATTAATTTTGTAGTTGATGTCTCCATCTAATAGGCTACATGTATGGTAATGTCCATCCATAACTTCGTTTGTCAGATTATAAAACTTCATTTTTAGTTCCAACTTCTTTGTAGGGAAGAGGTAAAGAGCTGCATTGGTTGTATAGGACGAAAGAACATCCAACTTCATGATACTACTCTGTTCCCAGTAATATTTAGCTGTAAAAGCGGCTGATAGGCGCAGCCAAGATATCTTTTGGAAACTTGTGGTGAGCGTTCCTGAAGCGTGATGAGAATGGTTATTGACCATAACACCTGATTGTGAAACAAGATAAGAATCTCTGTTATATGTCGCATCAAACTTTAAGGAAACGCCTATGGGGATGAAAGTCTTATCCAACATAGCATTTATAGCAATGTTATGCCGGTTGTTACTGCCTCTTACCCACTTCATAATCGTCATTGAATCGTTGTACTCATAGTTGCAATAAGCCTCGCTTCTTGTATCAGAGTAGGTAAGTGAAAGGTTTGCAAAGAGCATCGTTGCGAGATTACGATAGCGGAAATGGAGCGAAGTGTATAGGTGGGTAGACTTATAAACGTCATTTCCTGTAACCTGTATGTTTCTGTATCCCTCTCTTAAAGGCTTCAAAGCATAGAAATCAAGAGAGTTGTCATCTGTAGAGATTGAGGAAGATAGGTTTACTGTCAGTTTGCTCGTCAGTACTTGTTGTAATGTCAAGTAGGGTTTAAATGCTATGAAGTTGCGTGCAGACAGTTTGTTGTTCTTCTCTGAAAGGCTGATTCTTGTCCATTCAATAGGAAGTCCAAAGCTAACATAGCTTTGCTTTGTATATTTCCATGTGTAGCCTGGTTCACCTTGTAGTTTGAATGTACGATGATAGATATCACCTTGATAATTGTACGAGTTTTTCCTGTAATAAGCTCGTAAGGATATGTCCAAATCATTTCCGAGTGTAGGGATTGAAGTTGTGATACTGTTTCTGGTCATAGTTGACCGTGTTGCAAAGCATTCTGTAACATTATAGAGTGGTATGGAATCAGAGGCAGTTGATAGTTCTTCCCTACGGTCAGTGTATCTAAGGAGCGAGTGGATTTGCAGCATACTTTTCCCTAATTTGAAGGAAGAAGACAGATCGTTCTTGATATAAGACGGTTTTATACGTATCTGTTCAGTAATTCCAATACCATTCGTGACTACTTGATTTTCGGTTGTCTGTCGTCCAAAGGAGTATTTAAGTTCGTCAGAAAAGAATCTATGCGTGCTATTTTCTTCGTATTTCAGTGTTGGTACGATGCGAAATATGCGTTGCTTCATCCATTCTGACGTCTCCAACATGATAGGAGTAAGTCCTCCATAATAGTTTGTAGTCGACTGATTATATCCAGCATGATCCTCATAAAGAAGAATGTTACTGCGTAGTGTTATGTCTTTCGATAGTGTAATGATATTATTAAAACCTGCGCTATAAGACTTGTTCTGTAAGTATCGCTCTTGTGGGAGATCCTCTTGGCTTATATCTTCTTGCAGAACACCTTGTGGAAGTGGCTCGTATGCATCGAGATTATAGACATCAATGTGCTCTTTAGTTTCTTTAGAAAGGTCTTTTCCCGTGTTACTCATCTTGGCAGAAACAAGTGTTTGCGAATGTTTCATCACCTGTGTGAGAAACAGCTGATTGTCCCAAACAGTGGGTTTGACGCCTAAGCTACCAGTAATCTCCCCAAAAGGACGAGCCTTGTGGTTCTTGTCAAGGCGGATATTTAATGCTGCTGATTCTGATGGTTTGCGTCCTTGCATCATCTTTATTGGTTGATGATTCTCCAAAACTTCGACATTACGCACCGCATTAATAGGCATATTGCGGGTTGCTTGAGTATAGTTGTTGCCCATCATGTCCTGTCCTTCAATATAAAACCGGTTGATTGCACGACCTTGATAAGACACTGAACCATTTTCAGAAACCTTGATTCCCGGTAGTTTTTTGAGTACATCTTCTAAATGACGGTCACCCTTCTGCAGAAAAGAACCAACGTTGTAGACCAGTGTGTCACCTTGTTTTCTTATAGGAGAGAGTTTTACGACGACTTCTTTTAGTTCCACCTGCTTGCAAGAGAGTAGGATAATAGCTGGCTGATTTGTAGTCTGATGGATGTCAGCTACGTTTATTTTCCGTTTACTGTAACCAATGAGTGTGAACATTAGTACATCCTCTTGGTGTGCTGTGAGGCTGAGGTTGCCCCTTCCGTCAGCAATTTTATAGCTTAGCATCTTGCCCTTTGGAGTTACTATGCGGCACATTACATCTGCTAACGGTTGGAGGCTGGCAGAGTCCCTGACCTCAATCGTCAGCTTTACCAGCGCTTCATCCTGCTGTGCAAAAAGGGTGAAAGAGGTGGTAAGGAGGTAGAATAAAAGAAGTATCCGTCGCAAGATGTTATTCTAATTCTATCGGATTGTAAGGCTTTGCTTTCACTGTTGCTGCAACATCAGCCGATACGGTAATGCTTCCATCTCCTGTTAAGGCTTTTATAGGGTCGGCACAATAGTTCTTATACATTTGTCTGACAGTCTTTCGAGTGCTCTTCGTCACAGCACTTTTGTCGTACATGTAGATCGGAGTATAGCTCTTTACCTTCTGTAATCCTGTCAAGGTGAAAACGAAGTTGTCTTGTGTGTCCTGTACTTTAAAGATGAGTCCAGGTAATCCATTGAACTTATAGGGTCCGTAAGGCAGTTCTACTTCAGGTGCATACCAAGCTATGTAATCTCGCCCAAAGAGCCTTGTCTTAGCCTTTTGACACTGATATCCGGCAATAGTACTGTCTCCTTGCAGTAATTCCCACTTCAGTTGAGGAGCTTCTTCTTCATATTGATACCTTTGACTTATTCCTGGCTTGCGTTGAATAAACTCTTTTTTAGTCTCTCTATTCAGCAGGATGAGTTCGCGTAAGCCTATGCTTTTCAATGCTCCGAAAAGTTTAGGACACGATGAAGTTGCCTGAGATTCCCCTCTTGCAATTGAGGCGGAGATAGAGTCGAAGGTAAGTTGTCCATAGTCAATGAACATATTGTGTTGCGTACCGATTCTTAGAATTGTTACTGCCGTACGTTTTGCATCAGGATACTTTGCGTCTTTTGCATACTTGTAATCATAAACGATCTGATACTGTGCAGGCTCATATTGCACCGTTTTTGTCGTATCCCATCGCCCTTCTAATTTCGAGAAGTCCAGTGTTTGGGCAGATAGACAAGTCGTGCTAACGAGAAGAATAAGTAAGATTATGTTTTTCTTCATACTTTTAAATGTTTAGAGTTAATAAATTGTTGTTTAGATTTATGTGATTTATTCACTGTATTTTCACTGTATTACAGCTGCAATGTGTTTAATCTTTATAATTTACTTGATTATTTGTTTTCAAATATATATATTGAGAATGAATATTGCATATTATTTTTCATTTTTTAATATTGTTTGGTAATCGTTTGCGTAAAAGGTGGCTATTCAGTGGTAGTGACCTATTACTAATTTTAAGCGGGTAATTGTCAAGTCTATTTCTATTTTTCACACTTTAATGATTAATATTATCGTTTGCTAAAACTTAAACAACATATTCCTTATACTGAATCTCTTTTCAATAGATAGTATTGTATTGTCTTCGTAAAAGTAAGCCTCCTAACCAAATAAGATTTGTTTTCTTATGGTAGTATAGTTCTTTTTAAACCATAAATTACCCGTACACCAGTAATATATTACAAGGGTGTTAGCCCTCCGCACCATTGGTGCTTACCGCTAACACCACATGTGCTGGGCAACAACACATCGGTATAAGTTGGAAAATAAAATCCTGATTGTACTTAAAGATAATATATAAGGGACAAATGATAAACTTGTATATGGGAAGTATTCACTGATAAGACTAATTTATTAATTACAGTGGTATTTCTTTATTTCAGGACGATGTTGGAGCGTTTGCGAAGGAAAATCTTGCCCACCTCATAATAAGTTTGTACATTTGCAGTATAATTTCAGGAATTTATGAAAGGAAAAAAGATTATTCAGGAAGAACAGATTTTGATTCGTATCAACGGACAAGACCGTCCGGGACTCACGGCAAGCATCATGTCGATACTGGCACGCTACGATGCGCAGATTCTCGACATGGGCCAGGCCGACATCCACTCAACGCTATCGTTGGGCATCCTCATACGCACCACCGACGACAATTCAGGAAAGGTGATGAAAGAGTTGCTTTTCAAGGCCACGGAGCTGAATGTGAACATCGGCTTCTCGCCTATTCCCGACGACGAGTATGAGGAATGGGTCGATCAGCAGGGCAAGAACCGCTACATTCTCACCATCATCGGGCGGTCGTTGACGGCACAGAACATCGGCGCCGCCACACATGCCGTATCCGAGCAAGGTATGAACATCGACTCCATCCGCCGTTTGACGGGTCGCCAGAGCATCCGCCGTCAAGACAGCAACGTGCGTGCCTGTATCGAGTTGTCGCTTCGAGGCACCCCCCACGACTACGACGAGATGCAGGCGTCGCTCATGGCAATGAGTCACGAGCAGGGCATCGACTTCTCATTGCAGAAGGACAACATGTACAGGCGTATGCGGCGACTCATTTGTTTCGATATGGACTCCACGCTCATCCAGACCGAGTGTATCGATGAGCTGGCCAAATGTGCCGGAGTGGGGCAGCAGGTTGCCGACATCACAGAGCGTGCCATGCGTGGAGAGATTGACTTTCGTGAGAGTTTCACCGAGCGTGTGAAGCTCCTCAAGGGCCTCGATGCAAGCGTGATGCAAGGCATTGCCGAGCGGTTGCCCATCACCGAGGGAGTTGACCGTCTGATGCGCGTGCTGAAGAAGTGCGGCTACAAGATTGCCATCCTCAGCGGTGGCTTCACCTATTTTGGCGAATATCTCCAACGGAAATACGGCATCGACTACGTTTATGCCAACGAACTGGAAATCGACGAAAACAACAAACTCACTGGTCGCTACCTCGGCGAGATTGTAGATGGCCGTCGCAAGGCCGAGTTGCTCAAGCTCATCGCACAGGTGGAGAAGGTGAATCTGGCCCAGACCATTGCTGTGGGCGACGGTGCCAACGACTTGCCGATGATTTCAGAGGCCGGACTGGGCATCGCCTTCCATGCCAAGCCCCGTGTTCAGGCCACGGCCGAGCAGAGCATCAACACCATCGGACTCGACGGCGTGCTCTATTTCCTCGGATTCAAGGACAGTTATCTCGGCGATGAGTGATGTTTCCGATTCGCATCGGTATGGTTCCATCTCGTCGTTGCCCACTGAGGGAATGACGATTCATATATCAAGCCTATGACACTACAAGACATTCTGTTACACAGGCGTGCCATCCGCCACTTCGATTCCTCGCAACCCATCGACGAGTTGCGGGTCAGAGATTGTATCAAACTGGCCGCCCTTGCACCCACCAGTTCCAATATGCAACTGTGGGAGTGCTACCACGTCACCGACAAGGCGGTGCTCTCGAAGCTCGCCGATGCCTGTCTCGGTCAGCTGACGGCTACTTCGGCCAGTCAGATGGTGGTGTTCGTCACCCGGCAGGACAAGTATCGCCAGCGTGCCCGCGACGTGCGGGAGTTTGAAATCGCCAACATCCGCCGCAACAGTCCGCCCGAAAAGCAAGAGAAGCGCATCAAGAAGTGGAAAGCCTACTACGGTTTTCTCATGCCTTTCCTCTATTCGCGCTGTTTCGGTCTGGCCGGACTGGGTCGCAAGATGCTGGCGCAGGTAGTCGGTCTGTTCCGTCCCATCGTGCGTCAGGTGTCCGAGGGCGATGTCAGGGTGGTGGTCAACAAGAGTTGTGCGCTTGTCGTGCAGACGTTCATGCTGGCCATGAGCGAGGCAGGCTACGACACCTGTCCGCTTGAGGGCTTCGACAGTGTCTTGGTGAAGCGTGCGCTCGGTTTGCCGTACGACTGCGAAATCAACATGTTGATCACGTGTGGCATCCGCCTTCCCGACGGTGTGTGGGGCGACCGCTTCCGCATACCTTTCTCAGAAATCTATCACCGCCTCTGATGGCCCGTCTCCAACGAGACCTTTCCCAACGACAATCGCCCTCCGCACTGGTGTAAAGCACTGCGGAGGGCGATTGTTGTTGTTATTCTTGCCGTATGATTTCGGGGCTTTTGAGCACTGTCAGAGGTCGCCGACGGTGCTTTCCACGCTGTTCTCCACGTCGTCGGGGAGTGCTGCGAAGAAGTCGATGCCAGTGATTCGTTCTATCTCATCGACGGTTCTCGCCCTTTTGTTGTCGTCTTTGTGGCCCTTGCTGTTGCTGCACAGGAATCCGACGGCCTTGGGGTGTTTTCCTCCGACGAGCACTACCTTGAAGAACGCTTCTGGCACGGTTATTCGGTTTTGCCCAATGGTGGGGTAGTCGGTGTGCGGGTCGATGACGGGTCCGCAGACGATAAATATCTCGCCGTATTTCCTTGCCCATTTTCGGCATTTCATTTCTACGTCGTTCCAGTCGCCGCTGTTGACGCTTTGGTCTTGTGGGCACATGTTGGTGAGTAGGAACGACTCGTACATGGCTTGTCTGTCCCATTTGTTGTCGCCGGCGGGGCACATGTGTCCGCGGCTCCACTGGCTGCCTTTGTAGTCGGCGAGTGTGGCACGTGGTTGTGGCACTTCGTCGTCCTCGTGGAATGCGTTGCGTGGTCGCTTGACGTCGCCTTGTGCGTGGTCGGCGGTGAGCCTCCATGCCACCCAGTTGGGCAGGCGTGTCTGTCGGTTGTATGATGTGGTATAGGCCCGTCGCTGCAGCATCTGCTCTTCTGTATTGGTCATCGGGGCTGGTATCTCCAGTCGGTTGGGGCCCAGTCGTTTGTTGGCGTTTGTGTTTTCGGCGGTTTGTCGTTGTTCGCCATCGGTGCCCTTGGTGGTGAGGTCGTGGGATTGTTCGTCGTCGGCTGGCAGCTCGGTCGGCTGTTGTTGGTGGTCGTCGCGCGGCACAATTTTGTAATGTCGGTTGAAGACGAGTGCTGCGGCGATAGCCAGTAGTGCCATCACCCATCTGTAGTTGCTCGTTTTTCTGCGGCGTCTTGTCATTTTGTTGTCGTCGTGTGGTTTCTTTTTCGGTTTTTTGTCGTTGTCGTTTGCCGTCTGTTTTGGGGTCGGCGGTCGTCTGGTCGCCTTGCCACGGCTGTGCGGCGAGGGTGCCGGTGGTCGGTTGTGTCGGCAAAGTTACGAAAAAAATTGCGATTGTCGGCCAAAACTCCTTCCGTCTTTCCGTCGGCCGTTGGTGGTTGGTGGTCGGTTGTGTCGGCAATCGTGCATGGTCAAGGTAATTCTTGGCAATCAGCACATCAGATTTCATCGTCAGACCATGCCTATCTCTTTTTGGGATTCACGTTGAATCTGTAGGACAGGGTGAGCATCACATATCTTGGAATGCTGTTGCGCCATGTTTCGGTTCTTCCTTGTGCATTCATAAGATACTGGGTGTTCGATAGCTGATGAAGCAGGTCGAAGCCTTGGAGCTTGGCGAGCAGCCTTCCCCTTATTATTTCTCGTGTCAGCTGGGCATTCCATATCCAGTCGGTGGTGTTCATCTCCGATTGCTGGTATCCGGTGCGGGCAAACATCGTTATGTCTGTTGTGAGCTGGAACTCGAAGGGGAGCTGCACTTGTGCGTTCATTCCCACATTATAGTCGCCAGCGTGGATATTGTCGAATCCCTCTCGTTTGCTGCTGATGAGGTAGTAGTTTCCTCCTCCGTGAAGCGTCAGCTCATATCTGTCGTTGGGTCGGTAGTTTATTTTTAGGTTATCTCCTATCTTCCAGTTGTTCACGATGCTGCGCCGGCTCTCTGCCAATCCGCCAACGCTGGCCATATCAACGTTATGGTTGTAGTCAGCAATGAGTTGGTTGCCGATGGTGAACTTCTGCTTTTTGTCGAGCGTCCTGCTGAAGTCCACTCCGAAATTGTATCTCCAGTTGCCATTCACGCTGACGGGCTGAATGGTGGTGACACCTGTCTGCTTGTTGAAGGCCAGTGCATAGGCCGTGGCATTGTCTGTTTTATGATAGCCCATTCTTATGCTAAGGTTCAGTTGCTTTGTCCCTCTGAAGGTTTTGCTGGCATTCACATCGTAGTGATGGATGTCCTTCAGTTCTGGGTTGCCGAGTACGATGCGTAGCGGATTGCTGTCGTCGCGATAGCCCACCATTGCCGTCAGGTCGGGCATTTCCGAATAGATTTTTGCCGTCAGCTCCCAGTCTTTTTCTCCTCTGAGCCACAAGTCTGGCTCGAAGAACCATTTTTTGCGGGTAACGTCATGGCGTCCCATTCTGTCGTAGTAGAGATGTGCGTTTGCGAGGCGCAGTGGCAGGTTGATGAGCACTTCGGCATCGATGAGCTTTGAGTGTAGGTTCATGTAGTGGAAATTGAGTCTGTGCTCGTTTCTGTACTCACGGTATTGATAGGTGTTGCGTTCATCTGCGACTGTTTTCAGGGCGTCGATTGCTGACGGTAGGAGGTCGTAGCGGCTGTTGTCCCTGCCTGATAGCTTGTCGAGCCGGTAGAGCATGTTTTCCGCTTTGTTATAATTGTAGGTGTATGTATAGCCGGGTTGCAAGTGAATGTTGCCGGTGCCATAATCATAGCTGATATTGGATGACAGGGTCAGGTTCTGGTTGAGTGCGTCAAGATAGTTGTTCCGGTAATCCCGCGGCTGTTGGCCTGTCATGCTCCGCAGGTCGTCCATCGTGAATTTCTCCTGTGTGTTCCTGTTCAGCTTCAGGCTTACCCCCCATCTGACCATGTCTGCAATTATCCTGTAGTTGCTTGAGTGCTCCAGGCTGAAGTCGAAGTTATCCGATTTCAGGCTGTTTGCAGAGAGCATGCGATTGATGGGCGATGTTTCATCCGACGTCTCGGTCTCGTCGCTCCCCAGTCCATTCCTGCGCAGATACGAGAGTATCAGGAAGTTGGTGGTTGAATAGACGTCTCCTTTTATCAGCAGGCTGTTGTTGGTTTGCCAGTTGTCGGAGCTGCTCATGAAACAATTCCTGCTTTTCTGATAGGCATCGCCTCCTGTGAGGAATGTCTGGCTGTTTGTGGCTGACTGTATGTCTGCGTTGGTGTGCGTCCAGGTGTTGTCGGTGCTGAACCATGAGAACATATTGCCTAAGAAGCGGATATAGCTCACTCCGGCGGTTTTCGTCGTGAGCAGTCCGTTGCCTACGTCTTGTGGCGACCATTCTCCCGAAAGTGCCGCGCGTTGATTGTCATTCAGGTTATTTATGTTGACGAATGCGCCGAGTCGTTCCTTCTCTGAGAACTTCATGCCGAAGAGGCGTGCCTGATAGCGTTTCTTCGTTCCGGCTCCGGCCTCAATGTTGCCCATATAGCCTACGGCGTATTCCTTTTTGAGCCTAACGTCCATGACGTATGACTTGTCGCCCATGTCTTGCCCCATCATTCTTGAGGCTGTTCCTTCCTGATCATAGACCTTCACCTTGTTGACTGTGTAGGAGGGCAGGTTCTCCAGTGCGAGTTTGGGATTTCCCGCAAAGAATTCCTGTCCGTTCACGAGCAGGCTCTGAACGTACTTTCCGTTGACGTATATTTCCCCGTCTTTTGTCAGCGTGGTGTTTGGAAGCCTACTAATCAGCGCATCCAGCATGCTTCCCTCCGCAAGGTTGAATGCGTCTGCGTTATAGACTATCGTGTCTCCTTTCATCACCATCTTCACTTTTGTGGCCGTCATCACCACTTCGTCGAGCTCCTTGTGCTGCATCTTGGCCATTCTGATGGGCTTCACGCTGATGGAGGCCTCGCGGCTGCTTCTGATTTCGCAGTTCACGAATGTATCGTAGTAACCCTCGTAGGTGGCTTTTAAAATATACTTGCCTGTCGGCAAGACTTTTCTGAATACATAGAAGGCCACCGTTTCACCCATATACGGATCTTCCTCAACTGATGCTGTAATGGTGTCAACGACCACGCTGTCGGCCGTCATCAGCGTAACGAAGGCGGGGATGGCCTCCCCGGATATATTCTCAACAACCCTTCCTTGAATGGAGTGCTCCGTGTCTTTGGCATTTGTTGGCAGCGTGAAGAGCACTAAGCAAAGAAACGCTCCAAGAATATTATGTGCTTTTCGAGGGAAATAAGGATTTTTTATTCCATGCCTTTCTTTAAAGTTTTTAATGATTTTATTCATGGTTGATTTGATTTAGATTACATGAATGCAAAATTAATCGTTTCGCAAGGATTTAACAAAAAATGATTACACATTTTAAACTTTCTTAAATAAAAAGTGTAAAATATAGATTATCAAAGACTTGTATCTTGATAGAAAATGGTTTATTGATCACATTTCCCTAATATTTTTATCAATTCCCTTGGCGCCATTTATGCTGAACAGCTTCTTGTTGATAGCAGATCGGATGTTTGATACACGCTGATTCTTCAAATTTAATAAGGTTGCGATTTCCGAAGGACTAAAGTAAAGACGAACAAGGATGCTGGTTTTAAATTCCTGACTGGCAAGTGCATAACTTGCATCATGTATCTTGGCGTAGAAGTCAGGAAGATGCTGCGAAATAATCTCATTGAGATCTCGCCATTCTTTTTCTGTTGGCGCAGTGACATATGTTGCCAATTCATGAAACCTGATGACGATCTGATGAGAAAGCAAAGCCTGTTCAATATCCCATTCCTTTTCCTTTGCCGTATCTTCCTGATAGAACGACAGCTGTTCTTGCAGGTGCATAATCTCTTGCTCTTTCTGCTTTTTGAATCCTTCCATATCATGTCTTAACGCCTGTACATCGCTGGTGACCTTGCTAAATCTAAATAGCAATGAGGAATATTCTTCGTTGGCCGCCATCTGCTGTGCCTTTCTTTTATCAGACATCTTTTTCCTATGTAAATATCCGATTACCGATATAGCTGATACAAGGAAAAGTATTCCGTAGATGAGGCGTGTCATAGTAATCGGCAACATCGGTCATAAAGGTATCGGCCTTCATTGGGATGAAGAACTGATTGTGGGCATCTGCCAGAAGAAAATGATAAAGCATATAATCTTTCTTCGTAAAATTCCGCTGATTTTTAGAAAGGCTGTCCAATATCGTCAATGTGGCCTTGTCCCCCCTCGCAATCAGGCTGTCGATAGTTTCAAGTTGTCCCCGGTAGGTGGATTTGTTGCATGCAGCCAGCAATATGATGAACAGTGTGGTTATTGCGATCGTATGTCTCATTGCATTTGGTTTACAATGCAAAGATAGTATTTCTCGTTGAATCAGCGAAATGATTCGTCAAGAACATTCGGGTGTTTTCCATCAATAGCCCCCGTAATTGCAGCTGGGCTCATCGTGGCTTCTGCTGTCTAAGCCTCGCCATCGGGGGAGGATTATATGGCACTCGCCATCCGCCGGACTCAGAGAAAAATCCTTACAATCCGACATACCCCCAGCCGCATTGTAATGACTTGTGTGCCAGCTTGATGCGGATGAGCTGGCGAAAGGTCATCCTCGGTGTGCCCATTGCTGACCTATCAGCTGGCGAAAGGTCATCTTTTCCGTCGCCGTTGGTGGTTGGTGGTCGAGCCGTGAGGAAGTGAAAAAAAATGATGTGTCCGAAAGGTCGGACACATCATTCTATTGTATGGTTGCTTGCGAGCCGCACCTGTTGTCAGAGTCGGTTCCGCCTGTGCTTGCTTTTGTTTCGTATGGTTTTAGAAACGATCGTCGCTGTCGAAGTCGTTGCGGCGGTCGAATCCATAGTTTCGTCGTTCGTTGCCGTATCCGTTGTTGTTTCTTCTGTCGTAACTTCTTCTGTTCCCGTAGTTTGTACGGTTTCCGTAGCCTTGCCGGTTGTTTCCGTAGGAGTTGCGTGGTGCTCGTTCTTCCCTTGGTCTGGCAATGCTCACGTTGAGTGTTTTTCCCTCAAATTCAGTTCCGTTGAGAGCGTCGATGGCCTTCTGACCGTTGTTTTCGTCGTTCATTTCTACGAATCCGAATCCACGTGAGCGCCCAGTCTCACGGTCGGTGATGATTTTGGCAGACGCTACTTCTCCGTAGGTTGCGAATAAATTGAACAGGCTCTCGTCGAGAGTTGTGAAGTTGATGTTTGAAACATAAATGTTCATTGTCGATTTGTTTTAAATGTATAAAGTTTGATGTTTGAAATTCCACGTTCTGCGGTTGTCTTCCCTTTTTTCGGCCACTGTTGTTCGGTCTGTTTTGCGTTGCCGTGGGGACGGTTGTATGGCGGTGGTCGGAGCGTAATGGTGGCATGGTCACGTTTTCGCTCTTTTCCGCTAATTGCTTACGTTGTGGGAAGTTACATGATTTTTTGTCGTGTTTCCTCCTGCCTTATGCCGTTGGTTTTATCATCTTTTCAATCAGTCCGCCGTGCCTTTTTCGTATTGTGATGTCGGCGTTGGCCCAGAAAATTCATTTGGAGTACAATTCTTGCGATGATAAATCCATTCTCAAGAGAAGGCCGGAGAAAGCATTGCCAGTAATTAGATGCTACAAAAAATTATTTTTCTATGGTGACAAAGGTATGTAAAAAGGTTGAGAAAATCGCCTCTTTTTTTTCTTTTTTTTGTCCTTGTGTGATATTTTTTCTCTCCCGTCGTTGACAACCTGGCTGTCCTAATGAGAGATTTTGGCACGTTGGGGCATCCCTCTGCCGGGTGTTCGGACATCGGAGGGAGGGTCAAAAAAATGGTTGGAAGATGCCGTTATCGGCTAATAAATTCCTAACTTTGTGGTCAAAAAGCTCCATGGGCAATATAAAGATTTTCGACAGTTCGTTCAGCCAGTCACGTGAGCTGAGTTTTGCACCAGCCATCAAAGCGGGATTTCCCAGCCCTGCCGAGGATTACAATAGGGATTCGCTCGATTTCAACCGCGATCTCATCCGCCATCCTGAGAGTACGTTCTACGGCCGCGTGTCGGGCGACTCGATGTGCGATGCGGGTATCAACGATGGCGACATCGCTGTCATAGACAAGGCAATAGAAGCGTCGAACCATGATGTCGTGGTGGCCTACATCAACGACGAATTTACCATCAAGTTCCTCGACACCACTCACAAGGATGAGGGCTACATAGAGCTGCGACCCGCCAACGAACGCTATCTCCCTATCAGAGTTGACGACCTCGACAACTTCAGGGTGTGGGGCGTTGTGGTCTGGACAATCAAGTGTTGGAAGCGATGAACTGTTTGTCTGGAGTGGCCGTCACGGCTGTTGTGCGTCGTCACGATGTGCCACCATCGGCCCGAAGCACCACCCATTATCTCTCTTAATAAGATGTATTACGCCATCTGCGACTGTGATAATTGCTACGTGAGCTGCGAGCGAGTGTTCCGCCCCAGTCTGAACGGCAAGCCCGTTGTTGTGCTCAGCAACAACGACGGTTGCGTGGTGGCCCGCAGCAACGAGGCCAAGCGGATGGGCATCAAGGCCGGAATGCCCTACTTCCAGCTGAGAGAGCAGTTCGCCGGGGCAGATATCGCCGTCTTCTCAAGCAACTATGAGCTTTACGGCGAGCTGACAGGACGGGTGATGTCGCTCATCAGGAAGGCCTCGCCACGCACATTCCGCTACTCCATCGACGAGAGTTTCTGCCTCTTGCCCGACATGAGCCACGACGAACTGAAGGAGTGGGGCGAACAGCTGCGGAAAGATGTCATGCAAGGAGTGGGAATACCCATCAGCATCGGCATAGCAAGGACAAAGACACTGGCCAAGACTGCCAGCCATTTTGCCAAAAAATACAGTGGCTACCGTCACTGTTGCATCATCGACACCGACGAACGGCGCACCAAGGCGCTGCAACTCTACCCCATAGGCGAGGTGTGGGGCATCGGACGGAGGTACGAGGCACGGCTGACCTTGGCGGGTATCAAGACCGCCTACGACTTCGCAAGCCAGCCACGGTCGTGGGTGAAGTCGGAATTCAACATCGTGGGAACACGCACGTGGATGGAACTCAACGCCATCGACTGCATACCCGACGAGGAAATCACACGCAAGAAAAGCATTTGCACCAGCCGAAGTTTCACGGGGATGACCACCGACTTCGAGACTGTGAGGACTCATGTGGTGAACTTCGCCGCCCGCTGTGCCGAGAAACTACGCCGGCAACGCTCCGTGGCATCTGTCGTCACCGTGTTCCTCCATACCAATGCCTTCAGGGATGACCTGCCGCAATACTGGAACACACGAGAGATAACCCTACTCACACCGACGAATGCCACGCAGGAAATCGTGAAGGCGGCCGTCGATGGGCTTCACCACATCTTCATCGAAGGCTACCACTACAAAAAGGCTGGGGTGGTGGTCATGGGCATCACCTCCGACAGACAGATTCAGACCAACTTCATCGACTTCGACTCCGAACGGGCGCGCAAAATGGCTGCACTCGGCAAAGTCATCGATCGTCTCAACCGAATCAACGGCAGAGACTCGATCATTCTCAGCTCACAACAGTATGCGCAGAAGGGTGCCGATGGGAAACCAGTGGGCTTCGCCGATGCCATACAGCACAATTTCAGGAGCAAGAACCCTACCACCCGCTGGAACGACATCATCTATCTCCTTTAGCCAGTGGCCCTCGCCCCCCGACTGACACCTGACTAAACGAAAGACGTGGCTCATGTTGCATGAACCACGTCTGTTTGTTATTTAGCTCAAGATTTGTTCTTGTTATTTAATCTTGTTGTAGCCGTACTTGGCTGTGCAGCACAGTTCCTCCTCGATGCGGATGAGCTGGTTGTACTTCGCCATGCGGTCTGTGCGCGACATAGAGCCAGTCTTGATCTGGCCAGAGTTTGTTGCCACTGCGATGTCGGCGATGGTTGTGTCCTCCGTCTCACCAGAGCGGTGTGAGGTCACTGTTGTGTAGCCGGCGCGGTGAGCCATTTCGATGGCTTCGAGTGTCTCTGTGAGCGAGCCGATCTGGTTCACCTTGATGAGGATAGAGTTGGCAGCGCCCATCTTGATACCCTTTTCGAGGAACTTCACGTTGGTCACGAAGAGGTCGTCGCCCACCAACTGGCAGCGGTCGCCGATTTTTGCTGTGAGCTTCACCCAGTTTTCCCAGTCGTTCTCGTCGAGTCCGTCCTCGATAGAGTCGATAGGATATTTGGTGATGAGCTGCTCAAGGTAAGCGATCTGCTCGTCTGCGGTGAGTTTCTTTCCGTTAGGATCTTTCGGCATGCCGTTTTTCAGCTCACGGTAGTTGTAGAACCATTGTCCGTTCTCTTGTGTTGCGAACTCTGATGCTGCGCAGTCCATGGCAATCTTCACGTCCTTGCCTGGTTCGTAGCCAGCGTCCTTGATGGCTTTCATGATTTCGTCGAGTGCGTCCTCTATGCCGTCGAACTTGGGAGCGAATCCTCCCTCGTCGCCTACTGCTGTTGAGAGTCCGCGTTTCTTGAGGTTCTTCTGCAGTGTGTGGAACACTTCAGCTCCCATGCGGAGTGCCTCACGAAGCGATGGTGCGCCTACGGGACGTATCATAAATTCTTGGAATGCGATTGGGGCATCGGAGTGTGCACCGCCGTTGATGATGTTCATCATCGGAACTGGCAGTGTGTAGGTGTTGGTTCCGCCGATGTAGCGGTACAATGGCATACCGAGTGCTTTTGCGGCAGTCTGTGCCACTGCGAGCGACACGCCGAGGATGGCGTTGGCTCCGAGTTTGCTCTTGGTTGGTGTGCCGTCGATTTCGAGCATTTTATAGTCGATTGCACGCTGTGCTGTCACGCAGAATCCCTTGAGTGCCGGTGCGATGACGTTGTTGACATTGTCAACGGCCTTGAGCACACCTTTTCCTCCGAAGCGTTTTTTGTCGCCGTCGCGGAGTTCGAGTGCTTCGTTCTCACCTGTTGATGCGCCTGATGGCACACTTGCACGTCCCATTACGCCATTTTCGAGTGTTACTTCTACCTCGACTGTAGGATTGCCACGAGAGTCGATAATCTCACGAGCGTGAATTTTTTCAATCTTCATAATTTTACCTTATAATTTATTAATGTGATTTGAATGTATAAACTTATCTTAATAGGAGTGACACGATGACATTGGGGGTGTTGCTTTCGTTGGGTGGAAACCGTTTGTTATCCTTGCCGTCAGTATTTTCGTGGTGTACCATTGTGCTGTGTGAAACAATCTCCTATTGGTTTTCGTCCCCAAAGTTATAAAAAATATTTGAGACTGGCAAAGATTTTCACACAAAATAACTCCTACACAGTCCGTTGCGTTTCTCTGAGCTCAAGCATTTCGGTGGGAACGGACTGCCTTATCTTGCCGGCGATGAGTTCACGCAGCGAGTTGCGTATGAAGTTTCGGCTGGTCATCAGCACGATGTCGCGTGTGGGGATGGGGTGGGCGAAGGGTTTGACGAGCTGTTTCTGTCCGTCGCTGAGCTGGTAGGTGGCCAGTTCGGGTATGAATGTCACTCCCTTGCCGCTTTCCACGATTCGCATGAAGGTCTCGATGCTGCCCAGATGATAGGCTTTCTTGCTGTTGGCGGCGGCTTTCAGCTGGCAGAACTTCACGAGTTGCTCGCGGAAGCAGTGGCCCTCGTCGAGCAGCCACAGGTATTCGCCTGTGAGGTCGGCCGTGCGAATGGCGGTGTGGTCGAAGAGGTCGTTGTCTTTGGCCACGTATGCGTAGAACTTCTCGTAGAAAAGGTGGTGGCAGTCGAAGTTGTCGAGCCCTTCGACCATGGCCAGTATGCCGGCGTCGATGTCGTTGCGTCTCAGCGCCCGTTGCATCTCTTCGGTCTTCAGTTCGGTCACCCGTAGGTCGATGTCGGGGTAGTCGCTCATCAGTTGCGGCAGGAATCGTGGGATGAGGTAGGGCGCAATGGTGGGCAGCACGCCCAGATGGAAGGTTCCCGTGAGCGATTGTTTCTGCTCCTGCGCCACTTCTTTCAGTCTCCGTGCCCGCACGAGCACGCCCCATGCCCTGTCGATGATGATTTTCCCGGCTGGAGTGGGGCGTATGGGCTGTTTGCGGCGGTCGAAAATCTTCACCCCCAGCTCGTCCTCCAGCTTCTGAATCATCGAGCTCAGCGTGGGTTGTGTCACGTTGCAATAGTCGGCTGCCTTGGCAAAGTGTCCGAAGCGATGGACCGCCATCACGTATTCCATTTGTTGTAGTGTCATTGGCTTTGTCGGTTCTGTACTGCAAAGATACCCATTTTTTTTCTGATACCGCTCATCGTCACGACTAAAAAAATGTTGCCCTGTGGCGAAAGGTGAGCTATGGGCGCGCAAAAGCTCACCTTTTGATGAGTAAAAGCTCACCAATGGTTTTGCCGTAGCTTATGTTAGCCGATGGGGGCAGCGCCGTGTGGCGGTTGTCAGCGGCGGTTTTCGGCCAGTCGCAGCAGCGTTCCGGTGGGACATACGAACCGACAGTAGGGGCGTGGCACGAACAGCGACAGCACCACCACCACGATGCCCAGCACGAGAACAAAGGCCGACGCGGTCTGAAAGACGAAGGCCGAGAACACCTCATAGTCCATCCACTCGGTCCATATGCCCGTGACCAGCAGCACCACCAGCACGTTGAAAAGCCCTTGGCGGAAGTAGTCCAGTCGTCGGGCGACCTTCTGGCTCATGTGCCATTTGCGACGGTGCGCCATGCCTGCCAGATCTTGTAGCGAGCCACACGGACAGACATTCGAGCAGTAGTAATTCTTCTTGCCGAAGAGCGGATAGGCGAAGGCGGTGGCCATCATGATGATGGGGATGAGCGACATCCACGAGTCGATTCCGCCCGATACGAAGCCCACCAGCAGCGACCACGAGAGGAACGTGCCGCACCAAAAGCCCAGCACAGCCACGTTGAGCACGAGTTGTAGCATGCGGTAGCGTCGGTTGCGGACGAGCAGTGGCACGATGGCTGCCAGCATCACCACCACCAGTCCGGCCACGGTCTTGGCGTCGGGGGAGTCAGCCAGCAGGTCGTTCGGTGTGGTGGCATTGGTAGAGGCATAGGCCATAGCCCTGTGCATGTTGGCGATGATGGCACGCGACGAGTAGGTGGCGCCGCTCACGGCATCGGGTTGGGTGCGTGCCGCCTCGTCGATGGTCATGCCGTTCCATCGTCCGAGCAACTCCTTGGCTTGTCCGAAGAATGCCGGTGTCTCGTTGTTGGCCAGTGCCTTGACCCGTGTCACCCTCCCTTTGCTGATGTATATTTCCAAGGGAACGGGTCCTCCGTAGCCCCTGATGTCGCTGCCGAGTGCCGAAGTGTTGACGACGAGGGTGCCGTCGCCCATCGTGCGCATGGTGTCGTTGCCGTTGTGCGTCTCCGTAGCCACCCCCTTTTCGCCGAGGCGGTGTCCCCACAGGCTGCCGTCGCGCTGTATGGCTGCCGCGGCCACGATGCAGAGGCAGACGAGCAGCATCAGAATCTGTTGTAGTCTCTTCATATTATAATAGGTGTTTGCCCGTCGATGTTGTTGCGGGATTTCGTGCAAAGATACCCATTTTTCGTCATTTCCGTGCCCATCCGCCTATCTTGTTATCAGTTTTTAACCCCGACGCTCCCCCGTCTCACTCTTAAATTTTTTCCGAAAATCAACATTCGCACAAAAATTGTTTGTTCATGCCAAAACCTTTTTATAACTTTGTACTCCGTTCTCTATGACAATAAAAATAATCACTATCAAATAAAAAGAAAATTATGGACAAAAAACTACTCAAAACACTGACGACTTTATTGTTGTTGGGCACCACACTGGCAGCGCAGGCCATCGATCGCAAAGCGCTCAGTGAGTATGCCAGCTCGCTCAAGGGCCAGAAGAAAGCCGATTTGAAAACAGCCGTTTTCAATCTCATAGGCAACCTCAAGACATTGGATTACGGCAAAGGCTACAAGCATACGTGGTGGGGATTCTACCGCACCGATCGCATCGGCAACACGATGGAATGCCGCAACCGTTACAGCGATGCAAAGTTCTATTTCACTGGCGACGACGGTAAATCCATCGCAGGAATGAACATCGAACACTCGTTCCCCAAGAGCTGGTGGGGGAAAACAAAAAACAATGCCTACCAGGACTTGCACCACCTCTATCCCTCCGACGCAAAGGCAAACAGCAGCAAGAGCAACTACCCCATGGGCATTGTCACCAGCGGTTCGTCAGCCCCTGACGGTGCCGAGAAGGTGGGAATGGGCCCTGGTCCTAACGGACAACTCATCAAAATGTTCGAACCGGCCGACCAATTCAAGGGCGATTTCAGCCGAACCTATATGTATATGGCAACTGCCTATCAGAACCTGACGTGGCAAGGCACACAGGGCTTGCAGGAGTTGGAGAACAACTCGTGGCCGACACTTCGCCAATGGGCTTACACCATCTACACCGAATGGATTAAGAACGACCCCGTGAGCGACATAGAGATTGAACGCAACAACGCCGTGGCTGAGATTCAGGGCAACCGAAACCTGTTCATCGACTACCCTTATCTGGCAGAATACATCTGGGGCGACAGCATCGACCGCCCGTTCGACCCCTACACATCCGTCACAACGGCATCCGACGACTACCGCTACGGCAGCCAAACACCGCCGGCAGTGACCACACCGACATTCTCAGTGACCTCAGGCTCATACATCGCTCCGCTGACGGTTGAGATTACATGCGCAACCACAGGTGCGACGATATACTACACCACCGACGGAACGGAGCCGACTAAGGCCAGCACACCATACAACAGTCCGCTGACGCTCAACGCCACAACCACCCTCAAGGCCATAGCAGTGAAGGGAACCGACGCAAGCAGAGTGGCAACGGCCAACTACACGCTCAAGAATGCCGACGACATGTACTACTTCTCGAAACTCACCACCGCACCGACCGACGGCAAACGATATCTCATCGTGGTCAACAACGGAACGCTCAAGGCTGCAAAGCCAGTGGTAGAGGGCACAAAGGGCTACGGCTATCTCAAGGTGGCGGACGTTCAGGAGAAAGAATCGAAGATAACACTCGAAACCGATGAACTCGCCTTCACATTCGAGGCAGCAGCCGGAGGATTCAAAATCAAGGACAGCAAGGGCCGATACTACTACCAGAGTGGCAACTACAGCACCTTCACACCGACCACCGACCCAACCGAGGCCGACGTATGGACGGTTGTGAAGAATGCCGACGGCACCTATTCCATCAAGGCCGCCGACTCTGGCAACACCATCCAGTACTCAACCAAGTACAAGTCGTTCGGCAACTACAGCACAACGTCAGCCAAAAACTTGTTCCCCATGCTCTATGAGGAAACAAAATCCAACGGAATAGCCACCATTGAGGTGGAGACAACTGGCGTCAACGTCAACAACGCTACCTACACGCTGCAGGGAGTTCAGATGCCGCAGGGCAAACCATTGCAGCCGGGCATCTACATCCGCAACGGACGCAAGATAGTAGTGAAATAAACAATACCCACAACGGTCGGAAACGGCCACAATAACCAGCGCAACGGGCTGACAAGCACAGTGACTACGGTCGCCGCTTGTCGGCCCGTCGCCTTGATATCTATAAGGTGTGGCCGATTCTATCCCATCCATCGCCCAATGAAATCTGCCACACGTTCAATGTAATGTACAGTCTTTGAAAGGCAGTGTGGCAGAGTGGGTTGACGGGTTCGGGAAAATGTGTTTGTGAGTGTGATACGGATGAGCTGGCGAAAGGTCACCTTTTGCGAGGCCATTGCTGACCTTTTAGCCGACGAAAGGTCATCTTTTTGTTGCCGATGGCTCAATGTCGGAATGCCGGTTGAGAAAATGCCCGCTTGTTTTGCGTTGTTGCTGTCGGTCGTTCTGTCCGCAACTGATGGCTTACGGCACCTGTGTGTGGGTGTGAAACCGCCGAAACCGAGATTGGAGGGAAAAAAGAATCCCCCACCGTCACGGTGAGGGATTTCTCTTATCAAATGATTAATGATTTTTACCTTAAATGCAATGGTTTGTCGCCGAAGGATTAGTATGCGAACAAAGGATAGTCCTTCATTGTTGCATTCACCTTCTCGCGAACTGTTGCAATGACCTTTTCGTCTTCTGGTGATGAGAGGACGGTGTCGATGAGCTCTGCGATGAGCTGCATCATGTCTTCCTTCGTGCCACGGGTTGTCATGGCAGCTGTTCCGAGACGGATACCGCTGGTCTGGAATGCCGAGCGACTGTCGAATGGAACCATGTTCTTGTTGACGGTGATGTCGGCTGCAACGAGTGCGTTCTCTGCCACCTTACCAGTCAGTTCGGGGAACTTGCTGCGGAGGTCGAGCAGCATGGAGTGGTTATCTGTTCCGCCGCTGACGATGTCGAAGCCACGGTCGATGAGTGCTGCTGCGAGTGCTGCTGCGTTTTTCTTCACCTGTGTTGCGTATTCCTTCCAGCTTGGCTCAAGGTTTTCGCCGAATGCCACGGCCTTGGCAGCGATGACGTGTTCCAATGGACCGCCTTGGTTGCCGGGGAATACTGCTGAGTTGAGCACTGCCGACATTTTCTTGAGGTTTCCGTTCTTAAGAGTGATGCCCCATGGGTTGTCGAAGTCCTTGCCCATAAGGATGACACCGCCACGTGGACCGCGGAGAGTCTTGTGGGTAGTGGTTGTGACGATGTGGGCATACTTCACTGGGTTGTCGAGCAGTCCGGCAGCGATCAAACCTGCTGGGTGTGCCATATCAACCATGAAGATAGCGCCGATTTCGTCGGCTACCTTACGGATGCGTGCGTAGTCCCATTCGCGGCTGTATGCCGAGCCGCCGGCAACGATGAGCTTTGGCTTGTGCTCGCGTGCGAGTTTCTCAAGGTTGTCGTAATCTACGCGTCCTGTTTCCTTGTTGAGGGTATAGCCGATGGGGTTGTAGAGAATACCTGATGTGTTGACAGGGCTTCCGTGAGAAAGGTGGCCGCCGTGGTCAAGGTCCATTCCCATGAATGTGTCGCCTGGCTTAAGACAAGCGAGGAATACTGCTTGGTTAGCTTGTGCGCCTGAGTGTGGCTGCACGTTGGCATATTCGGCTCCGAAAACTTTCTTGATGCGCTCAATAGCTAAATTCTCCACGATGTCAACAACCTGGCATCCACCGTAGTATCTCTTGCCGGGGTAGCCTTCTGCATACTTGTTGGTGAGGTATGAGCCCATAGCCTGCATGACCTCGTCACTTACGAAATTCTCGGATGCGATAAGCTCCATGCCTTTCAGCTGGCGCTGGTGTTCCTTCTCGATAAGATCAAAAATCTCAAGATCTCTTCTCATATTGTTTAAGTGTTTATTGTCTTTTCCAGCTAACATTTTTCATAGTGTAATGCCTTCGAAGACTAGGTTATTATTATTGCTTGCAAATATAAGCAAAATCTGTAAATCGCACAAATAAAAGATAGAAAATATTGTCTTCGGCCTTTGTTATTGGCTGATACTGTGCCGCTGATTTCTCACTTTGGGACAATCGTGCATCTTTCTCTCGGCATCATTCGCAGAGTTCCACCTTATCTATATATTGCTCCTTGTCGCAGTAGTGGCATTTCAGTATGCCGTGGGTCTTGTCAACGGTGTTGAAGATGGTGGTCATCGGCTCGTTGTTGGTGATGCACTTGGGGTTGTTGCATTTGACGATACCATGCAGCTCGTCGGGTGTCGTCACCTTTTTCTTCTCCACCACCTCGTAGTCCTTGATGATGTTGAGGATGATGTTTGGCGCCACGACCGACAGGCGTGATATCTCGTCATCGGTGAAGAACTTGTCGCTGACCTTGATGATGCCTTTCTTTCCCACCTTGCTCGATGAGAAGTTGTAGCCTATGGTGACGGGTGTGGCAAGTTGCTGCAGTTCGAGCAGGTTGAACACTTGGAATGTCTTTCCCGATGGTATGTGGTCTATGACGGTGCCGTTCTCGATGGCGGCTACAAGTCTTTCTTTCTTTGACATTTTCTTTCTTTGTTGTTGGTGTTGATAATAGGGTAGGGTTGGCTTTGTCCTATTCCTTCTTCTGTACTATATTTATGGTGTCGAAGATGTCGCCTGCCGTTACATAAACTGTGAGGGTGCGTTCCTTGCCCGTCGTGTTGGGTTCGATGGTGAGCCAGTAGGTGTTGCCTTTCACCTCAATCTCGTACCAGTCTTTTTTAATATGGCGGTAATCCCATTCTTTGCCTTCCTCGACGGCGAGAACTTTCTTGCCATCAACGGTGACGTATGTTTCGAGCCATGGTCGGCTGTAGTTCGTGCAGGTGACGGCGAACGTTCCTCCTTTCGCCTCGGCAGTAATCTTGGTGGGATTGCCTGGGTGATCAGCTACCCATTCCATTGGATCCCACAATCCATCTGGGTCGGTCTTGTCGCCACAGGAGGCGAAGCCAAGCAATGCGCTTGCCATAAGCAGGCAGCATGCGATGTGTTTTGTTTTTCTCATACTTGTAGTTATTTTGGTTGAATTGCGATGGCGGGTCGTGGCCTTTCGGTGTCGGCAGTGGCCCGCATGGATTATAGTATCGTCTTGTCTGCCCTCACCTTGTCGAGTGTGATGCCGAGCGAGTAGCAATAGATGGCCTCGCGTGCGAAGAGTCCGTTGCGTGCCTGCTGTATGTAGTAGGCGTGCGGACTGTCGTCCACGTCGTAGGCAATTTCGTTGACACGTGGGAGTGGATGTAGGATTTTCATGTTCGGCTTTGCCAGTGTGAGCATGTTGTTGTGTAAGATATAGACATTCTTCACTCGCTCATACTCCATGAGGTCTGAGAAGCGTTCCTTCTGTACGCGTGTCATGTAGAGTATGTCGGCGTCGGCAATCAGTTCTGGTGTGAAGTCCTCGTGTTCGGTGTATCTGATGCCGTTTTCCTTGCAGTAGAGTTTGTATTCTTCGGGCATGGCCAGTTCCTGTGGCGCTATGAAATGGAAGGTGGGGTTGAAGTGGCGCATGGCCATGAGCAGCGAATGCACCGTCCGCCCGTATTTCAGGTCGCCCACGAGGTAGATGTTTAGGTTTTCAAGCGTACCCTGTGTTTGGCTGATCGTGTAGAGGTCAAGCAAGCACTGCGATGGATGTTGGTGTGCTCCGTCGCCTGCGTTGATGATGGGCACTGGCGCCACTTCCGAGGCATATTGCGCCGCTCCCTCGATGTAGTGTCGCATGACGATGGCGTCAGCATAGTTGCCCACCATGAGAATGGTGTCCTTCAGTGTCTCGCCTTTGCTGACACTCGACACCTTGGCGTCGGTGAATCCTATCACCTTTGCCCCCAGTCGGTTGGCCGCCGTCTCGAAACTGAGGCGCGTGCGTGTCGAAGGTTCGTAGAATAGGGTGGCGATGACTCTTCCCTTGAGTAGCTCTCTGTTGGGGTGTGCTTCGAACTCCTTTGCCATGTCGATGAGATAGAGTATCTCCTCGCGTCCGAGCTTCTGGATGTTCACGAAATTATGTCTTTCCATTGAAATTTGTGAGTTTGACCGTTTCGACTGTAAAGGTACGGAAATAATTTTGTCACTCCCAAAAAACAAGGCAATAATTTTGTGCTTTCCTTAAATTAAACTATCTTTGCAAATGAATTATGTCAGTTGGCCGACATTCCGCCGGCGACATGATGACAGAAATATGGATACATGAGACGACATCTCGTACATTTCTTTTGGGGAACGCTGATATTTCTTGTCGGTTCCATGGCTGTCTTTTTCGTGGCCGTTTGGAACGGATGGGTGGGCTATATGCCTGACATGGAGGAACTTTCGAATCCTGTCGATAAGCTTGCCTCACAGGTCTATTCCAGCGATGGCCAGTTCATCGGAACATGGAACCAAGACAACGCCAACCGTGTGGCGATCGATTACAACAGTCTCTCGCCACACCTCGTCCATGCCCTCGTAGCAACCGAGGACGAACGCTTCTACGAACATTCCGGTATTGACTTCATTGCCCTTGGCAGAGCTATCGTCAAGCGTGGCGTCATGCAACAAGCGAGTGCCGGAGGCGGTTCGACCATCACCCAGCAACTCGCCAAGCAAGTCTATTCCGAAAAGGCCCGCAACACCCTTGAGCGACTGTTGCAGAAGCCTATCGAGTGGATTATCGCCGTGAAGCTGGAACGACATTTCACCAAGGAGGAGATATTGGCCATGTATTTCAATTACTTCGACTTCCTCCACAATGCCGTGGGCATCCAGCGTGCGGCCAACATCTATTTCAACAAGGAGCCACGCCATCTGAGCGTCACCGAGGCTGCCACACTTGTGGGCCTCTGCAAGAATCCGTCGCTCTTCAATCCGCTGCGCTATCCCGACCGATGCCGCAACCGTCGCAACGTCGTGCTCATGCAGATGAAGAAGTGCGGCTACATCACACAGGAGGAGTTCAAAGAGCTTATCCAGCGTCCACTCGGCATTGTCTATACCCGTGCCAAGCCCATTGATGGCTCGGCCGACTATTTCCAGTCGTTCCTCCGCCAGTACATGATGGCCGAAAAGCCGGAGCGGGAGAACTATCAGGAGTGGCGCATGCGTGAATTTGTGCTCGACTCCGTGGCATGGGAGAGCGATCCCCTCTATGGGTGGTGTAACAAGAACCAGAAACGCAACGGCGAGAACTACAACATCAACACCGACGGACTGCGCATCTTCACCACCATCGACACACGCATGCAGCAATATGCTGAACAGGCAGTACGCAAACATGTGGGAGGATACCTGCAGGCAGAGTTCAACAAGGCCAACCGATACAAGAAGAACGCACCGTTCTCCAACAATATCACACGAAAGACCATCAAGGACATTCTCAACCGCTCGTGTAAGCAGAGTGTCAGATATCGCACTTTGAAGGAGCAGGGGGCAACCGACGAGGAAATCATACGCAGCTTCCGAACACCACACGTCATGACGCTCTTCACCTACCACGGTAATGTTGACACGCTCATGACGCCCATCGACTCCATACGCTACTACAAGTCGTTCCTGAGAGCAGCTTTCATGAGCATGGACATCCACACGGGAGCGGTGAAAGCCTACGTCGGGGGCATCGACTACGAACACTTCAAGTACGACATGGTGATGGTCGGACGCCGACAGGTGGGTTCCGCCATCAAACCTTATCTTTATGCGCTCGCCATGCAAAACGGAATGACACCTTGCAGTACTGCTCCCAACGTGCAACGTACCTACGGCGGATGGACGCCGCGCAACACCTCGCGAGCACGCTACGGACAACAGGTAACGTTGAGATGGGGATTGCAGCAATCGAACAACTGGATTTCGGCCTATCTCATCAATCTCCTTGGTCCGTCGCAGTTCGTCAACATCCTACACGACTTTGGATTCTACAATCCCGACATCGACCGCTTCACGTCGCCTGTGCTCTGCCTCGGCTCGTCCGAGCTTTCAGTGGGCGAGATGTGCAGTGCCTATACCACTTTCGCCAACCGTGGTGTGAGGTGCGCGCCACTCTTCGTTACGAAGATAGAAGACAGTCATGGCAATGTCATCGCCAAGTTCCAGCCACTCATGAACGAGGTCATATCAGAGGAGAGTGCCTTCAAGATGCTCGATATGCTGCAGGCAGTCATCAACGGAGGAACGGGCGGACGACTGCGTTCTCGCTTCAACATCGGCGGACAGATAGGCGGCAAGACCGGTACAACCAACGACAACTCCGACGGTTGGTTCATGGGCTTCACGCCACAGCTTGTAAGTGGCTGCTGGGTAGGTGGCGAAGACCGCGACATTCACTTCGACAACACGTCAATGGGGCAGGGTGCCACCATGGCATTGCCCATCTGGGCCTACTACATGAAGCTGGTCTATGCCGACAAGCGGTTAGGCTATTCACCATCGGTGAAGTTCGACATTCCCGCCAACTTCAACCCGTGTCAGACCGCCGATTCCATATCGGTCAACGGCATACAGGAGATTTACTTCTGATGCGCCGTCGGCTGCCACAATAGGTCTGTGCTGCATCAGCCCGTCAATCGGACGACGGCAGGCCTTTGGACGTCAAGTACAAAGAAACTCAATCAATAAATAGTGATAATTTTCTCAAACAACTAATCGTTGAGAAGCTGGCTGGCTCGTGATGAGTCAGCCAGTTTTGCTTTGCTGAGGTCCGTTCTCTTGTCGGACGGCGTCCTCCAATCGTTCATTGGAGATTTTTTTGTGCAAAAAGAAAGCAAAATTTTCTAATGATGGTACTGTCCTATAAAAGTGTGTAAGCTCCTTTTTTCTTATCTTTGTATTTGATA
>OASD01000203.1_pt1 | contig 31340 bp, 34 predicted proteins | sample 1475531 | NCBI WGS metagenome assembly OASD01 (sample SAMEA3360668, study PRJEB22359) | human gut metagenome | biome: ENVO:urban biome; feature: ENVO:human-associated habitat; material: ENVO:feces | place: Bangladesh | collected 2011
ATAGATTATTAAGCTACACCCGTACTTGGGATTGCAGTTCTATGTTGAACTTGCGTCAGTACCGAATGGTAAGGTTTCAGGTCGATGAAGTTGATAAAGTTAAAAAGTCAGGGAATTGGGAATAAATATAAAAAATTACCAATTGAAAATAATAGATTAAAACCAAAGATTGGGAATAAATATAAAAAGCAAAGAATTGGAAAAATAGAATCAAAGGATTTTCATAGCAATCCATGCGCAGGCCTCTGCGTCAGCTAAAGCATAGTGATGGTTAGTAAGATTATAGCCACATGCCTCCGCAACAGTATGGAGCTGATAATTAGGGAGATGGGGAAAAACATACCTGGCGGCTTTAAGGGTATCGAAGAAAAGATAGTCAGGGTAGTCCATTTGGTATGTTCGGAAAGCGGCACGAAGGCAGCCCTCATCAAACGAACTGTTATGGGCCACGAGTGGCAGACCAGCAACAAGTGGTTCCACCTGTGTCCACACCTCATTGAACACTGGGGCATCCTCTGTGTCTTGTCGCGTCAGACCATGTACGTTGGTACATATTCGGTTGAAATAATTGGGTTCAGGATGAATGAGCGAATAGAATGTATCGTCAATCTCTCCGTTCCTGACAATTACAACTCCCACCGAACAAACACTGCATCGCTCGAAATTAGCTGTTTCAAAATCTATTGCCGCAAAGTCTCTCATTATTAGTGCGTATTTCTAAGGGCTCAACATCATTACCATTACCCGATTAGGAATAGTGGAAAGCGCGACGCTCCTACCCTTTTGTCCATAGAATCAGCGGTGAATCAGATGTCATTATTTGCTTGTTGAAAGTCCACTACGCTTGGTGCGTCTATAAGATCGATAATCGTCCAGTTCTATTTCGACATCGGGTTCCACCAATGTTCCTGTGGCAGGAAGATTGAATTTCATATACTTGATATTCAAGCCACGCTCAATCCATTGGTTCTCATAATAAGTATGAATACCCAAAATCTCACGGGTCTCTTCATCTACCATCGCCTCTTGTTTCCCACCATCAACTGAAAGCTCATTGCCATACAAGTCTTCAGTACGATAAAGTACGGGCAAATTGTTTTTCTCTACCATTAAAGTAGTATAGGTAAACAGGAAATTAGAGTCAGTCTTCAGATGAACGATACCATTATTCACTAAAAATTTACGATAACGGTTCAAGAAGAATGTAGATGTGAGTCGTTTATGAACATTTTTCATCTGTGGGTCAGAAAACGTCAGCCATATCTCTTGCACTTCGTTTTCGGAAAAAAAACGATCAATCACCTCGATACTCGTTCTCAGGAAGGCCACATTTGGCAGCTTCTCCTCCAAAGCCTGCTTTGCGCCCGTATAGATGCGTGCTCCTTTTATATCAACCCCTATGAAATTGATATTAGGATAAGCCTTTGCCAAGCCCACTGTATATTCTCCTTTCCCACACCCCAGTTCAAGGATAATAGGATTATCGTTATGAAAATACTGCTCTCTCCAATGGCCTTTCATCTCAAAAGGCACTTGGCTGATAACGCTATATGGATATTGGAAGACATTGCAGAACTTCTCCATCTCTGCAAATTTCTGTAATTTACCTTTACTCATGTTTGCAAAGTTAAGACAAATAAATCGAAATTCGGCCCACCGCTACTCGAAAAATGCTACGTCGATGGTTTACCTTTCACCTTAAGATGTAACTTGGAACAAGAGACAGGATAAGAAAATTCGCAGTTCTTAGCCATCTCCTATGACCAGAAACTGACTAACGAGCTGCGAATTTATTGTTTTGTCGAGATATTTTTACTCAATCACAACTGTGGTCCAACCGTGCTTATCATCGATGGTTCCGTACTGTATGCCACGTAGGGTTTCATAAAGTTTGGTTGACCATGGTCCTGGCTTTTCACCGAAGTTATAAGTCTTACCAGTCTCCATATCGTCGAGGCGTGAGATTGGAGAAATAACGGCTGCAGTACCACAAGCTCCTGCTTCCTCGAATGTGTCCAATTCCTCTTCGGGTATCGGGCGACGCTCCACCTTCATGCCCAAGTCCTCAGCGATTTGCATCAGGCTCTTGTTGGTGATTGACGGAAGGATAGAACTCGACAACGGCGTTACATAGGTTTTGTTCTTTATACCGAAGAAATTGGCTGCTCCACACTCGTCAACATATTTCTTTTCCTTTGAGTCGAGATAAAACTCAGAGGCATATCCCTTCTCATGTGCCAACTGGTTGGCGCGTAGCGATGCTGCATAGTTGCCACCCACTTTGAAAGTACCTGTTCCCAAAGGAGCGGCACGGTCGAAATCGCGCATGATAACATAAGGATTGGTTGAGAAACCACCTTTGAAGTACGGTCCTACTGGGGTGACAAAAATCAGGAAAATGTATTCCTTAGCTGGGTGAACACCGACCTGTGCTGATGTTCCAATGAGCAATGGGCGTAGGTAGAGTGTCGCACCACTCTCGTAGGTTGGGATATACTCTTGATTCAGGCGTACCACTTTCTTTGCCATCTCAACAAAAAGTTCAGTCGGAACTTCAGGCATTACAATACCCCGACTCGTCCGTTGCAAACGGGCAGCGTTCTCCTCGACACGGAACAAACGCACCTTTCCATCTGGACAGCGGTAGGCTTTTAACCCCTCGAAAGCCTCTTGTCCATAGTGTAGGCAAGTTGCAGCCATGTGCAGTTTGAGATATTCGTCGGAACACACTTCGACTTCTCCCCACTTGCCATCACGATAGTAACAGCGCACATTGTAGTCTGTAGGCATGTAACCAAAAGACAAGTTAGCCCAATCCAAATTTTTCATAATATATTTCTTGTTTATTGTTAAATATCGATTATTTGCAAATATACAAATATAAATACTAAATCACAACAAATTCTGATGAAAAAATAAAAATATAGAATTTAAATACAATTCACCGAATCATGACAGCCTACTAATCGGTTTCGAGTAGCTTCCTGATTTCCTCGTCAGTGTGCTTAAGTTTGTTCTTACACAACTTGATGAGCGTCTTCGCTTTCTTGAGTTCCTCTGTCATAGAGTCGATGTCTAAATCACCATTTTCCATTTTATCAACAATTGTCTCCAATTGCTTTACGGCCTCTTCGTATTTTATATTCTTCATAATCTTCTATGTTTTATGTTTATTAATCGTGTCGGTTTTTCCCATTCATCATTTGACAACCGACTTAATCTCGCCATTCTCCAACAAAGTAGTCAACTCTTCTCCACCTTTCACCGAAGCGGCATTGCGCAATACATGCCCATTGTGATAAGTAATGCTATAACCAAGCTTCAACATTCTGCCTGGATTCAGTCCTTCGGCCCGCTGAACAAGCATTTCCAACCGGTGCTTTTCCTGCAATAGCCGCCATTCGACAGCTGGAACGATTTTACCGTTCAGTACTTCCAACCTCAGATTACAGTCTGCAAGAAGCCCCATCATGCCCTTTTCCAAACTCGCAAGGAGCGACTCAAGCATCGCTTCGTGACGGGTTTTCACCATTGAGAACAAAACTGGTATTTGAGAGGAAAGTCTTTGGATTCGCATATCCTCCATCAGAATGCGGTTTTTCACAGTCCGATGGACCACCGTCTGCGCTTCTTCTATGAGCGAAAGCACACTAAGAAGATTGTCAATCAGAAAAGCCGCAGCAGCAGTGGGTGTTTTCACTCGCCTGTTCGACACCATATCTAAGACACTCTCATCGCGTTCATGGCCTATTCCAGTGATGATTGGCAACGGAAAGTTGGCTACATTCTCGGCCAGTGCCAAGGTGTCGAACCCACTAAGGTCGGCCGTAGCACCTCCTCCACGGATAATCACGACACAATCGAATTCCTCTTCACGCCCGTTGATAGCATTCAGGGCCTGAATGATGCTCCTCTCTACCTGTTCGCCCTGCATCGTTGCTTCAAACAGTTCAGTTGTGAAAGCGAAGCCATACTCATTGTCGGCCAACTGATTGCAAAAATCGCCATAACCAGCAGCCGACGCTGATGAGATGACGGCTATATGCTGAGCAAACATGGGAATTTTCAGCTCCTTTTGCAAGTCGAACACCCCTTCAGCTTTCAACTGCCGTATGATTTCCTGACGCTTTCGTGCCATGTCGCCCATGGTAAATTCGGGATTGATATCATCCACTATCCACGAGAATCCATACTGCGGATGGAACTGGGCATGAACCTGAACCATGAGTTGCAAACCAGCGCGCACCTGGGTTCCAGTCACTCGCATGAAATAGGGAGCAATCAGGCTCCATGTACTTCTCCAGCACTTGGCAGAAGCCCTTGCTATGGGTGTGTTAGTTCCCTCCTCTTTCTGAATCAGCTCCAGATAGAGATGACCCCTACTCTCTCTTGCCTCCGACACTTCTGCCTCAACCCAATAGGATTGCGGCATGGCAGTCTGTATCAGTTCGGCAACAACCGTGTTCAGCTCAAACAGTGAAAGCGTCTTGTTCATTTCTTTTCAATGTTCTGGATAAAGCACAACCTTTCAATCTGCCAGCCACCTTTTAGGTGGGGTTGACAAACCAAAGGTGCTGTATGAGATAATCATGCAGTCTTACACACCTTATCATATTTGCAAAGGTAATAAAAAGATGTGGAAGCTATGGCTGTTTCAAAGAATAAAATCATCTTTTTTATTAAAAGGGGACGGTAAATAATCTTGACAAAACTGTTATTTTCCTTCTCTTCATAAGCCTTTAAATTCACGGCTATTACAATTCACATTGCAAAGATGACCTTTTATATGACAATAGCTCACCTTTCATCTCATAAAGGATAAGCTATTGTAATGCAAGAACTTAGCTTTCAACACCCACATTCTGAAATTATTTTACAATCCTGACCACTCATTGTTAATCTAAGTATCTCACAACAAATTGGAAGCGATGGCAACTGCGAGATGCATGCTTGCCAAGCCTCCTCACGATTATAAGTGAGATGAACATGAGAAGCAATTTATCGTCGAACAGGAATAAATGCGACAATTAAACAAACGTGTCAGTTTTTTTTAGTACATTTGCAACTACAATGGGAAAGAATTAATGGACAACAAAAAAGCGACACTGGAATTAGGGACCGAGCCAGTAGGGAAACTTCTGGCACGGTATGCACTACCCGCCATCATAGCCATGACGGCAGCATCGCTCTATAACATTATCGACCGAGTTTTTATCGGTCAGGTGGTAGGGCCGCTTGCCATTTCTGGACTTGCCATCACCTTTCCGTTTATGAACCTTGCCGCTGCCTTTGGTGCTGCGGTAGGCGTGGGAGCCTCAACCACCATCAGCGTGAGACTGGGGCAACGCGATTACGATGCGGCCGAAAACATACTCGGCAACACTATCACGCTCAATCTGATTATCGGCATAGGTTTCGGATTGTTCAGCCTGATATTCCTCGATCCGATATTGCGCTTTTTTGGTGCAAGCGACGACACCCTCCCTTATGCCCACGACTTTATGACCATCATTTTGGCAGGCAACGTCATTTCACACATGTATTTTGGCATGAATGCCGTTCTCAGAGCAGCCTCCAAACCAAAGAAGGCTATGGCGGCTACGCTCTTCACTGTCGTGATGAACGTTGTCTTGGATGCCGTATTTATCCTGTGGTGGCACTGGGGTATCAAAGGTGCAGCATTGGCAACCATGATTTCGCAGTTGTTGGCTCTCTGCTGGCAGATGAGTATCTTTGCCAATCAGAAGGAATTGCTCCACCTGAAACGTGGAATCTATAAGCTCCGGGCAGAATTGGTGCAGAATATCATCTCCATTGGCATCTCTCCGTTTCTGATGAATGCGTGCGCTTGCATCATTGTGATATTCATGAACAATCAATTGGTGCGCTATGGTGGCGACATGGCAGTGGGAGCTTACGGAATAGCCAATAGCATCGCAATGGTTTTCGTGTTGTTTTCTATGGGACTTAATCAGGGAATGCAGCCCATTGCCGGCTATAATTACGGCTCGCAGCAGTTTGACCGTCTGATGAGTGTCGTCAAACTTGCCATCATCAGTGCTACGGTAATGATGACTTCAGGATGGCTCGTGGCTATGTTTGCACCTTATTATTGTGCACGTATGTTCACCACCGATCCCGAACTCATCCGTCAGGCAATCGATGCCATCCAAGTTATGATGCTCATGTTTCCCATTATTGGCGGTCAGATGGTGATAACCAACTTTTTTCAGTGCATCGGCAAAGTGAAGATCAGCATCTTCCTATCGCTCTCACGTCAGTTGCTGTTCCTACTTCCGTTGCTCGCCGTCCTCCCCCACTTCTATAACATAGAAGGAGTGTGGGCATCACTACCCATAAGCGATTTGGCTGCTGCTATCGTGGCTGCTGCTATCATGGTTGCTTATATGAAGAAAATGAAAAAACAAATGAATAGCTGAACATTCATTGCCTAAAATAAACCGTATGGAAAACAGATTGATCATCAATGTAGGAAGACAACTTGGAAGTGGCGGACGTATCATTGCTCAAAAACTTGCAGAAGAGTTCAACTGCCATTTCTACGACCGTGAGATACTGAATCTTGCAGCAAAAGAAAGCGGATTCTCGGAGAAGTTCTTTGAACAGAACGACGAACAGAAAGGGTTCTTGAAAACTCACTTCCACGTTCAACTCCCACTCTTGGGCAGCAACGGTTACTATGCCGGCGGCTTCTCTGAGGAAAAACTCTATCAGTTCCAAAGCGATGCCATACGAGCAGCTGCCGAACAACATCCACGCTGTGTGTTTGTGGGGAGAACGGCTGACTATATTTTGCGCGATAACAAGGACACGATAAACATTTTCATCACCGCAAGCATGGACTTTCGAGTGAAGAACGTTTGCGAACGCAGAGACAGCACAGAGGAGGAAGCGCGCAAAATGATTGAAAACGGTGAGAGCGAACGTGCCAAATACTACAATTATTATACAGGAAAGACGTGGGGCGACGCACGCAACTATGATCTTTGCGTGGATGCAAGCATACTCGGAATAGAAAGAACGAAAGACTTTATTGCAGAGTTCATCAAGGCTACGATATGAAGAAAATAGGCATTATATCCGACACTCATGCCCATTGGGACGACAAATACGAATATTATTTCGGACAATGCGACGAAGTATGGCATGCGGGCGACATCGGTTCGTTAGAAGTTGCCGACCGCTTTGAGGCCATGAAGCCGATGTTCCGTGCCGTCTATGGTAACTGCGACGGCTACGACCTGCGCGCTCGATACAGAGAGGTGCTAAGGTTTAAGTGTGAGGAGGTGGACGTACTGCTGAAACATATCGGCGGCTATCCGGGCAATTACGACCGCTCGGTGCAAGGCATGCTTTTTTCCTCGCCGCCCAATCTCTTTGTTGCGGGGCACTCCCACATACTAAAGGTGAAGTTTGACAAGACCCTTAACCTGCTGCATATCAATCCCGGTGCGGCGGGGCTTCAGGGTTGGCACAAGGAGCGGACACTGATAAGACTGACCATCGAGAGCAATAAAATGACCGATTGTGAAGTTATAACTTTGAATGGACCTACAAAAACAACATAATCCTATGGAGAAAAGAAGAAAGTTTCTCACTAACGCTGTGGGATATGCGGTTGTAATGTTCGTTGTGAGAGGAACATTTCATCTGCTTTTTGACTCAGAAGATCACTACGAGTTGCTTGAAGAGATTATCGGGGCTATGATTATCGGAATCGTTTTGGCGCTGTTCAACCGATATGAAGAGAGAAACGGCTTAAAATAAAATTAACAAACAACAAAGATATGAAAACTTACTTAGTAACCGGTGCAGCTGGTTTTATTGGCGCAAACTACATCAAGTATCTGCTTCACAAAAAGTATGTGAACGAAGACATTAAGGTAATCGTACTCGACGCACTGACTTATGCCGGCAATCTCGGAACCATCAAGGACGACATCGACAACAAACGGTGTGTTTTTGTTAAGGGAGATATCCGCGATCGTGAATTGGCCGACCGCCTTTTCAGGGAGAACGACATCGACTTTCTTGTGAATTTCGCTGCCGAAAGCCATGTCGATCGTTCGATAGAGGATCCACAACTCTTCCTCAATGTAAACATTCTCGGCACGCAGAACCTCATGGATGCTGCCCGCCGTGCTTGGACTACGGGCAAGGACGAACAAGGTTACCCTACGTGGAAGAAAGGCAAACGCTACCATCAGGTATCAACTGACGAGGTGTATGGTTCGCTCGGAGCTGATGGTTACTTCACGGAGCTGACTCCGCTCTGCCCACACAGTCCTTACTCGGCAAGCAAAACAAGTGCCGATATGTTCGTCATGGCGTATCGGGACACCTACCACATGCCGGTCAGCATCACCCGTTGTTCCAACAACTACGGTCCTTACCACTTCCCTGAGAAGCTCATACCGCTGATTATCAACAACATTTTGTCGGGTAAGAAGCTACCAGTCTATGGCGAGGGACTTAATGTTCGCGACTGGCTCTATGTGGAAGACCATTGCAAAGCCATCGACATGGTGGTGCGAGAAGGTCGCGAAGGTGAAATCTACAACGTTGGAGGACACAACGAAATGAAGAACATCGACATCGTGAAACTCACCATCCAGACAATTCACGACATGATGGAAAAGGACAAAGAGCTGCGCAAGGTGCTGAAAAAGCAGGAAAAGGACGCCAATGGCGACATCGACATCAGCTGGATCAACAACGATCTCATCACCCATGTTGCCGACCGGCTCGGACATGATGCCCGTTATGCAATTGACCCTACCAAGATTAAAAATGAATTGGGCTGGTATCCTGAGACGATGTTCGCCGATGGCATTGTAAAAACCATTAAGTGGAACCTCGAAAACCAACAATGGATAGCAGAGGTAACAAGTGGCGACTACCAGAAGTATTACGACATGATGTACGGGAACAGATAAAAGGTTCTGAGAGTGTTGCGGAGTTGGGGAAATTACGGACGCTGACTTCTCCAACTCCGCAAACCACTCACAGTCCGAAAAAACATCGGTCAAATCTCATTGACCCTCCAATGTTCATTTAACTCCTAAGCCAAGATGCAAGACGACCCCACCATCGGCAAGATTATCGACCTGCCAAAAATACTCGACCAACGTGGAAACCTCACCGTAGCCGAACAGATGAAGGACATTCCCTTCAACGTTTCGCGCGTCTATTGGGTGTACGACGTTCCTGGAGGTGAAAGTCGGGGCGGACATGCTCACAAACATTGCCGCGAGTTCATCATAGCCGTCAGCGGTTCGTTCTCCGTTACACTGACCGACGGCACACTACGGCACTCCTTTCTGCTCAACCATCCCTATCAAGGACTGTTGGTGAATACCGACATTTGGCGCACGCTCGAAGACTTCTCGTCAGGTGCGGTGTGTCTCGTGCTTGCCGAAGACCCGTTCGACGAAGAAGATTACATCCGCGACTATGACGACTATCTGAACTATATGGCGACAGAGAACAAATGAAACGAAGCTTTCACACAAAAGTAGATGCATGGCTCGTAGTGGTAATGGCATTGCCGGTATTATTCATCGGATATGAATTGATTATCGACTTCAGCTGGTTCTTGCTTCTGCCTTTCGCATTTATTATTGCCATATATGCCGTGACCCTTCCCTGTTATTACACCATCGAGAACCAACATCTGAAGATAAGGGCAGGAATTATCATCAAAAAGGACATTGACATTCAACAGATTAGCAGAATAGCAGAATCGAATGACCCGATCAGCTCGCCCGCAATGTCGTTAAAAAGATTACGCATCGACTTCGGACAAGGCGACTACATACTGATTTCCCCACAGAACCGCAAAGCCTTCATAGAACTTTTGAGCAGTGTAAATCCCAATATCGAATGTTTGAAATAAGAAGATACAGGCCGGAGCAAGCCAACGAATGGAACGCATTCGTGAAGCAATCGAAACAAGGAACATTCCTTTTCGACCGCAACTACATGGACTATCATGCCGACCGCTTCACAGACCATTCGCTCATTCTTTACCGCAAACAACAGATCTACGCACTACTTCCGGCCAATCAGGTAGGCGACGTGTTGTTTTCGCATCAGGGACTGACCTACGGCGGACTGCTGACGACTCAAAGAGCAACCACCGCCGACATCTGCGAGGCATTCAAACAACTCAACTCCTATCTGTCGGGAAACGGCATTAGGCGCTGTTTCTACAAGGCAATCCCACACATATACCATCGGTTGCCAGCCGAAGAAGACCTGTATGCGCTCACCAACGTCTGCCATGCGGCAATAACCAGACGCGAAGTCTCATCCACCATACTATTAGACCACCGCCTGAAGTTCACAGAGAGTAGAAAAAGTGGAATAAGAAAGGCGCAAAAAAACAACATCTCGGTAAGGGAGAGCAACGCGCTTGCCGAGTTCTGGACAATCCTCGACAATAATCTTCATCGCAAATACAACGTTGCACCCGTGCATACCCTCGCCGAACTGGAACTACTGAAGACCCGTTTCCCAAAAGAGATAAGGCTTTTCATGGCTTTCAACTCTGCAAACAGCCCCATTGGGGGAACCATTATCTACGAAACCCCATGTGTTATCCACACCCAATACATATCGGCATCACCCGAAGGCAAGGCCAACGGCGCCCTCGACCAGCTCTTCGACCACCTATTAAATGAAGTGTATGCAGACAGAAAGTGTTTTTTCGACTTCGGCAAGAGTACGGAAAACGAAGGGCACGACCTCAACGAGCCACTCATCTTTCAAAAAGAAGGCTTCGGCGGACGCGGACTTTGCTACGATGCCTATGAATGGGAGACATGACAGAAAAAGAGCCTGCACGCTACCATAAAATAAAAGTTGAGAAGGCACGAAGAAGAGCTTGCCGCTGAAATTGTTTCAAACCGCCAATCGTTCACTTACAACATCATGATCGAATACCTATCACTCAAGAAAATAACGGAAATGCATGCCGAGGAGATTTCCTCAGCCATGCAGCAGGTTATCAATTCAGGATGGTTTCTGCAAGGAGAATCCATCAGACAGTTTGAGAAAAACTACTCAAACTACATCGGAACACGACACTGTGTAACGTGCGGCAACGGACTGGATGCGCTCAGCCTCATCCTTCGCGCCTACAAGGAACTGGGTAAGCTGAAAGACGGCGACGAAATCATAGTGCCGGCCAACACCTACATCGCCACCATCCTCGCCATTACCGACAACAACCTCACCCCCGTACTTGTGGAACCCGACATCAGGACGCTGGAAATTGACGACAGACTCATCGAAACCGCCATCACGCCACGCACAGGCGCCATCATGCTCGTCCACCTCTACGGTCGGTGCGCCTACACCGAGCACATCGGAGCTATCTGCCAGCAGCACAACCTGAAACTTATCGAAGACAATGCCCAAGCTCACGGGTGCAAATTCGGCAACCACCGCACGGGAAGTCTGGGCGATGCCGCAGCCCACAGCTTCTATCCGGGGAAGAATCTCGGCGCGTTGGGCGATGCCGGCGCCGTGACAACCGACGACAGCACCTTGGCAAAAGTCATTCACTCTCTGGCCAACTACGGCTCTGCGCGCAAATACGAGTTCAGCTACAAGGGCAGAAACAGCCGAATGGACGAAATTCAGGCCGCCGTACTCAACGTGAAACTCTCCTATCTCGATGCCGACAATTCAAGAAGAAAGGAGATTGCGCATATCTATCAGGCAAAGACGGCAAACCACCGCATCACCATTCCCCATACCCCCAACCGCGACAATGTGTATCATATCTTCCCCATTCTCTGTCAAGAGCGCGAAAAGCTGCAACAATACCTGAACGCAAATGGAGTGCAAACCATGATTCACTACCCCATCCCTCCCCATAGACAACAAGCCTACAAAGAATGGAACGACCGTTCGCTGCCCGTTACTGAACAAATACACGAGCAAGAACTGTCAATTCCGTGCAATCAGGCACTTGAGAATGAAGAAATTGAGAAGATTATATGTCTGCTCAATCAATTCCGCTGACCGATGATTGTAAATTAAATTCACAATCCCATCGCAACAGCGGAGCTTTCATCATGCGATAGGTCAACTATCATGGTGCAAAAGGTCAACTATTGCCACACAAAAGACGACCTATCGCAGTTCAGAATCTATAACGCTGAATACCAACAGTTTATAAAAGTCATTCGATACGAATAAATTGTAAAAAAAAATTACTACAAACTATTCAACAAATGAATAGTCATAATTCCATCGTCAGTAAAAACATGAATGGAATACTCCTGATTGGGATTTTACATTTAACACACCTACATTAAAAAAGGTGAGGGCAATAAACAGGAAAGAACAACGTTAATTTGTTGATAACCAAAAACAATCGTACGCTATGACTGAATTAATAGTAATATATATTCACGATTTGCTACCAAAGAAATTGATAATGGGGATGGGACTACGACCACGACAACTGTTGGTGGTGCCACAGTAGATAACAATGATATAATGATGAATACAACTCATGATACTAAGATGAACAGAGTACATGAGATTTTCCATACTTTTGGATTTACTCATCCAAAAGGTACTGGAGGAAAAGAAGGTATTATGCAATATCCACCTCAGAAGCCAAATCAAAATGATGCAGATCAGTTGATAAACAACGATTTCCTACCAACAATTAATAAAACTACGGGAAAATGAGAAATAGTACAAAAATATCAGTCTTGATAGCATTATGTATTCTTTTGGAGAGCTTTTCTATTGAAAAAAGCTCTCCAAATGAAACATTTCTATATTGTGAGTTAGATATTCGAGATAAATCGAGCTATCCTATTACTATGCGAGCAATAACAGAAAACCTTAATTGGGATACTATAAATTTCAATAACACTGCAAGTTTTTTGTCAAGTTTTTATAGTCAAGGACATTTTGTTCCAAATTTTTTAATATACGATAAAGTTCTAGTAAGAATGTCCAAAGTAAATAATGATAGTCTTTTAGTAAGATATTTAGGGCAGGGGCAACGACTGATGAATAATTTGTATTCAAATAGCCGTCTAATAGATTTTAAGTTATGTGATGGTAAAAGTGTGAGCATGAGGGTAACCCAAATCACTGGTAAATTTTCTATTTGCAAAAAAGAAGACATTGTACTTCAAACGGTTTCAGATGAAATTCCTATTACAGAAATAAAAGAAATTGTCGATATTTATATCCCAATAGAGATATTTAATTATAGAAAGCCTCCAAAAAAGAAATGTAGAGTCAGAACATTCTTTGGTGGTGGCGTTCGGTCAGATAGTCAACTTTTAGAAAAAAATAAAGGACATCAAGTAAAGCAAAATGGAAAGAAATAAAATAATAAAATTAGGCGCCATTGTCGGGATTTTGTTTTTAATTATTTGTTTTTATAATCCCATTTTTATAGATTTGTCCAGAGAGAAATATAATATGACAATCAAAGGCAAATTGAATACAAAGCGTATAGTATTGTCTTCTCTATTCAATATAAAGGCAAACTCGAAACTTTCTGTGTATATTATTTGGGACTCGTACGAGTTAAAGAATTTACCGAAGGAGATACCACATTACAAAATTCTTTATACAGAAAATGATAATGCTATAAAAGAAATTTTGCAGTTGCCTTTTTTATATACAGGAGGGGATATGTCTACACTTAGTAGCAAACTTGTTATAATTCAAGATGGGTATAAATTATATGAAAGTCAAATTACATTAAGCAATAATGATATTGGCTTACAAAATAATATTACAGGATGGATTGTACCTATAAATAAAAAAGATTTAATTTCAGTGATTTCAAAATTTAATAAATACAAATACCCAATTCTTATTGTTAAATAATTTTAGCAACCTTTGAAACTAAGAGTCGTCAATATGGGGAATATCAAATGTGGTACGAAAACGGCAATCCACAATAGTGATAGAAAACAGAATGTATAACATTAAAACAACAAGTCTATGGTAAACCATATATAGATTGTTTGAACTTACCCATATAAGGGTATTAAAAGACGGGAGCAATAAACAGGAAAGATTGACGTTAAATCACTGATAACCATATACGATTGTACGTTATGACAGAATTAAACGCAAAGACAATAACGCAGCTTCTTTCTGTAAGTACAAGAGACAAGCCTAAGGGCGACTACGAGAAGATGCAGTTCTTCTACCACCCTGACCACTTAGGCAGCAGTAATTACATCACCAACTTGGACGGCGAAGTATCACAGCACATTGAATACGTTCCATTTGGCGAAGTGTTCATAGAAGAACGCAACAATACTTGGAACACACCTTACCTCTTCAATGCCAAGGAATTCGATGAGGAAACGGGTATGTACTACTATGGTGCGAGGTACTATGAACCGAGGTTGAGTTTGTGGATGAGTTGTGATCCTTTGGAAGAGAAATATCCAAATGTAAATTCTTATTCTTATTGCCATAATAATCCAATTTTGTTAGTTGACAAAACTGGTATGGGGGATGAACCTCATAGAAGTAATGCCTTGGCAATTATAGATAAATTTTCAAAAGAGAAAACATCAACTGCCTTTCCTTATATCTCTAAAGATAAGTTTATTAAGGATTTAACATATCAAATAAAGCATCCTACAAGTGTTCAGCAAGGCGCAAATGGCACATGTGGAGCAGCTGCAATTTCAAAATACATGGTAGAAGAACAGCCTGAATTATATGTCCAGACTGCTATCAGCTTATATACTACAGGAAAAGCAACAAATAATGGATATACTATAACTGCAACAGATGATATGAAAAATGGGACTGAAAGTAATTTAAAATCTGTAGGTATTAGTTCTGTTGATGCAATTATGCAAGGTGCTATTACAAATAAAAATAACAAAGTCCTTTCATTTAATCCTTTTGCAGGAGAAAGTGGGACATCTTCCTTTATGTATCCAGGTTTTGTTAAAAACTTCTTAGAGTCATATGTTGGAGCCAATGTTCAAGTGGTATCCTCATTTCCAACAATTTCTTTTATGAAACAAATAAATTATGGAGAAAAATTTGTTATTGGCTTAGTTCATCATACAGCGGAAGGACATATTAGCAATGGATTTCCGAATCATTATATACAAATGACTAATATGGATAATTTAAACTATGTTCATTATTGGACTTGGGGAGAATCTACCACTCGAAAGTCCCATGTATTTGGTAATATTCATGGGATTCATCAAATTTATTTGATAGATAGAAGATGAAAAAAGTTATATTATTATGTATATGTCTTGCTCTTGCATCATGTAGCAGATATTATAAAAACTATAATATTGCAGGTGTAGAGCTAAGACATATAGTTATTGCCGATTCACTAGAATTAGGCAAGGACTATTATTTATTAAAATTCAACATCAATTTATGCAATCCTGAAATACGTTTTTTTTCTGGAGGAGGAATAGAACCAGGACTGGATGGCATATATAATAATATGGAAGATTTGGAGATTTATGACAAGACTGGAAGAAATATTACAGATCTGTTTAAAGGATGGTGTATGAATAATAGTGGTATTATAACTGATGGAGTTGATCCTTTCGAAGTGTTTTCTTCTCCCTCTATTTCTTCTTTTATAGAATCGATTAATTCACATGATTATCAAACTAGAGGAACTAAGGTGGAGAGTTATAGGATTTTTTATGTAAATGTTAATTCTTCAAATAAGTTTGTTGCAAAAAAAATACAATTCAAAAACAGAATAGAAAATGTTGTGGAAGACACTAATGTTATATACAAAGTTAGATGGTGATGTTCATGATTGGGAGTTAATTTTTTATGTCGACATTGTATCCAATTGGAATTGTCAAAAGCGGAAAAGTGCAATAATAAAGAACGACAAGGCAGGTACTATTATGGACAATGCCTACAGCTACGACGCAGTAAGCAACGTGCTTGGTATTAAGAACAATGCTCCACTCCCACAGAGTGGCAAGGCAGGCGGACAGATGAGCCACAGTTACACCTACGACCCATTGTATCGTTTGGCAAGCGCAACGGGAACTTATAAGGGAACGGACAATAAAGCCGCTTCTTATACGTTATCTATGGGCTACGACAACATGCATCGCATCACGAGTAAGAAGCAACATCTCTCGCAGACAGGTGTACAGTTTGACGGCACGCTCAACGCAGGCTACGAACTCGTCTATACCTATGGTAGTGCAGAGGGTAAGAAGTTCCAACTCGACAATGTTCGTGATATCAACTACCGCACGGAAGAAACTCCTACGGACAGTACGAATATCAACAACGGACACAAGTACACTTACGATGCCAATGGAAACCTTGTCTATATCAATACCTCTCGTGTAAAGAAAGACGGCAAGGAGGATGAAAAGGCAACCGAGCAGAAGTTCCGTTGGGACGAGGAGAACCGCTTGTTGGCAGCCGATGAGAACGGCTTTGTGAGCAACTATTGGTATGATGCCGATGGCGAGCGCACGGTGAAGACATCAGGCGAGAATGAAGCTATTTATGTGAACTCCGAGTTCTCGGGAGGCAACACCGGTACGGCACGCTTCTCACTCTATGTCAGCCCATACTTGGTTGCAGGACAAGGTGGTAAGTACACCAAGCACATCTACATTGGCTCACAAAGAATTGTCAGCAAGCTTGGCGACTTCGCAAGCTATGGTGCAGACCCAAGACGAATACCATACGCAGGCAATGAGGCTGATGGCTTGACTATCAATTACAAGGACAAGTATGCAAAGCAACTGCAATCCATTAAGGATAACTACAAGGCGTTTGACCAACCTTATAATGGTAAGGACAATGACGACTATGTAAATGGTCAGGGATTCTGCTGCAATGACGGCACGCCGGAGGCGGCACAAGCAAGGGTACGCACAAGAGCTGCAAATGGCAACTTTAAGCCCAACGATGACTACGAGAAGATGCAGTTCTACTACCATCCTGACCATTTGGGTAGCAGTAGCTACATCACCAACCTTGACGGAGAAGTATTACAGCATATCGAATATGTACCATTTGGTGAAGTGTTCATCGAGGAACGCAACAACACTTGGAACACCCCTTACCTCTTCAATGCCAAGGAGTTTGACGAGGAGACAGGTATGTACTACTATGGTGCAAGATACTATGAACCGAGGTTGAGCCTGTGGATGAGCTGTGATCCTATGCAGGAGAAATATGCATACATCACACCATATTGTTATACATTTGATAATCCTGTGAAGTATATAGATCCAACAGGGGAGGATGGGGAAATAACAGGGACAGGTACAGAAAAGGATCCTTTTATCATCAAGGCAAACTATTATTATGAAAAGGGCTCTCTTAACGAACAGCAAATTAAGGGTTTAAATAATGCCATAAGCGAATATAATAATAAAGGGAAAGTCCGTAAAATAAAGAATGATGATGGAACAAAGTCATATGTGCGCTTTAATATATCTGCCGAAGAAGTTGAAAAGGGTAAGTTAACTACGGCTATTATGAATGATTTTATAACCAATGAAGGTGGACAAGATATTTTCTTTGGCAATTCACTAGGAACCCGTGCAAATGAAGGTAGTAATAATACCGATCTTGGATCTGCAAATGGCTATCGTGTTGACATAAACCAATCGTCGATTGACAATTTTGCTAGGAACAATCATGTTGATAAAGATGATTTGATTAAATGGACATATGTGCATGAAATTGGACACAACCTTGGATTAGATCATTCGGACAAGACAGATATAATGTCACAAATGAATGTAATTTTCCATGATGGAAATATTTTGGGAGTTACTACTACCAGCTCACCTACCATTACTCATCCTAAGGTAGATACTAAAGGAGTTAAAATTATGCTGGACAACAGAAATAAACCCAGAAAAGGTCATTTGGGAATTATTAGGTCTAGATAAATAAACAACCAATTAAATTACCTTTGACATTGCTTTTGCTTGTCAAAGGTAATTGTGGCTCTAATTTTGATATCGGTTATGGATAAATATTTTTTTGCATTAATCTTCTTTGCGAACTATCAATTTTATGCATATAGTCAAAAAGAGATGGTAAAGATAGAAGGATTTCTTATAGAGCGTTACAGCAAGAAAGAAATCTTTAGAAAGGATACATTGTCAATAGATCACTCAATGGAAACTTTTTATTTTACGACCCAAATAGATAGTATTCGTATAATGAGTCCGAAAGAAATTTATTCGGCATTAGTTTCTCCTTGCTATAAAAATGTAGAAATTTACAAGTTTTCTCCATTTGATAGGGAATATGGTAATTATATCGCCCCCAATATATGTCCTGTTCCTCTAAAGAAGCAAAATCTTTTCTATACTTTATGCTCAGATTCTGTTTTTGTGTATAAAGTTTATTCTGTGAAGGGACAAGCGATTAGATTATGTATAGCGAATGATTATCTGAATAGCAAAAAGAACATGGAATTGGCTGTTAAATGGAATATCTCTCCGACATCAATTGATAAGCGAATTCCTTTCTTTTACATATATGTTTTTTTTGACGTTATAAATAATTCTATCAATACGGGTATACCAGTTTTCTTTAAACCAATTGTATGTTGTGGCCTAGGAATTCAAGGAAATACCAAAGGGAGTCCTTGATGAATTTTGATGATTATGCGGAGATGTTTTTGTATTTTAACACAATATTACCCCCTGCTGCCGTGCGATTGAATCGCGTGACAATATTGGGTTTAACACCCTCTATAGGTTGTCGTGCGATTCAATTGCATGGATTTGTTTCCATTATTACCACACGATACAATCGTGCGGTAAACGGCAACTACAACGGTATGCCGGAGGCGGCACAGGCGAAAGCCATGACACGCGCAGCCATCGACGGCAACTTAACGGAGTTGAACCTTGGCGGCATTCAGCAAACTGCAAGCGAGCTTGCTTTGCACTCGTGGGTACAAGGTTTCAAGCCTAACGACGACTACGAGAAGATGCAGTTCTACTATCATCCTGACCATTTGGGTAGCAGTAGTTACATCACCAACTTGGACGGCGAAGTATCGCAGCATATCGAATACGTTCCATTTGGGGAAGTATTCATTGAAGAACGCAACAACACTTGGAATACGCCGTATCTCTTCAATGCGAAAGAGTTTGATGAGGAGACAGGTATGTACTACTATGGAGCAAGATACTATGAGCCGAGGTTGAGTTTGTGGATGAGTGCGGATCCGCTTGCTGAGGAATATATTGACATAAGTGCATACACTTATTGTCATAATAATCCAATAAATCTATTTGATCCTGATGGTCAAGGAGATTATTATACAGATGCTGGTAAATGGCTTGGTAGTGATGGGAAACAGGATAATATGGCATATACAGCAACTGGTGTACGTAAAGAAAAAAACAAGAATGGCTCTCTAGTGAATGTATTCGAACACCCTGTTAAATTGTCTATTGGTCAGAAAGAGCTTAATACTTTGGCATCAACTGTATATGCAGAAAGTTCTATAGGGTATGGTATATTTAGCAAAGAAGAAATGTTTGCAATAGCTTCTGTTCATGTGAACAAGAATAAAGTAGCGTATGGTAAAGACTCTCCGAGTGCAAAAGCATTTAGAAGAACAACGTTAAGCAAACAAACAAATGCAATGCAAACAGCCAATGCCGCTGTTATAAATGCATTTACACCAGGTTCTATAGATTATAGCAATGGAGCAGATCAATGGGATGGTGCAGAACAAGCAATGATTCCTAAGGAGTTTCAGAATAAGCCATCAAATGGTACTTTTATGTATAAAATGAACGTCATGGGGTGGAGTATGCGTGATAAGGAGTATGCATCGTGGAAAAATGCTGTAAATAAAAAATTTGGTAATGGATCATTTAATGTTCCGCAGAAAAAAACTGCAGGATACAATTATGGAGGTATGAAGAATAAGGGAAGAATTAGGCTTACTTCCACTGCACAATATGGATTAACTATTTTTTGGAGGACTATAAAATGATTTTATTTTCAAATTTATGGCTTCGAAGAGCGTTTTTTTGCATTTTACTTTGTTCTTGTCTGCTAGATAATAAAGCTCAAAATGTCTGGAAACTTTATTACAATACAAAAGAAGTCCAGATTAGGAGTTATACATCTAAAGGACAGTTGAGACATCTTGTGCAAAGCGATGACGATGGGAATAAGGTCGATTCTGTAATTTATAAAAAGAATATTTATGTTTATTCTTTTGCAAAAACAAAAGTGTACAAGAACTCTAATTTTCGTGTCATAAATTTCTATTCTAAATTTAAACTGCATAAGGAGACTTTTTTGTCTCCTTATGTTAAACATGCATTCCTATTAGAGGAGTATATTTCTGATTTGCAAAACATTTATGAATCCATTCTTCCGAATGGTGATGAAGTTTCAAATCATATATCGATTTCTATAAACAAAAATAGCACCCATGTAACATTTCGTAATCTGAATTGTCGTTTCAATGTTTTATTTAGTCCTGTAATATTACAATCTTATTTGTCCTACAATACAATAAAAGACATAAAGCTATATATTAAATTCGGAAGGCTCTCAAAAATAAGTTATATTTTGGAAGGGAATATTCTCAATATCTTTTTTAATTATAAACATAATTCAATTAAGATAGTAATAGAATCATTATCATCCTATGATGATAGAAAAGATGAATATATTTATGAATGGAAAAGAGATACGTAGGGTCTTGCTAATTTGCAAGTTCCAAAACGAAGTGCAATAAAAGAGTAGCCCTCGCCGAGAGGTGCAGACGTTCTCGAAGCGTAGCGAGAGGTTGTCTGCATCTCTCGGCGAGGAAAAAAACAACCAGCAATACAAATAAAAAAAGGGAGACCTCTGTCTCCCCAAGATTAATTAACTTTGTATTGTGAAATATCATCAATTAACCTCGGAGCAAAGGTCGCAAATTTTCGCCTTACTCCAAAAGAAAATAGGGAGAAAAGAGATTGCCGCAATCGTCGGCATCAGTCAGTCAACACTCTCACGTGAAATCAAACGCAATAGCACGCCATCGGGAAAGTATATTTGGACAAAGGCGCACGATATGGCTATGCAGCGCAGAAAGAGAACGGTAAAGAACGCCAGGCTCTCCGACGAATTAGTCTGGAGGATTAAGGAATATATCACCAATGACCAGTGGTCTCCACGACAAATATCAGGTTATCTGCGCAAGAATGAAGGAATAAAGGTGTCCCACCAATCCATTTATAATATCATTCATAATGATACAACAGGGGAACTTGCCAAACACACAAGGCATAAGATGAAATACAGACATCGTCCCAAGGGCAGACATCTTCCAATTAAAGACAGGTTGAGTATCCATGAAAGAAGTAAGGAAGTTGACGGGAAGAGATTCGGAGATTTTGAGATGGACTTGATCGTAGACCCTGACCAGCATACCATACTCACACTGGTAGAGAAATCCACCAATATGCTGCTTATGCAGAAACTGCCATTTGGAAAGCAGTCAAAGCCTCTGGCAAAGGTAGTTAGGAAACTGCTGCTACCATACAAGGACTGTCTGAAGACCATTACAACAGACAACGGACCTGAATTTGCAGCACATAAGGACATTACCAAGTTCTTAGGCGTGCCCGTATACTTCGCTGATCCATATTGTTCTTGGCAAAAGGGAGCGATTGAGAATACAAATAAACTAATCAGACAATATATACCGAAAAAGGATTCGTTTGAACATTACACAGACAAGAGAATTATGTCGATACAAAAGAAATTGAACGAAAGACCGAGAGAAAAATTAAACTTTTCTACACCTAAGTGCGAGTTCTTCAAACACGTTTTGTAATTTTGCACTTGCTGGTTGACTCTACGATTAAATATAACTCGTTAATCATTAATTATTTATACTTCTTAATGTTTGGTTAATTTGTAAAAAATGATTACCTTTGGATGTTAAAAACAACAAGAAGCAAGATGAAGTACTACTCTCAATATCGTAATCATGATTTGTTTGATCTTCAGGAGCTACTCTCACGATTTTGCAAGTCCAATCGCTGGGTTAAACTTGGCGACAACCTGCCCTGGGATAATATCGTGCGGGAATACAACAAGCGTTTGCAGTATCGCCACGCAGGAGCGGACAACAAGACGGCATCTTATAGCCTTGCAATGGGCTACGACAATATGCACCGCATAACAAGTAAGAAGCAACACCTCTCACAGACGGGCGTACAGTTTGGTGGCACGCTCCACGCAGGCTATGAACTCGCCTACACCTATGGTAGCGCAGAGGGCAAGAAGTTCCAACTCGACAATGTTCGTGACATCAACTACCGAACGGAAGAAACTCCGACGGACAGCACGAACATCAACAACGGACACAAGTACGCTTACGACCTCAACGGAAATCTTGTCTATATCAACACCTCACGTGTAAAGAAAGACGGCAAGGAAGATGAAAAGGTAAGTGAGCAGAAGTACAGGTGGGACGAGGAAAACCGCTTGTTGGCAGTAGATGAGAACGGCTTTGTATCGAACTACTGGTATGATGCCGATGGTGAGCGCACAGTGAAGACCAGTGGCGAGAACGAAGCCATCTATGTGAACTCTGAGTTCTCGGGTGGTAACACTGGTACGGCAAGGTTCAGTCTCTATGTCAGCCCATACCTCGTAGCTGGGCAAGGTGGCAAGTACACCAAGCATATCTACATCGGCTCGCAACGTATTGTCAGCAAGCTTGGCGACCTCGCTTCTTATGGCGCAGACCCAAGGCGAATACCGTATGCAGGTAATGAAGCCGATGGCTTGACTATCAATTACAAGGACAAGTATGCAAAGCAACTGCAATCCATTAAAGACAACTACAAGGCGTTTGACTTGCCTTATAATGGTAAGGACAATGACGACTACGTAAACGGTCAGGGCTTCTGTTGTAATGATGGCACGCCGGAGGCGGCACAGGCAAGGGCACGCACAAGAGCTGTAAACGGCAACTTCAAGCCGAATGACGACTACGAGAAGATGCAGTTCTACTACCACCCCGACCACTTGGGCAGCAGTAGTTATATCACCAACCTTGACGGCGAGGTGGCACAGCACATCGAGTATGTGCCGTTCGGAGAAGTGTTCATAGAAGAGCGCAACAATACATGGAACACTCCTTATCTCTTCAATGCCAAGGAATTTGATGAGGAGACAGGTATGTACTACTATGGAGCGAGGTACTATGAGCCGAGGCTGAGTTTATGGATGAGTGTGGACCCTTTAGAGTGCAAACACCCTGAAATCTCCACATATTGTCAAGCAAATAATAACCCTATTAAATATATAGATCCAGATGGTCTTGATAATTTTATCATAAATGAAGTCAGCGGAGAGATTATTCGACAAAAGACAGATGGAAAAACTCACAGTTTTTATCTCTCTGATGGGAAATCAAATGTCCTTGTTGGTGCTTTTGAGTATAATAAAAAAGACTTAATCGGACTAAGTGGAAGAATATCTTTTACAAACACAAAAGGAGAATCTGCTGCATTTGCAGTAAAGTCTGGATCTGAGAATAAAAGTTTTATTTCTTCTAATGCTTTGGCGGCATTGATTGGAGCGGTTGGAACAGTCGCATTTTCAGATATAACTATAAATCAATTTAGTTATAGTGATGGTCGCTCACCAGCACCAAGTGTATCGCATAAAAATGGAAAAAATGGTGACTTACGTTATTTGCGGACTGACAAGTCAGGGAGTCAGACCGATGTTGGGTCTAATAATTTTGATGAACAAAGAGAACAAGCATTAACAAATGCGCTCCATAAGTTTGGCTGGAAGGATATGATTTCAGAAAAATACAATAATAAATTATGGCCTCATACAAGTTCTGCAAAAAGTAGGGGAATAGGAAGTAATCATTCCAATCATTTGCACTTACAAGGATTCAAACCCAATATAAAAACAGTAGAGTATATAAATGCTCTTCCTGAAGTAGTTGTTATTGGAAAACGAAAATGAAAAAAACACTTCTTATATTGATTATTTTATCACTCCCCTTGATATCTAAGGGGAGTGATAACCTTGTTGCTGTTCTTTACTTAAAAAACGGCAGTTACGTATCATCTGATAGCGTATATACATTTCTTAATTTAGATGGAACTCTGTTTGATGAATTAAGATCAAGGAATGGCAATGAACCAACGTGTCTGAAAATAGATAGGGATAATGCGGTCTCATATTATCCGGATTTAATGATTTACGTCTTCTTTTGTAAATTATCACCAACCAGAAAGATCCTTGTTAGGGTTGGTCATGATTGGAAAATATTAAAAACAAATAGTCCTTTTACAGTCTTACCTACGAAGAGGTATCTTTTATCCTTAGATATTCAGTTAAGAGTTGGTGATATTTTATACGATAAAAGAGATAAGGTGAAAGTAAAAAGATGTATAACACGTCATATTATTGACGCAAGAGGAGATTACGTCGCAGTTGAAATAAAGAAAAGGAAGTTGTGGTTTCGATGGAAGAGACATTATCAAGTAACCCCTGATAGATTATTGTATAACTAATATTATGAATCAGCAAAGTACAGGTGAAAAAAGATGGTATGGTAACGACAGCTGCCAAGGGTAGTGCTCCGAAAGACGAGACCGTGATGATTGTCAGCGGACGCAATGTCTATGACGCTTTCGGTCGTGTGGCTAAGGCTTACTACCCTGTAACCGAAGCAGTGGGAAGCAAGACCGCTTTCAACAAGGCTTTTGACAACGTGTCGCCAACCGTAACGGTTTATGACGTGCTTGACCGTGCCATGAAAGTAACACTTCCGGACAATGCTGAGACCAAGACGGAATACTCTACGGACGCAGGTAGCAATGCACTCGTAACGACTGTAACTGATGCGTTGGGTAATCGTCAGGCTACCTATACCGATGGTAGTGGCAAGACCGTGAAGACCGAGCAACTCAGCGGACCTGATGGTATCATTACCACTTATAAAACAAATTGGCAGAATGGTTCTTTTAGCTATAGTTGGCCGAATGCTTCAGGATCCTCACGTAATTTAAAAGCTACAGGGACTGCTGGACTTTCAATATTTTGGAGAACAGAAAAAAGATGAAATATATTATAACATTGGCTATGCTTATTACCTTTCCCTTTCAAATAGGGAAGGGTAATAAGTCGGTATTACAAACATATGATATAAAATCTTCCATTGTTATACGAATACAAGAAAAAGTATGTTTTGTTGTTCAATTACTTAATGGATTTACAGAAAAAGGTATTTATTCTGAAACACTCTCTATCAAAAAAAACAAACAAGAAATTACAAGAATAAATTTACCTTCTTCTGAAGAAATAAAAAACATTAACGTTAATATAAGGAAATATAGAACCGGCTTTATACTTGAAGCCTTTTACGGTGGAGGAAATAATCTCTATAATCGTCGCTTCTATTTCAAGTGTGCTAAAAGCAGTTTATATTTATATAAAATTGTAGGAAAACACATAGCACCAAACTCTAATAAAAAAATAGTTGAGATAAAGAATATACAGCCAAGAATTGATATTAAAGATTTTAAGATCTTATATTATTTAGAAAATACTTAATTCCAAAAGTAATTAAAATGATGCTATTGTTAGAGAATGTTGAGCAGCGCACCTACCTCAAGTACTGCAACGGAGCGGAGACGTTCTACGCTTACGCCCCTGCACGTCGCAGATTACAGAACCTCACGGTCAATGCCAAGGCAGGCACCATTATGGATAATGCCTACAGCTACGACGCAGTAAGCAACGTGCTTGGTATTAAGAACAATGCTCCACTCCCACAGAGTGGCAAGGCAGGCGGACAGATGAGCCACAGTTACACCTACGACCCATTGTATCGCTTGGCAAGCGCAACGGGAACCTATGCAGGAGCCAACAGCAAGACGGCGTCCTACACCCTTGCCATGGGCTACGACAACATGCACCGTATAACAAGCAAGAAGCAGCACCTCTCGCAGACAGGTGTACAGTTCGAGGGCACGCTCAATGCAGGCTATGACCTCACCTATACCTATCAGGACTCTACGGGGCATAAGTTCCAGTTGGCAAATGTTCGTGATATTAACTACCGAACGGAAGAAACTCCTACGGACAGCACGAATATCAACAACGGACACAAGTACATCTACGATGCTAACGGAAACCTCGTCTATATCAACACCTCCCGTGTAAAGCGTGACGGTAAGGAAGACGACAAGGCAACCGAGCAGAAGTACCGTTGGGACGAGGAGAACAGACTCTTGGCAGCTGATGAGAATTATTCGATTAAGCGAGAGCAGAGCCAAATTTGTTTGAGCTATGCCGAGCGTGAGAATAATCGACCGAAGGTCAACGGTTTTGTGAGCAACTATTGGTATGATGCCGATGGCGAGCGCACGGTGAAGACGAGTGGCGAGAACGAAGCCATCTATGTGAATTATCGTGCAAGTCGAGTGCAATGCCAAGTTTGCTTGAGCATTGCCGAGGCGCAGCCGATAATCACTGAAAGTAACTCCGAGTTCTCAGGTGGCAATACTGGTACAGCACGCTTCTCGCTCTATGTCAGCCCATACCTCGTGGCAGGGCAAGGTGGCAAATATACGAAGCACATCTATGTGTGCAGTCAGAGAATTGTCAGTAAGCTTGGCGACTTGGCTTCTTATGGTGCAGACCCAAGACGAATACCTTATGCAGGCAATGAGGCTGATGGCTTGACCATCAACTACAAGGATAAGTACAATCAGCAACTACAATCCATCAAAGACAATTACAAGACGTTCGACTTGCCATACAATGGCGAGGACAATGACGACTACGTGAATGGTCAAGGCTTCTGCTGCAACGATGGTACGCCGGAGGCAGCACAGGCAAGGGCACGCACAAGAGCTGCAAACGGCAACTTCAAGCCTAACGACGACTACGAAAAGATGCAGTTCTACTATCACCCCGACCATTTGGGCAGCAGTAGCTACATCACCAACCTTGATGGCGAAGTATCGCAGCACATAGAATACGTTCCATTTGGCGAAGTATTCCTTGAAGAACGCAACAATACGTGGAATACCCCTTACCTCTTCAATGCTAAGGAGTTTGACGAGGAGACAGGTATGTACTACTATGGTGCAAGATACTATGAGCCAAGGCTGAGCTTGTGGATGGGTACAGATATCATAGAAGAGAAACATCCCGACATATCTTCTTATTGCTTTGTTTTCAATAATCCGATTAAACTAATAGATTCTAATGGAATGGATTGGGAAGATTTGGATGGAAACAAAATTACAAATCACAGTAAGATTGAAGTATATATCTTTTATGATCCACATTCTTTCTCTAGCCAATCAAAAAAAATGTATGAGAATGCAGTAGAAAAATATGGTAAAGGTCATGTTGCTATGAGTAATGTAACAACTGAAGAAGGGTTCGTCCATGATTGGAAGAATATGTCAAGTAAGAGTATAAAAGAAGTAAACTTAAATTATCATGGTAATAATCAAACTATTATGTTAAATGCTTCTGCTGGAGAGTATATTACGGCAACAGATAATGGACGAACAAATAAGTCTGGAGTAGCAGCAACCAATGTTAAAGATTTACCCCAACCTTTAGGAAATATAAGAAATGCTCAATTAAATTTGAATACTTGTAAATCAAATAGTACTTCACAGATGAAATTAAAAGGTTCTGGTAAAACTTTAATGAAAAGATTTTATGAACAATTTAAGTTTAAAACAGTTCGAGGAACTTCTGCGGGCGTAAGTTATAATTGGTTTACCAAACAGCCAATACCGCAACATCCTTGGAAAAATCATTGGGATTATATGGGAGAACAACCTACAAATACTTATAAAGAGCCTGTAATTCCACTCTATTATCGTATTGGAGGGATGAAGTAGTAGCACAGGTCAAACTACATTTTTGTAACTTGTCCTATAAAAGATTAAAATATGAAATATATTATAATTTTAATAATAGTTATTGTTACTCTTATGTCTATAGTAATATACTACAATTATGAACGAGTAGTTCCTTTTGAATATGTAACAAGTCTCCCTAAATTTCATAATTGTTACTTTAAGGATATTGATTATATTGATAGTGAAAAGAGAATGCACTTTTGTTTGGTTGATTTTTACCGAAAACAATCGTGTAAAAAAGCGGGATTAACAGGGTATGAAGATAAGTATATATCCGTTCTTTCAAATAAAATGGATTTTACAAACTATGATTATGTGATATCCTATATGAAGAAGATTAAAATCTTAAAACATTCTCCATATCTTACTAATAAACATGATAATCTATATTTCGATAAACGTATCCCACTTATCGCTGAATACCAAAAAGGTGAATTTGATTCTGTTTTTATTTATAAGATTCGAAAAAATGGAAAATTCAGGGCTCCAGGACCATAGGTAGTGCTCCTAATCGGGAGCTGTCAAAATAAAAAGAGTAACAAATGTGGAACACATATGGCGAGTCGAAGCAGTGATAAATAACAGAATGTATAACATTAAAACAATAAGTCTATGGTAAACCATATATAGATTGTTTGAACTTACCCATACAAGGGTATGCCCAACACCTATAAGGGTAATGGGCAATACCCTTATATGGGTATTAAAAGGCGTATGCAATAAACAGGAAAGAAAGAACGACGTTAAATAATTGATAACCATAATTAATTAGAATTTATGATTGAATTTGAAGTAAAATCAAAAAAGCAGCATATATTGGTGAACATAAGAGACAGACCCAAGACGAATACCTTATGCAGGCAATGAGGATGATGGCTTGACTATCAATTACAAGGATAAGTACAACCAGCAGTTACAATCCATTAAAGACAATTACAAGGCGTTTGACCTACCTTATAATGGTAAGGACAATGACGACTACGTGAATGGTTAGGTTTGTCTAAAAGACATTGTCGGCTGCACTCGGGAAAGCTTGAGTAAGCTCACTTTCCTCTCGTTTGCACGACAATTCTGCTGCAATGACGGCACGCCGGAGGCGGCACAGGCTCGTGCAATGGCACGCACAAGAGCTGCAAGCGGTAACTTCAAGCCGAACGACGACTACGAAAAGATGCAGTTCTACTATCATCCAGACCACTTGGGCAGCAGTAGTTACATCACCAATCTTGACGGCGAGGTGGCTCAGCACATCGAGTATGTGCCGTTTGGAGAAGTGTTCATAGAGGAACGCAACAATACGTGGAACACACCTTATCTGTTCAATGCCAAGGAATTCGATGAGGAAACGGGTATGTACTACTATGGCGCAAGATACTATGAACCGAGGTTGAGTTTGTGGATGAGTACAGATCCGTTGCAGGAAAAATTTGTAGATGCTAGTCCGTATGTATATTGTTTGCAAAACCCTATCATAATCTTGGATTATAATGGAGCTGATACTGTTTTTGTAAATCCAGGGGGGACAGAAGCCAAAAGAATTTCAAGCAAAAATAATGTTACATTTGTACACAATTTAAAAGCCAAGAATATTCAAACAAAAAATCTAAGCGGAAAATCTCACATTGGATGGATTGAAGCAGATATGCCTGGAGTTATAAATTACAATGAAGGCAATATTGATTTGTCTTCGTCAAAATATCAAAAATATGATTACCTTATAGCTGCAGAAGTTTCTTATTTCAACCAAAACAAAAATATGGGAATTACCCCGAAGCATACTAATGGACTTTATATAAATAATCCTAGTTCAATACCAAACTTAGATCCAGATATTGTAAAAGCTATTATTATGCAAGAAACTCGCATAGGAACAGCCCCTGGACGTGGCTTAAATAATGCCAAAAGTGATATTATGCAAGCAAATGTTTGGTATTCTGCGAGTTCAAACGATTGGAACGATTCGAAATCACAATTTGGTCTTCGGAAAATGGGAGGGGCTACACCGCAATTATCCGTTCATGCAGGTATAGGGATTTTATATCAAAAGGGACTACGTTCAGACGGGGAAAATGTCTATTTTAAAGGATGGCAAATTGCTATACAGAGATATAATGGTGGCGGAGTAAAAAATTATCTACAAAAGGTGAATACATACATAAGTCATATGAAATAAATGTTAACAATCAGAGCCATAGCTTTTATGGTTCTGATTATAAAAGAAGATATATGTACAGATTTTTTTTACTATTTTGTTTTATAAGCGGCATCAACAGCTATTATAATGCAAAAGGCTTATCTCACAATATAAGTCAAGACTTTGTAAGAGACACAATCTATACAACCTTTGAAAAATATGATAGGACCGTTGTGAGATATGAAAATAAAATTGTTAATCATATAAAACAAAAGGTTGTTATAATAGCAAAAGACAGAAATAATATCTGTAAGTCAGAAATTCTTTTTGTGGGGAGTATTCTTAATTCAGATAATGACACTATATCCTTTTTAAAAAAAGAAGATACATTTGGGCTAAAAGAAAGTCCTCATTCATCTGGAAATATTATTGTGTACAAAAATAGAATAAGACAAGGGTATTACTCAAATTTCTCCAAAGGCTTTTTTGTAAAAGTTGAAGATAATATTTTACATATAAAGGATGTAATGGAAGAAGATTTGAATGGGCAGCCTGTTCTTGGAATCCTCAATTTAATAAACTTTAAGGAGGAGATACCTCACAGCGTTTTTATATATATAAATCAAGATGATGGAGACGAATATGTTTTTCATAAATATAATGATAAATAAGTTTCCTACAATTTAAAGTGATAATTGTATTAATAGATATAATCGCGCATCTCCCCCACGAGGCGAAGACAATATCTATAGCAAACATCCCAGTGGCTAACGATAAATAAAAGAACATAGAACAAGTTAATTATTATCCATACAAGAGCGTTCATCATTACCCTTATATGGGTATTAAAAGTACGAAGCAATAAGCAGGAAAGAATAATGTTAAATAAGGCGTATAGCTCATTTTGTAGGCTGTTTTTTGTATTAGGTGTTCAATAGCTCAAATTGCAGGCTGGCTTTATTCAGAATATTCAAAGAGTTTATATACCTTTGCCATGCAGTCTGAAGGTACTGTCCTATAAAAGTGTGTAAGCTTCTTTTTTCTTATCTTTGTATTTGAAAACTATAAAAAAGGGAAAAAAGACTCGCGGGGGACAGAGGGTATCGCGGACAGGAAACGTGCGGAGAGACGAACATCTTGATACCCAGCGTTCCCAAGGCAATCGACTCGCCACACACGAAAAAGAAAAAACAAAGGTTCTTCCGCAAGAGAGCAGGAATAGAGCCTGTCATAGGGCACTGCAAGGCAGA
>OASD01000204.1_pt1 | contig 31319 bp, 28 predicted proteins | sample 1475531 | NCBI WGS metagenome assembly OASD01 (sample SAMEA3360668, study PRJEB22359) | human gut metagenome | biome: ENVO:urban biome; feature: ENVO:human-associated habitat; material: ENVO:feces | place: Bangladesh | collected 2011
TATCTTATAGTCTAAATTTGTGCCTTTTATGCCATCATTATTAAGGTCTATTGCACTAGGTAGAAAAAATAAAGAGATTATACCAATAAAAATTAAGATAAATAAATATAAATTCTCTATAAAAATTTGAATAAAAATCAAAGAAAAGCAAAACAAAACTATAAAAAAAGGTATATTTTGCTTAAAGTTTCCTAAATTATCGTTGTAAAATCCATAGAACATTTGTACCGTTTTTTTAATTTTAAGTTTGCTTGATATTTTTATCTCTTTTTGAAATGATTCTTTATAACATACTATTTTATCATTTTTAAATTCTATTATTTTGCCTTTATTTGGGTCGGTTGCAAGTCTACTAGCAAGAATAATGGCAGCAAAAAAATTAAATATTTTTCTATCCGTAGGAATATCAACAATAAATAAACTAATAAAAACTAATACTAAAAAACAAAACCCACGAAAACTAGAAACATCTGGATTATGATTTTTTATAAAAAGCGATTCTTTATCATAATCTCTTTTATTTGAATTTGTCTTGCTATTTGAAATCTGAGCACTATTTTGGTCTTTTAAAACTGATGAGTTATTTAAATTATCTAAATTTTTATTAGAATCATTACCTAAATTTATATTATTTCTAGGTCTATTATTTCTTAAATATTCTCTAAGTTTTTCTCTTTTATCATCACTCAAATTTTGGTCCTTTATCGTTTTAATAAAGCGGTGTATTTTACTATTTTAGAACTTAAAATATTTATTTAAATCTTATATTAATATAAATTAACCATAGTAGCTAATTTAGGGTTATTAACCATAGCTTCTTGTAATGAGCTTAAATTTCCAAAAGCTTTTATTTATGGTAAATATTTAATATAAAAAGAGTGTTTAGTTTATCATTATAAGAGTTTAAAGATGATTTTAAATTTTGATTTTATATATTTTTATACCTTATCGAGCTTCTCTTTAGTAACACTTATTCTACTAATAATTTATTCTTTATTAAGTTGCGGTAATAAATATATAATTTTATTTTCTATATCAATACCTAATTTTTCTAAAAAATACATTCTTATTTCATATCTATCTTTTTTTGAAATTAAAGGAATTATCTTTTTATAATTTTTGGTTTTTATGTATAAGACACCAAAAGACAAAATATAATTTAAGCCTCCGTTCATAAAAACCATCAAAATAAAAGGAAAATATATATAAATAGGTATCTTTGCCACCATATAAAAAATTTCATAATTTTTAAACAAAAAAGACATAACAAGAATTAAAACCAATAATATGCATAATTTATGCCATAAATTTGTATTTATAAGATTATTTCTACTTAGAAAATTATCATATTTTATTGTATAAATATCTAAACCTTTGGAATTATAGTTATTATTATATGTGATATATGAATTATTTATTATTATTAAATCTTTTTTTACAATAAGTTTTACAGCAAAAGCAAAAATAATCATTGATATAATTCTTGGTAAAAAACCCTCACTTGTATATACATAATATAAAGTTGTAGAAGAATAATTTGGTTGAAGAATTCCCAAATCATACATTTTTTTATCTAAAAAAAACATAGCTATTGCAACTAAAATAGCATAGAAATAAATTCCAGTAGCGCCAAGACTTTTTATAATAATTGGCTCTTTATCGTAATCTATTTTATTCGAATTTATTTTATTATCTGAAATTTGAGAATTGTCCAAATCTGAGTTATTATTTAAATTCAAATTATCTGAGTTTAAATCTTTTTCCAAATTTTTATTAGAATTTTCTTTATCATCATAGCTATTACCTAAATTTACACTATTTTTAGGTCGATTATTTCTTAAATACTCTCTAAGTTTTTCTCTTTTATCATCACTCAAATTTTAGCCTTTTGTTGTTATCTTGATGAAACTTCTTAAAAATAGTGTCTTTAAGCAACATTTTGATAAAGTCTTTTGACTCCATTTAAAACTCCTTATAGCTAATCTGTATAAATTTAACTTTCTTTTTTACTTCAATATTTTGAAATTTAAAATATTTTATAATCTCATAATATTCTTTTTTGCTGTTTATTGTGATATTCATAAAACTTCCATCATTAAAAAGTATTAAAAAATTTTTATTTAATATAAAAAATGCTTTTTGAAAAACCACTCTATATGGCAATATAAAAATCAAATATGATATAGTTGTATAAGTTACTATAAATAGATAAAATGATAACTCTAAAATATCTGTTTTAAAAAAGAGTTGAAACAGTGTTTTACTTTGATATACATTTTTACCAAAAGTATGATTTCCGCCTATAAATAGACGGCAAACGCTATTTATATTATTTATATTTTGGGTTTTGTTTTGCTCATAAGCTATATAAGATAAAGTATCTTTTGTAAAGATAAATTTTTGTTTGTTATCTTTAAAATATTTAAAAGTATTTCTTATCAATAAATATGCAGATATGGATATAGCGACAACTCCAATAATCACTTGCGCCTTTCCTTGATAAATTCCATCTCTACTCCAAGCATCTCTACCACATATCATCACTATAATAAACCAAAGGGATAAATATATAAAAAGCTGATAGAAATTTCCATAGTCTTTTATGATAATCGATTCTTCATCGTAGTCTCGTTTATTTGTGAAATTTGATGAGTTGCTGTTCTTGTTAGAATTTGAATTTTTGTCTGAATTATTAGAATTTTGGTTTATGTTATTTTGTAAATTTAATTGATTGTTTAAATTATCTTTTGAATTCTCTTTGGAATTTTGTTTTTGTCTGCGAAACTCATCTAACTCTTCTTTTATTTTTTTATATTTTTCATCATCATCCTGCATTTTTCACCTTTAAAATTTCTAAAAATAAATTTTAAAATTATAATGTTAAATTTATAAATTTGTATTTTATCGAATTAATTTCGGTGTAATTTCAATCGCGCCCAAAATTTTTAAAGCCATTTCAAAATTTCCAAAAAATATTGCACTAGTATAAATATTGCAAAAAATATTAGCGTTAATTTAACTAGTTTTTTGAAAAGTTCATCGCTTACTCTATCTTTGAATTTATTTGTGATAAAAAGCGCCGCGAAACAGACGGCGACGGAAATTGCGCCGAATAAAATCTCTTTACTGCCAAACTCACCAAAAGCTGCGAATGTAGATATTTGTGAGATCTTGTTTGTTAAAAAGCACAGATTCATAACCGCAATCGCCATACCTTTTGAAAGATTGAGTTCAAGTATCAAAATAGCCAAAACTATAACCATTGCGTTGATTAATCCGCCGATTATGCCGCTAATCAGTCCAAAAACAAAAAGCGAAAACTGAAAATGTCTTTGTACAAAATCTCCAAAATTTATGTAAAATTTATCTTTATTTAGATAAATCAGCACCGAAACAGATAATAGAAGTTTATAAATGCCGCTTGGAAATGCTATTAAAATGTGACTTCCTATGTAGCTGCCAAATGCGGAAAAAATAAATAATACGGCATATTTTTTAAAAATTTCGATGATTTCTTTAAATTTTACAAAAGTATAAATACTAGCGACATTCATAAAAATGTCGGTATTAAAGTTAGCATTATCGCTGTTTTAGGCGGTAAAATCGTAAAAAGAACGGAAGTGGATATGAGTGGAAATCCAAAACCGGCAAGCGTATGGAAAATCGCTGAAATGAAAAAAACCGCAAGAATGATAAAATTTAACAATTTTTTCCTTTATAAATAAAAATTTTGAAATTTTATCATTATTGTTAAAAATTATCGGCAAAGTTAAAAGTTGCCGATAATAAATTTATTCGCCTAGCGGGTTTGGACCGTATTCGTTGCTGCCAGGAGTAGATTTCAGCACTGCAAAAAATAAAATAATCAAAGTACCGATTATAGGTATTAAAAGCAGCAATATCCACCAGCCGCTCTTATCTATATCGTGTAATCTTCTAACGCCTACACTAAGGCTTGGCAAAAAAAGCGCCAATGCTACCAATGCAGTTAAAATATCGGAACCTATTATACCGATAACAATGTTGATTAAAAATACCAATAGCGCGAAATACTAGTATTCGGACCTGCAAGCCCTGCCGCTAAAACCTATGTATTGTGAAAAACATGAAGTGATTGCTTCACCAAAACCCATAATATCTCCTTTTATAAAAAGTAATTTCGTATTTTAAAATAGTATCTATAAAAATAACTTTAATTTGTTTTTATAGCGTTTGATTTTTTTGAAAGTGAAATTTAAATATATAAAAAATCACGAAATTTCAGAATTTTGACATTTCCAAAATTACGGCGGATATAGCAAATCCACCGTCGTGAGTTATACTTACATCCGCATTTTTGATATTAAATTTTTTAATTATACATGGCGCAATTTCTAAAAAAGGTGCGCCGCGATCATTTTTTAAAATTTCAACATCCAAAAAACCGAAATCAGCTGAAATTCCAACGCCAAGAGCTTTTGCAAATGCCTCTTTTGCAGCGTAAATTCCGGCTAAACGTTCTAATTTAAGATTGTAATTTAAATTTAAAACTGAATTTTGTTCGTTTCCGCTTAAAATTTTATCTAAAAATTTATCACCGAATTTCGTGTAAATTTTTGAAATTCGGCTTATACTGACGATGTCGATTCCTATCAACTACAAACTTTCTTTGATTTGTATATCGATGATTTTATCGCCTGCTTTTATAGCATCCAAAACATTTAATCCTTCATCATTTATTACTTGTCCGAAAACCGTATGAACGCCGTTTAGATGAGGTTGTGCGCTGTGACAAACGAAAAATTGCGATCCGCCGGTGTCGCGTCCTGCGTGAGCCATAGAAAGTGTGCCTCTTACATGTTTGTGTTTTTGATTATCGCATTCGCATTTTATATGCCAGCCGGGACCTCCTGTGCCGGTTCCGTATGGACATCCGCCTTGAATTACGAAATTCGGTATTACGCGGTGAAACGTTAAACCTTTATAAAAACCGCTTCTTGTTAAAGTGGCGAAATTTAGGACATTTTGCGGTGCTTCATCAGGAAAAAGTTCGCATATCATATCGCCTTTTTCTGTTTTTATGATGGCGAATTTTATCTTTGCCATTTCGTCTTTGTTTATCTCGTAAATTTTAAGTTTTTCCATAATTTTTTCCTATTTTATATTTGTATAAACCGCTTGCACATCATCGTCGTCTTCAAGCTTTTCGATGAGTTCTTCTATCTCTTTCAAATCCTCATCTGCGAATTCAACGAAATTATTTGCCACAAATTGCAAATTTCCGCTTTTAATTGTAAGACCAAGTTTTTCTATACCTTCATTTAGCGTTCCGAAACTCTCATAATCGCCATAAATTGTAAGAGTTTTTTCGATTTCGCCTTTATCATTTTCAAACTCATTTTCTTCCATTTCGGTTAGCCCGTAATCAATAAGATCAAGTTCTACTGCTTCAAGATCGCGTTTCGGGTATTCCACTTCAAAAACGCTTTTTCTTGAAAACATAAATGTCAGACTTCCATTCGGTAAAAACTCGCCGTTTCCTTTGTTTAAGATGGATTTTATATTTGCAACCGTTCTTGTTGAATTATCGCTTGCACATTCGATGATTAAAAGTGCGCCGTGCGGTGCTTTGCCGTCATAATGAATAATTTTTATATCAGCCGCATCTTTTCCGCTTGCACGTTTTATGGCGGCGTCAATGTTATCTTTCGGCATATTTTGCGCTTTTGCAGTTGCTATTGCGGTGCGAAGTTTCGGATTCATATCGGGGTCAGGTCCGCCTTCTTTGGCTGCCATTGTTATAGATTTTCCAAGTTTTGGAAAAAGTTTGCTCATTTTACCCCAACGAGCTTCTTTTGAAGCTCTTCTGTATTCAAACGCTCTTCCCATAAAGTTTCCTTAAATTTTTAAAATTAAAATTTTCATTATAGCAGAAAGCAGTTGAAAATTATTTAAAATTTTGTATTATAATTTATAAAAAACTCAAGAGGTTAAAATGAAATTTAAAGTAGAAAATATGCATTGTCAAAAATGTGCAGATACAATCAAAAATGCGTTAAGTGATGAGTTCGGTGAGATAAAAACCGATTTGGAAAATAAAATCGTAAGCGTTAAAATCAAAGAAGACGACGTTCAAAAATTTCAAAATGAAATGAGCGATTTAGGTTTTGAAGCAATCAAAACAGATGAGTAAAAAAATCACGCTGAATATCGCAGGAATGAGCTGTGTAAATTGCTCCAACGCGGTAGAAAAAATCTCAAAAAAAATTCCCGGCATAAAAGAGGCGAAGGTAAGTTATACAAATGCAAGCGGTGAGTTTGTCGTAGAAAATGATGAAGCGATTAATATTTTAAAAGCGAAAATCAAAAAAATCGGTTATGAAGTTGTGGCTGATTATGATGAACTGATAGAGCGCAAAAAAGCCTATATTAAAGAGCTTTTCATTAAATTTTGCATGGCTTTTGCAATATCTTTGATTATTATGTCGGCTGAAATGAGCGATTTGAATTTCGCGCTGAAAGCTGTTATCGGAGCCGGTTTCGGTGCGATTTGTTTATTTTATTGCGGCGGATATTTTTTTAAACACGGAATTTTAAGTTTGAGAGCTAAAAATTTCGATATGAACGTGCTTGTTATGTCCGGTTCATCCGTTGCGTATATCTACTCACTTTTTGTGGCGCTTTTCGCGCGCTTTTTACCGCAAAATTTTGCCCATTTTTATTTTAGCGGCGCAAGTATGATAATCTGTTTTATTCTGCTTGGAAAATTTTTGGAAGAAAATTCTAAATTCAAAGCGAACGACTATATAAAAAAATTGATTGATTTAAGTCCTAAAAAAGCACTTATAGTAGGCGAAGACGGCGTTATAAATGAAATAAATGCCGATAACCTTAAAACAGGCGATAAAATTTTAATAAAAACAGGTGCTAAAATTCCTGCAGACGCGGTTATAATAGAAGGCGAAGCTGAAATTGACACTTCTATGATAACAGGCGAGAGTTTGCCTAAATTTTGTACCGTAAAAGATGAAATAAATGCGGGGTGTATTAATACAGACGGCGTGATTTACGCAAAAGTTACAAAAAATAAAAACAGCAGTCTGCTTGCTCAAATTTTGGATCTTTTAAGCGAAGCCGGAGCAAAGAAAATGCCTATTTCAAGGCTTGCAGATAAGATTGCAAATATTTTTGTTCCAAGCGTTATTTTTATTTCCGTTTTGACTTTTGTTGTTTGGGCGTTTGTAGGAAATGCCTTTAACGGCGTAATGTGCGCGATTTGCGTTTTGATAATATCTTGTCCTTGTGCTTTGGGTCTTGCCACACCGGTTGCGATAGTTTGCGCCATTTCAAATGCCGCCAAAAACGGTATTTTGGTGCGAAATCCGGAAATTTTGGAAATTTTAAAAGATGCCAGAACAATTATTTTTGATAAAACAGGAACGCTTAGTAAAGGCGAAATAGCTGTATCATCAAGCGATTTAAAAGACGATGATCTACGTATTTTGGCAATGGCTGAAATTTTGAGCGAGCATAAAATTTCAAAGGCGATTGTGAAATTTGCAGAGCATAAATTCGGCGAAATTTCAAAATTTGACGGAACATTTGAAAATAAAACAGGAAAAGGAATTATCGCTTCAAATGCCGATATAAGGTTGATAGCGGGCAATTTTAACTTTTTAAGAGAAAACGGCGTAAATTTTGAAATTCCGAAAAATGCGATTAGTGCTTTAAATAACGGCTTTGGCGTTATATTTGTAGCGATAAACGGCGAATACGAAGGTTTTGTAAGTTTAGCGGATGAAATTAGAGACGAAGCGAAAAGCGTTGTTGAAGAGCTTAAAAATTTAGGAATTAAAACCGTAATGCTGACCGGAGATGACGCAAAAACGGCAAATTTCGTGGGTAAAAAACTTGGCATTGATGAGATAAAAGCCGGTGTCTTGCCAAATGAAAAATACGATTTCGTGCAAAATTTAAAAAGCTGCGGCAAAGTGATTTTTATAGGGGACGGAATAAATGATGCGCCTGCTTTAAAAGCGGCTGATATCGGTATCGCGATGAACTCAGGAAACGAAATCGCAAAAGGTGCTGGAGATCTTATTTTCGTAAAAAATAATCTTAAAAATGTGCTTTATCTGCTACGACTTTCCGTAAAAACGATGAATACAATCAAACAAAATCTATTTTGGGCATTTTTTTACAATCTTATCTGCATTCCTACAGCAGCCGGCGCCTTCGCATGGGCAGGAATTTTGCTAAAACCGATATACGGGGCGATTGCAATGTGTTTCAGCTCGGTTTGCGTAGTGTTGAACTCGCTTCGTTTAAAATTTATGAAAAATTAATTTTCGGCACATTTTACGAAGTTTTATTTACAGTTTAGATAAAAATTTATCTGGTTAAAGTGCGATAATCTGCAAATTAAAATTTAAAAAAAGCGGTTTAAAAAAATAAAGTTCTGAATTTTAAGCATTGCATAAAAATAAAATGGAAATTTCAAAAACAATTAAAAACAATGCAGCATAAATCGTTAAAGATTGGCGATGATACTGAAATTTGATGTATTTGTAAGTTTAAAATACAACTGATGACTTTTAAAATCAAATTCCAATTAGCCGTATAAAAAATAAGCACGGTCAAATTTTGTTTGAATTTTGCAAATAAGGCAAAAAATGAATTAAAAAAGCTTTTTAATGTGTAAAAATCGCGGCCGCTTCGGCAAATAAATTTTTAAACACATTTTTTAAACAAGTTTTGATAGGTTGAAATTTAAATGCGCTGATGAATTGAAAATTTAATAAAATTTGGTAGCTGAAATTTTAAAAAATTTCGCTGAAAAATCGCGCCGCAGTTTTTAAAATAATAGATTAAATGCTTCAAAAACAAAATGCGTTAAAATTTAAGTTTAGCTTTTTCAAGTTTTAAAAGTCTATTTTTGCGCCAAAGTCCGCCGCTATATCCGCCGATTCCGTTACTTGCCACCACTCTGTGGCAAGGAATTATTATCGGAATTTTATTTTTTGCGTTCGCATTTCCTACCGCTCTGTAAGCTTTCGGTCTATTTATTTTTGTTGCCAGTTGTTTATATGTCAAAACTTCGCCATAAGGTATTTTTAGAAGCGCTTCATATACACTTTTTTCAAAATCGCTTCCTTCTATTTTAAATTTCACGCTGAACTTTGAAATTTCGCCGCGAAAATAAGCCGAAATTTCATCCGCGCAGCGTGTTAAAATTTCGCTGCGTTTATTGTTTGAAATTTCAATTTGTTCGCAATTGTCACAAAAACTGATTTCGATGATTTCATCGCCGTTTGCGACGATTTTTAAATTTCCGATCGGCGAAGCTATAAATGTTTTTTCCATAATTTAAAGTTTCCTTATAAAATCATACAAATTTTTATGTTTAAACCAATATTCTAAAATTTTGAGATAAAATTATATAAAATTTTTTATTAAAAAGGATACAAAATGGCTTTTTTGACAGAGTATTACAAGCATGTAGAAGAGCGCACAAAATTGGGCATTCCGCCGCTTGCGCTTAATGAAGTGCAAACAAAAAAAATTTGTGATTTGTTAAAAAAAGGCGGCAAAGACAGCAAAACTTTAGCGGATTTGCTTGAAAACCGTGTAAATCCTGGAGTTGACGACGCCGCTAAGATTAAAGCCGAGTTTTTAAATGAGATAATAAACCATGATTTAACGGTTGATGAAATAGACAAAGCAAGGGCTATTAAAATGCTTGGCGGTATGCTTGGCGGATACAATGTTATTGTGCTAATCGCCGCTCTTTCAAGTAAGGATGATAAAGTAGCCGAAATGGCGGCTGACGCGCTTAGCAATACGATTTTCGTGCATGATTATTTTAATGATGTTGCGACTCTTTGTAAAACAAATAAATTCGCGAAAGATGTTATGAAAAATTGGGCCGAAGCCAAATGGTTTTTATCTCGCCCTAAAATCGACGAAAAAATAGAAGCCGTAGTATTTAAAGTACCAGGAGAAACAAATACGGACGATCTAAGTCCTGCAAGTGAAGCTTTTAGCAGATCGGACATTCCACTTCACGCAAATGCTATGCTTAGCAAACGACTTCCCGGAAGCCTTGAAAAAATCGCGGAACTTAAGAAAAATGGTAAAAAAGTCGTATATGTAGGCGATGTCGTAGGAACCGGAAGCAGCCGAAAAAGCGGTATAAATTCCGTACAATGGCATATCGGAGATGAAATCAAAGGAGTTCCGAATAAAAAAACCGGCGGTGTAATAATCGGCTCAACCATCGCGCCTATTTTTTTCAATACCGCTGAAGATAGTGGAGCATTGCCGATTATCGCAAATGTAGATAATCTTAATACAGGCGATGAAATTGAAATTTATCCTTTAAAAGGCGAGATTAAAAAAGCCGGCAAGGTTGTAAGCAAATTTAGATTAATTCCAAATACAATCGAAGATGAAATCAGAGCAGGCGGTAGAATTCCGCTTATCATCGCAAGATCTCTTTGTGTTAAGGCAAGAGAATTTTTAAAATTGCCGACTGAAAATATTTTTACAAAACCGGAACAACCGAAATCAAATGAAAATGAAGGCTACACGTTAGCGCAAAAAATGGTAGGAAAGGCCTGTGGATTAAAAGGTGTAAGAGCCGGAATGTATGTAGAACCTATGACACTGACCGTCGGCAGTCAGGATACAACAGGCCCGATGACAAGAGATGAGATAAAAGAGCTTGCAAGTCTTGGATTCGGTGCAGATTTCGTACTTCAAAGCTTTTGCCATACGGCCGCATATCCGAAACCGAGCGACGCGCTTATGCATAAGACTTTGCCGAAGTTTATGAGTAGTCGTGGCGGCGTCGCTTTACATCCCGGAGATGGCGTAATTCACTCATGGCTAAACCGTATGGTTTTACCGGACAGTGTCGGCACAGGCGGCGATTCGCACACAAGATTTCCAATCGGCATAAGTTTTCCTGCAGGTTCGGGACTTGTAGCATTTGCAGCGGTAACAGGAACAATGCCTTTAAATATGCCTGAGTCCGTTCTGGTCAAATTTAAAGGTAAAATGCAACCTGGAATCACGCTTAGGGATTTAGTCAATGCGATACCTTATGTAGCGATAAAAAAAGGACTTTTAACCGTAGAAAAGAAAAATAAAAAGAATATTTTTGCAGGAAAAGTTATAGAAATTGAAGGGCTTGAGAATTTAAAAGTAGAGCAGGCGTTTGAGTTAAGCGACGCAAGTGCCGAAAGAAGTGCGGCCGCGTGCTGCGTAGCTCTTGATAAAGAGCCTGTTATGGAATATATAAAATCGAATATCGCTTTGATCGATGCAATGATAAAAGCGGGATATGAAAGCAAAGAAACGTTAAAACGAAGACGTGACAAAATGAAAGAGTGGCTAAAAAATCCTGTGCTTTTAAAAGCTGATAAAAATGCAAAATATGCCCAAATTTTAGAAATCGATATGAGTGAGATAAAAGAGCCGATTTTAGCGTGTCCTAACGATCCTGATGATGTGACGACGATAAGTGAAATTTTAGCTGATCCTAAACGCGCTCACAATATCGATGAGGTTTTTGTAGGAAGCTGTATGACAAATATCGGTCATTACAGAGCTGTCGGTGAAATTTTAAGAGGCGAAGGACAGGTGCCCGGTCGTCTTTGGATTGTGCCGCCTACAAAAATGGATCAAGCCGAGCTTAAAAGCGAGGGATATTTCAGTCTGTTCGGTGCGGCCGGAGCCAGAATAGAAGTAGCAGGATGCAGTCTTTGTATGGGAAATCAGGCAAGAGTGCGCGATAATGCGGTGGTTTTTTCTACTTCAACAAGAAATTTCGATAACCGTATGGGAATGGGTGCGAAAGTTTATTTGGGAAGCGCTGAGCTTGCCGCAGTTTGCGCTATGCTCGGACGAATTCCTACTAAAGAGGAGTATCTGAAAATCGTACCTAAAAAATTAGCAGGAAAAGAGAGTGAAATTTACAAATATTTAAATTTTAATGAAGTTAAGAATTTTACGCTATAATCAAAAAATTTTAAACTTCTGCGAGCTTAACGGCTCGCTTTTTAAGGAATTTTTATGAGAAAAACTCTATTTTTATTTCTATTTTGTACGTGTTTCGCTTTTGCAAACATCATAACAACCGAAGGTGCAAGCTATATATTTAAAGGTGATGGTGGCGAAATTTATTTTGATGTTTATAAAGACGGCGCTAAGGTTAGCGGACATATGTTTTCAGGCGCTAAAACATACGAATTTGACGGCGAAAATGTAAAATTTAACGGTGAAAAACTTAAAATATATGAAAATAGCGATTTAACGCTGAAATTAAATGATAAAGAGTTAAAAGTTTCGCTTAATTCACCCGATGAACACCGTAATTTCAATATGAAAATGTATAAGCGCTACTCCATCTTATCTTTTAACGCGGAAAATCAACCCGATTTTGACAAAAAAGGAAATTACAGTTTAGATATTTCAAAAAATGTTACACTTGATAACGCGCTTGAATATTTTAAAACAAAAAAAGATATGGAAAAAGAATATCGTGCACTGAAATTAGAGCGTGAAAATTCGGTAGATAAAGATGAAATCGACAGTGTTTATAGCGTCAGCTCCGATGAGAGAGTTTTTTACGAAAATGATAAATTGCTTGTTTTGCTTGAGTCAAGTTATATTTATACAGGCGGCGCACACGGAATGGGAATCGAAAGTTATTATGTCTTGATCGGCAAAAAGCAAATTTCAATAGACGATTTACTTAAAAACAGCGGCGACGAAAAATTAAAATCAATGATCTGGGATAAAATAAAAGATGTAGCTTTTGAAGAAGTAAAAAACGAGTTTAAAATCAGCGGTAATTTTTATATTTCTCCAAACGGTGTAACGTTCGTTTATGCGCCTTATGAAGTTGCAGCATATGCTTACGGCTCGGTAAAAGCGCATTTTACATTTGATGAAATTTCGCCGTTTTTGAAAGACGGCATTAAAAAAGCGCTGAAAATTTAAAACAATAAATTCTTAAAAATTTTAAATTTCGTTGTGCCGAAGTTGTAATTTACGCCTAACGGCACAATGATTTAAATTTAAATTATTTTAATTTCAGGTACTTTATTGACGTTTAAAATTTTATATTGCATTTATAAAAAACAGTTTTTTCAATCTTATTAAAAAGTTCGGTTTTTATTAAATATAATTTAAGATAACTAAATTTTTAATTTTAGATATAAATTTAAAGGTTTTAAAATGGAATTTGTAGATTTGGTTTATAAACAAAAAGAAGAGATTGAAAAATGTAATAAATTTATAGAATTTATCAACAGTAAATTTAAGTATCCGATTACTGGAGATAGTAGTAATTTAAATAATCTTTTAATACTGATATTTGAAAAAAAGAGATTGTATAAAAGTTTAAACTTTTCTTCTGATATTTCCGAAAAATTAGAAGATATCAATGAACAGATTTTTAAACAAATTATTATTCTTAGAACTGAAATTTTAAATGACTTAAATAGCAATAATAACGATGAAGAAGAAAAATTAAAATTTTTAAAATCAAAATATAATGTTGACAAAAATATTGTCGAAGTAGAAAAATTAAAGAAAACAATAAAAAACGATATTTTCAACAATGAAAATTTTAAAAAATATATTTATAAAAAATCTTCCGACATTAAGAAAGAAACGGTTTTATTGCTTTGTAATCTTATAAGAAATAATAAATGGTTTTCTACGTTTATGTTTTTTGCTTTTGGAATAATTATATTTTTAGCATTTTGCTTTTTTTATAATGATAAAATTGTTCCCGCCATTTCACAAAGCGAATTAATGTATGTAATGACTATGAGCTCCACTATTTTTATATTATTGCCGATTTTATTTATATTAGCCGTTTTTGCATTTGCATACTTGTTTAATTATGACAAACAAAATGAAAATTTTAAAAATAACCGTTTTATGTCAGAATCGTTATTTATTAATGTGACATCCTTTATAATATCTATTTTTATTACTTTAGCTATAATTGTTTTTTTGAGCGATAGTATTGATGTTTGGTTTAACAATAATTATCATATGGCAGGCATTGTAATAATAATATTATTATGTATTATTTTTCGATTTTCTGTTTTTTGTGTTTTAAAAATAATAAAAAATGAAATGTCAGCTATTTTTTTATATCTTACAATAATTTTTATGTGCGGTGCATCATTTTATTTATCAATAAAATTAGGTGAAATAAATAAAACTATATCTATATCTATGCTTTTTATGTCTCTTATAATATTTTTTATATTTTTTATCGATACGAAAATATCAAAAAAAGAAAACATCATACTTTTTATTTTCACTTTTATTATGTTAATTATCTGTTCAACCGCTACATTTTTAAATTACGGCTATAAAATGATGGGTTTTGGTGATATAGATTACAAATATATAACCATTGATAAAATAGCAAAAGAAAGTTTGCCTAAATGGATAATAAATAAAAAAGAGATTAAAGAATATTTTTGTTTAAGTGATTTTGGCGGTAAAATAACTTGCGAAAAAGAAAATGTAGAAATTTTGTCTTATAAAGACGGAAATATTACTTTCCAATATAATGGCAATATAAAAAACAAAGAAAATATAAGCACGCAATGTCTTAAATTTTTAAATAAAAACAACGAAATTATAAAAATTGCGAACAGAAAAATAAAATTTGATGATAAAACCCTGATTTTTCTTGATAATAATGACAGTATAAAAGATGTTATCGCTAAAACCGCCCCTGAAATTTATTTAACTTATATTGAAGATCTTGGCGATGTAATAAAGCTTTATAATATAAAAGCCGTTTCCGCTTTAGGAAAATATTGGCGATTAAAAACAAAACGAAATAAAGATAAATTTTATATAGAAAGTAAATTTATAAAAGGAATGTTATAATTTCATCGCGATTTTTAAGTATATAGGTAAAGCTTATAATCCAATGAAAAAAATTTAATTTTAAGTTCTATTCTATCTTATTCCATAAAATTTTAAGGATTATGTGCGAAAATTTTATTTTTTAACTTATCACGGTTAATTTTTTAATTATTGAAATTTAGCCAAAAGATACACAATGAGAAATCGTGTTTAGAAATTTCAAAAGTGGCATTGTTTTTTAGTTGTAAAAATTTGATTTTTTATGATTAGAGCTGCTTAAATACAGTTTAGACTTTATGCCATAAACGTCGTATTTATATCATTGTAAAAAAATTTAATATTTTAAATTTTAGATTTTGCTTGAAATTTTTATTTTACGGCATATTTATTTATTTTATTTCAAAAATACTTAACATCTAAATTTTTGAAATTTATCTGTTGTTTTGATTAAATATTTTAATTTACTTCGCCGAAGTTATCGATTAAAAAATCAAAAAATAAATTTTTATGATATAGATTTTTTATATTTTTAGTCTAAATTTAAGAAAATTGAGATATAATCACATCTTTTAAGAAAAATAGATTAAATATTTTTAAAATTTAAGTTATTTTTCATACTTATTTCAATATAATTCAATTTCGCAATTTAATTTCGGAGTGTAGCGCAGGCTGGTAGCGCATCTGGTTTGGGACCAGAGGGTCGAAGGTTCGAATCCTTTCACTCCGACCATTTGGTGAGTTTAGCTCAGTCGGTAGAGCATCAGATTGTGGTCCTGAGGGTCGTGGGTTCGATCCCCACAATTCACCCCACAATTTAGCGCTCGTAGCTCAATTGGATAGAGCAACAGACTTCGGATCTGTAGGTTGAAGGTTCGATTCCTTTCGGGCGTACCACTTTTTATATTTGCGCTCATAGCTCAGCTGGATAGAGCAACGCCCTTCTAAGGCGTAGGCCAGAGGTTCGAATCCTCTTGGGCGTACCACTTTTTGTTCCGGATTAGCTCAGCGGTAGAGTAGGCGGCTGTTAACCGCTTGGTCGCTGGTTCGAATCCAGCATCCGGAGCCACTTACATTTTTTAATCCATAACTACAAAAATGTAAAAAGGTAAAGAAAATGCAACTCTAACATTCACTCAAGTTAAAAAGCTAAAATGCCCTAATGATAAAAAATTTAAAGCTTTTAGTATAGATAGTAATTGCAGTTTATATCTAGTCTGTTTTAACACTGGAACTAAGTTATACAAAAAGAGGATAAAAACAGGGTATGCAACTTTAGGAAACTTCAATGAGCTAAGTTTAGCTGAGGCTAGAGAGTTAGCAACAAACTATGAAAAACAAAGCAGTCTATCAAGACAAATGAAAATAAATGATTTGTTTAATGAGCTTTTAGATCTAAGATATCCAAATACAAAAGAAAATCAAAACAAAAGGCGCAAATATAAAGGTAAGTAAGTGGATACTAGATAAGATAAGGAAATAAGCTTATAAGTGAAGTAAATAAAGATGAGTTATTAAACGCATTAAATGGTGCAAATTTGGAAATTTCCCAAAGAGCATTGGCAATTTATAGAGATATGCTAAAAATTGCCAAAAATAAAGGTGCGATTAATGATATTAGTTTTATTTATGAAATATTAGAAGATGCAACCTTACTTTTTCCAAAGCCACAAACCGGTCATAGAAAAATTATAACAAGTAAAATAAAACACTTTTTGTTAAAAAACAAAAGAGATAAGAATTATATAAAACAAGATAGAAAAAGCATAAATTTAATAAAAACTCTCTCATTTTTTCAACTATTTTTACTAAATTTAGAATGCATCTTGCAATACAAAATTAAGCTACAAATGGTTATAATTTGTATTTATGGTGTAAGTGGTTGTATTATACTTGATTTTTGAATGTATGTAAAGTATAAATTTAATATTTTGAAAGAAATTTTATAAAAATGAATGATTTTGAAAGCTACGAGATAAAAGTAAATGAAGATAACCAATACTTCCATATAGTTGGAAAAGTTATAAAAAGTATAGTGTAAGATGATAGATACAACCAAAAAAAACTTTATTATCTGGAATGATGGTAATAACAACACAAATATCCAAGTTTTGTTAGATGAAGCCAATGAAACTTTATGGCTAAGCCAAAAGCAAATAGCTGAAATTTTTGGCGTGAGTGTACCGACTATAAACGAGCATATAAAAAATATCCTAAATGACAATGAACTTGATAACTCAACTATTAGGAATTTCCTAATAGTTCAAAATGAGGGCAAAAGGGAAGTTAGAAGAGAGATAGCTCACTGCAATCTTGATATGATAATAGCAGTGGGATATAGAGTAAATAGCTATAAAGCCACCAAATTTAGACAATGGGCTACTAAGACATTAAAAGAGTTTTTAATAAAAGGCTTTGTGCTTGATGATGAGAGACTAAAACAAAATAACAATATTTTCAATAAAAATTATTTTGATGAGTTAATAGAGCGTATAAGAGAAATAAGAGCAAGCGAAAAGCTCTTTTATGAAAAAATAAGAGCTTTATTTGCTTTAAGCGTAGATTATGATAAAACCTCACAAATCACAAAAGATTTTTACGCAACCGTGCAAAATAAACTCGAGTTTGCCGTCATAGGTAAGACTGCTGCTGAGATAATAAATGAGAGAGTAGATGGCAAAAAGCCAAATTTAGGACTTACAAACTGGAGTGATAAAAACGGCGAGTATCCGTTAAAAAGTGACATCAAAACAGCTAAAAACTATCTAAGCCAAGATGAGCTAAAGGGGCTAAATTTACTTACGAATATGTTGCTTGACTATGCTGAAAACTTAGCAAACAGAGGCATAGTGTTAAATATGAGCGATTGGGAGTTAAGGCTTGATGAGTTTTTGAAATTTAATAGCTACGAAGTTTTAAAAGGTCGTGGCAATGTCTCTAGTAAACAAGCCTTTAAAAAAGCAGATAACGAATATGAGAAGTTTAAAGAGTTAAAGCAAAAAAGTTATATGGATGAGGTTAAAAAGCTTAAAAAATAAAAAGTTATAAAAAGTATAGTATAATGGGGTAGGGATGAAAAAAATATTGATAGCTTTGTTTTTAGTTGGCTTTAGTAGTTCTGTGTTAATGGCTGAGGTTAGCCTGTAGTAAGAAAAAATACTGCAAGCAGATGAAAAGCTGTAAAGAGGCAAAAGAGTATTTTAAAAAATGTGGCTTTAAAAATCTAGATAGGGACGGAGATGGAATCCCTTGTGAGAATGTGTGTAAAAAATAAAAATTGAAAGGAGAAAAAATGGATACTTTTTTAAATTTTTTAAAAGAGCAAAGAGAAAAAGAAAATAAAGAGCAAATAAAAAAAGTAATACTAAGCTATATAAATTCTTGTGGTAAAGACAGGCAAAGGCAAGATTTGTATGACTATCTTAATAAACATTATGACCTAAATTTAACAGCTTATGATTATGATGGAAGAAGTGATTATGCAAAAATAGCATTACAGTCTGAGAAGTGGGAGTATGACTATGTAGTTAATAAAGTTTTTGAAGAGTTATAGTTAAATTATGCAATAAAAACTATAGATAGTCAAGATTAAAAATATAAGGAATAAAATGGCAGAAGTAAAATTTAATGTTTATAAACTGGAATATGAGTTTGGTGACAGTCTTTTTGAGCCTTGTAATTTAAAAGAGTGTTTAGATAATCTTGATCTAAAAAAGCACCTTTATAAGATAAATGAACATAGAGGGTTTCTCGATAAAAAAGCTGAGAATATATTTTCATTTCAAAAATTTAGAAAAGACTTTAACCCTATAATTAAAAATGAGATAACTGGAAAAACAAGACAAATAGACCTAAAAGAAAATGAATCTCTTTTGGAAGAGAACTATTTGTATTGGGATTTTAAAAATGATATGGTGTTTTTCCAATATAATTATCACGGTTTTACACCTCTAAATTTTGAAAACTATATAAAATTATTTTTTTCAAATACTTTTAAAGATGATTTTTTTACACTAAAGGCTGTTATGACTAAAACAGGATATGAGGCTTTAGTTAATTCAAATTTAGTTAAATCATTTGAACTTAGAGTGGCTGAACCATCTATAAGTATGCTTAACGATTTAGGACTTGATTCTGAAGCCATAATAAAAATAGATGATGGCAATATAGGAAAGATAGATATAAAAATAACTGCTGGTAAAAATAAGTCATTGCTTAATATATTATCTTTTAAAAAACTTTTCCCAAATAAAAATAAATTTGATAAAATGAAAGTAAAAGTTTCTGATTCATATTTAAAGGGCGGTAATATAATAGATTTGTTAGAAGAAAAATACACAATAGTAAAGACCGTAAGAGAATATAAAAAACAAATAAATCCAAATGATATGATAATAACAGTTGAAAATGTTTATGAAGAACACATAAAAGAGGTTTTAAAGCTAGTATGATTTTAGACATAGTTAATGTTAATTTTATTTATGGCAACTTAGATAAATTATTTAATATAAATTTTATGATGCTTGCTTTTATAATAACAGCTATTACAATTTTGCAAACTCTACAAGGCGGAAGAGTAGAAGAGTTTAAAGCAACCGGCTTATTTGATGATGTTATAAGATACTATAACTCTTCTATAAAGTGGAACTTTATAAGTGGCAGTTTGATTTGTGTTTTTTGGTTTGTAAGGTGTGAATGTAAAATTTATCAAATCATAGTTTGCATTTTATCTTTTATCTTATTTTTTTATTCTATGCGTGTAACATATAAAGCTTATAGTTTTTTAATTTATTTTATCAAAAAACAAAAAAAATGATAACTTGGCTTCCGACAAAAAATATAAGCATAGAAAATCTTAAAGCCGACATAAACGCCAGATAGAAAACTTAATAGCCGCTTAAAGTAGCAGATACCAAGTGCCATAACAAAACTATTGCAAACGCCTATGGCTTTTATATTTGCAAACTATAACAAAACAAAGCTTAATGCAATTTGAATTTTTAGTCTCTTAATTGTGTGCAATTTATCTTTTTATAACTGCTTTTTAAAAAGTAAATTAAATTTAAAATAGAAATCTTTAAACTTTATGATATAATCAAAATGTCTTTTTAGTTTATCCTTAAATTTAGTTATCTAAATTTATGAAACCTTTTTTTATTTTTCAAAGAGTTAAAATTGAATTTTATAGGTGAATATTGCAGTGCAAAAGATTTGTGTTTTGCACTAAATCTAGACAACAGATTCTTAAGACTTGGAAACAAAGAACGTTATAATCTTGAGCTTGTAAAAGTTTCAGGCGTGATTTTTGTAAAGTTACCTGATTTGGTAAGAGAACTTTTAGAAGATGGGTATCAAGGCTTTGTTATAAGAGATAAAGATGACTTAAAAGAGCTTAGTATAAATAAAATTTATCAAATTGAAGCAGATGAAATGGATGGGTTAATAGATGAATAAGGTTTTAAATTTTAAAAAAATGGATGAAAAAAAAATGAATAAAATAATCTCAAGAAAAGAGATTTTAAATAATGCTGATGAGTATATTAAAACTCAAAAGAAAATCTAAAAAATACACCTTATTTTATATATGAAAAATAGCTTTTGTTTTAATAACAGAGATTAGCTCTAAAATAGCGATTATTCCTTATTTTTTGGTTGCCATCTGAAAATTTACGCTCAAAAAGTAAAAAAGACTATGTAAGCTACGAGCAGTGGATAAAAGATGGCTTTATCCGTTTAACTCCTGGAAATGTAATTGATTATGCGTATATACAAAGAGATATTTTAGAAATTTGTAGAAAATTAAGCGTTGAAGCTGTTGCATTTGATAGGTGAAATGCAGCAAGTATAGTTACAAATTTAGGTGATGAGGGCTTAAATATGCTAAGTTTTGGTCAAGGCTTTGGCTCTATGTCAGCCCCTAGCAAAGAACTTTATACTAAGATTATGAAAGGAGAGTTAGAGCATTTTAATAACCCTGTGATGAGGTGGATGGCTACAAATGCAGTTATTAAAACAGACCCTGCAGGAAACATTAAGCTGGATAAAAAAAAGCAGAGATAAGATAGATGGGTTAATCGCTTTAATTATGGCTTATGGCATTAGAAAAAACATACAAACACCAATAAATTCGTATGAAAGTAGGGGAATAAGGGTTTTGTAAAATAGTTAAAATGTTTAATAAATGATTTATAAAATATAGTATAATCAAAACTATCAAATTTAAAAAAGAGTAACATAATGGAGAAAAAAGAGTTTATACCAAAAGAATTGCCATTTGATATAGAACTAAATGCTGAAAATTACCAACTTTTAATTAGCGCTTCAAGAGAGCTTGGAAAATTAAATGGCTTTATAAATACAATACCAAATCAAAATATTTTGATAAACTCTCTTGTCCTACAAGAGGCAAAAGACTCTAGTGCTGTAGAAAATATCATCACTACGCATGATGAACTTTTTTTAGCTCAAATGGATGAAAACTCAATCACGCAAAGTGCAAAAGAGGTTATTGGATACGAAGCTGCTTTAAAAAAGGGCTTTGATCTTATGAAAAAAGATAATCTTATATTAAATAAACATATATTGGCAATCCAAAAGCGTATGCAAAATAATAATGCAGGATTTAGAACACAAAGTGGAACTGTTTTAAAAAATCCAGCAACTGGAGAGGTTAAACATATTCCGCCTCAAAATTTATATGACATACAAAGATTAATGTCTAATTTGGAAAAATATATCAATGAGGATTTAGATGATTTTGATCCACTTATAAGACTTGCTATTATTCACTATCAGTTTGAAACAATTCATCCATTTTTTGATGCAAATGGAAGAACTGGGCGTATTATTAATGTTTTATATCTTACATATAAGGGACTTTTGGATTTGCCGATTTTATATTTAAGTGCATATATCATACAAAATAAAACGCAATATTATAGACTTTTGGAAAATGTCAGTAAAAATAATAGCTGGAATGAGTGGATAAGCTATATTTTAACAGCAGTCCAAAAAACATCTATTGCAACTATAAAAATTATATCTCAAATAAACGAAGCAATGCAAACCTTTTCAGTCAAACTCCAAGCCACTAACAGCAAAATTTACAGTAAAGACTTTGTGGAACTTCTATTTTCCTATCCATATACAAAAATAGAATTTATCTCTCAAAAGCTTGGTATTGCTCGTCAAACAGCATCAAAATATCTTAAAATTTGTGAAGATATTGGCTTATTAGAGTGTTTAAAATTGGGAAATACAAATTTTTATATAAATATTAGTCTTTTTAATATATTAAAAAAAGGTATAGAGTGTTAAAATTTATAGATTTTTTTAACATAGCTTAGTTTGTTTGTTAAAATTTATAGATTTTTTTAACATAGCTTAGTTTGTTTGTTAAAATTTGCAACTATTAAAATGTCTATAGGGCTATATAATGACATGTAAAATCCGGGTAGGATTCCTCCTACCCTTAGCGAAACTTAATCATTTTTTAAAAATGTCTTATTTCGGAACAGTGTAGGCATTATACAAAATTATTTTTAAAATTTCGCTTATTAATAGTGATTTTTCAAATTTTATTTATAAATTTTCTAAATTTTACTTGAATTTTTGAAAATACTTTATTATTCTAAGACAAAATAGATATCTTTGTTTTATAGTTTTACTCCTTTTATAATAGTTATAATTTCTAATGAGCCTATTTTGAAATAGCTTATGTAGATCATCAAAACAATGCAATTTCATTGTTTTGCTTTTGCATATTTTATTATATATAAAAAGTGCAACTATAAAATCATTTATTGTTCTGTTTTTCATTTGATTTTTTATATAGTTTCTAGTTTTGTTTTTAAATATTTTTAATCTGTATATTTCATTGATAACGTCATTTTGAGGACTGTTTATATTATCTTTTAAATTTGCTAGCATAGAATTATTGTGAGCTGCTGAATTTCTTAGAAATTTTATATTATGAAGACCATTTTTTATTTTATTAAATTCCTTATTTGGGTATCTTTCATAGAAAAAACAAACAAATGCTATAAGACTTCCAAATTGGATAATTTCTATAAAATTCCATATTGCCAAATCTTTTCCATATTTTTTTAGTTCAGTAACGACTACTTGAAATATAAAATATTATTAAATTACTTTTTGCTGTATAGCTTTTGACAAAGATTTTATGTATGTATATTCTCAAATAAATAATAAAAAATATCTTGATAAAATTTTTATGTTAAAAGATCAATAGATTGATGAAAATCTAATTATAAAATACTCTAAATTACTAAAAATTATACATTTTAATCATAAATTTCAAAATTTATCAATTTTTTAAAAAAATTGCTCCGATTTATATAATTAAAAAGTAGGAACTGACATTTTACAAACCCTAAAAGAAAAATCTAAAAATATAAAAACTACTCTTAAAGTTAGGTGTTTTTCATATATTTTATCTCCGTTTTTTTTTGTTACAAAAGGATATTTTTATGGTACAATTAGCAGATTATAATTTATTAATGAAAGGATAAGCTATGAATAAAGCTTATAGACAAGTTTATAAAGATGGCATTGGCTGGGTAGCTATCGCTGAAAATGCTCCATGCGTGAGCTCGAGTAAAGGGAAGCGGCACAGTAGTCGAAAAGAGCGGTGTTGAAGTTTTAAAAAACTTTTTTGATTTAAGAAATTCAGTTGTTTTAAACAGTGGCTTTTTATTAAAAGGATTATTTGCAGCAACTCTATTTTGCGGAGTGTTTGTAAGCGATTTAAGAGCCGCAGAACCTACACCGGAAGAAATAGCAAAGATTTAAAATAACGGCACAGCTGTTTATACTGACAATGACGGTAACAGAATGGAAAAAGTTATAAATCCTGATAAAAGTATTGGATTTAAAGGCACATTCGTTGAGTCTATGTTGGATAAAGCTATAAATGGAATCGTAGAAAATCAATGGAAGATATTATGTGGTTCCAACAGGAACTTTAAATAAAGTTATGTCACCTAATGAACTCAAGCAAAACCCTATTTTATTCGAAGTAAAAAAAGATGGAACAAGACCCACAGGTTATAGAGGATTGACTTTTAAAGAGTTAGAGCAGCAAGGTAAACAAGTAGGCTCTACAGCAAGCAATGGATATAGAGAGTCTGTCATTACGATGAAACAACAAAACTTTGGTATGTTCAAAATCAAAAAGATGGACAAAAACTATATCCTGCTGTATGGACAACTGACTCATCAAGAAAAATAAGATATGTTAAATGGAGTGAAATTATAAAAAAATGGAGAACCTGTTTTTGATTCTATTACCGGATTATATATTACCAGTGGATCAGGAACTAATGAGGTTGGTAACTTGGGAATCAAAAAGGGTGGTGATATTTTTTCTGATTCTCCAGAGCGTCTTAGCTTAGTTGGAAAAGACGGTAAAAACGTAACTCCAAAAAAATACACAAAAGATGACCAACAAGTAAAAGACGGTAAAAGAAAAGTTGGAGACAACAAAGACGGAAATATCCGTTTAGGCAATGTAGCTAAAGCAATACAAGACGATTAAGCTGTAAATTTAGGACAACTAAACGAAAGATTGCAAAATGTAAAAGCGGACAAAGTTCCTTATGTAAGCATAAAATAATCAAAAACAGGCACAGGCTCAAACTATAATTCTGACGGTGCAACAGGCGAAAATGCTATAGCTATTGGACAAAATGCTCAAGCAAAAGCTCAAAATGTAGTAGCTATCGGCGAACATGCAGGTAGCACTAGCACTAAATTTGATCATGGTAACGGATCTGTATTTATAGGCAGAAATGCTGGAATAAATTCAAACATAATAGATCATCAAGGTGCACAAAATTTGGGAAGTGTATATATCGGACAAGATGCAGGACATGGCTCAAAGGGAGATGGAAATCTTTACTTAGGCTCAAATACAGGTTTTCAGTATAATGGTTCTCAAAATATTTTCTTAGGCGATGGCGCTAGAAATTTAAAAGATGGCGAAATATATAATGATACGAGATTACACACTCAAGGTAATAGAAATATAGCTATCGGAAATCAATATGTCCATGATCCTGCTAAGGTAAATACTGATCCTAACGCCATAGATGACACCATTACTATAGAACCGGCACTAGAGTTGGCGCAGATCGCGCTATAGCTATAGGTTCAGCTTATGATTATCAAAATAAAGGCGAAAATTATATAGCAACTGTAGCAAATGGAGCAAACTCAATAGCTTTGGGTAGCGGCATACTTGTAAATTCAAAAAATAGTGTCGCCGTTGGCTTTGGAAGTAGTGTAAGCGATGAGAAAGTCACAGATGCTGTAGCCCTTGGCTCATACTCGCAAGCAACCACAAAAGCTCTTGCTGCTGGCACAAAAAATGTTTATTTAGGCAATAATGCCGAAGTCACAAAAACTGCAGCAAATACAAAAGGTGCGATATCAGTCGGCTCTGAAAAAGATGGACTTGATGAAGATGGCAAGACAGTAGTAAAGCCTTTTACTCGTCAAATAACTAACCTTGCAGCAGGAACAAAAGATGCCGATGCAGTAAATGTCGCTCAACTAAAAGCCGGTTTAAATAACAAAGCCGATTTAAATGCAGGAAATTTAAGCAATAAAACCGGTAATGCCGATGAAACATATGCCGATGTATGGAAAGATAAGTTTGGCATTAAAGATTTAAATACAAAACAACTATTTACAGCTAAAGCAGATGGAGCAACAGTTGGTGCAACAATCGGTGCTAATGGAACACTTAATTTCTTTGGTGATGAAAACGTTATAGCAAGTAGTGATACTAATGGTATAAAATACACACTAAATAAAGATCTTACAAACATCAACTCAATCACTACTGAAAATAATGGTGATTTAGTAATTAATGCTGGAACTAAGAAATATACATTTGGAGATACAAATTTAGTAGATACAAGTGTTATTACAAATAAAGATTTGACTACTAAAGTAACCAAAGCTGTAGGTGATTCAAAATTTAATATAACAGGTGATAACTCTTCAAAAGGCGAAGTAAAACTTAGTGAGGGTCTTAGTGTTGTAGGTGGTGCTGATTCAGGTATTACTACAAAAGCTGAAAAAGGTAAATTGACTTTATCTCTTAATACAGACAAAGTTAAAACAATAGCTACTGAAGGTCTAGATGAAAAGTATTTAAAAATAGATGGTGATAACATAAAAAATAATGACACTAAAAAATTAGCTCTTGATAAAAATGTAGGAACAGATAAGAAAAAGCAAACTTGAAGAGCTTAGCAAAGACGGTGTTAAAAATGCCAAAATGGCTTATGAGATAACAAATTCACTTGATTCTTATCTTAGTGCAACACAGCTTGGCATTACTATAAGCTCACTCGCACTTGGTTGGATAGGTGAACCAGCAGTTGCGATGCTTATAGAAAAACCTATAAATTCTATTTTTGAGGCTAATGCCACGGTTATACATTCAATTTCATTTATCATTTCATTTACTTTTATTACTCTTTTGCATGTTGTCTTAGGAGAGCTTGTTCCAAAATCGGTAGCCATAGCAACACCTGAAAAATCAGTGCTTTTTGTAGCAAAGCCTCTTCATGCTTTTTGGGTGATATTTAAGCCATTTATTGCGGTATTTGACTTTTTAGCTAGGGGAATTTTAAAGCTTATTGGCATAATGCCAGCTGGAGAAAATGAGATAGCTCACTCAGAAGAGGAAATTAAAATAATCGTTGCAGAAAGTCTAAAAGGTGGAGTTTTAGACTCTATTGAAACACAAATTATTAAAAACGCAGTTGATTTTAGTGATACTGTTGCAAAAGAGATTATGACACCACGAAAACAGATGGTTTGCTTGAACGCTCAAAAAAGCTATGAAGAAAACTATAAAAAAGTCATTGATTCAAAATACACACGATTTCCATATATTGATGGAAGTAAAGATAGTGTTTTAGGGATGATCCATATAAGAGATATTTTACAAAGCGATAAAAAAGACTTCAACAAAATAGTTAGAAAAATTTTAATAGTCCCAGAAAACTCATCAATCGCCTCAATACTATCAATGATGAATAAAGAAAGAATTTCCGCAGCCCTAGTTATAGATGAGTACGGCGGAACATCAGGACTTATCACAATGGAAGATATCATTGAGGAAGTTTTAGGCGATATCAACGATGAGCACGATGAAAGCGAAGTGAAATTTAAATCTATAAAAGATGGAATTTATGAGCTTGTTGGAACTTATGAGATAGAAGATTTTGAAGAAATTACCGGTGTTGATTTTGATGATGATATAGAAGAGATCACAATCGGCGGATATGTTTTTAACCTAATAGGAAGACTTCCAAAAGCAGGCGATAAAACAGAAGATGAAAATTTCATCTATGAAGTTTTAAAAATGGATGGAAACATCATCCAAACACTAAAAGCAATTAAAAAAGAAAAAAATAAAGATGATGAAGAGTAAAAATATTTTTTACTAAATTTATAAAATAAATATTTGAAAGTGGTCTAATGCTGTTTTAATAAAACATTTAAAAGTTTTTATTAAAACCCACTTTCATTTAGTAGCTTATAACTCTCACAGCCTTTCATATCTTCTAAGTCACACGCTTTTCCAAAATACTCCTTTGCTTCTGCAAAATTTTGGTTTATAAAAACGCCTTCTGTATATATAACGCCCATTTCTCTACAAGCATCACTTTTTCCACCAAGGCAAGATTTTTTTAAAAACACTATTGCTTTATTGGTATCTTTTTCGATAAATTTTGCTTCCATATAAATTTCATATAGCCTATAACACCCTTTTGAGTTGTTTTTATCACACATTTTTGTATAAATTTCATTAGCTTTTTTAAAGTCCTGTCTTACTCCAAGACCATTTTCATACATATAAGCCAAATTCTCACATCCAACTAAGCTTTTATCATTGCAAGATTTTTTATACATTTGAAGTGCTTTAAAGTAGTTTTGCTCTACTCCAAGCCCTTTTTCATATAAAAGTCCTAAATTTTGACAACTTTGGATTATTTTTTTATCACAAGCTTTTTGAAAAAACAAAGCACTTTTTTCTAAGTTTATCTCCACTCCATTGCCATTTAGATACATTAAAGCTAAGTTATGGCACCCAACTGCCATATTTTTATCACACGCATTTCGCAAAAGCTTAATTGCAGTTTTATACTCTTTTTTAGCATACGCCTTATCAGCCTCATTTAGTATATTTCCAAAAGCAGATGAAAGCATCACCAAAATCAAAACTATTTTTTTCATAATTCACCTTTTTTTATTAAGCCAAAATTATATCAAATTTAAATAAATGCTAATTTATAATAAAACTTTAAGTTAAAAGTAAAATTTATATTTTATGTGTAATAAAGATTCTATTTATATAAGTAATTATAAATCGGTTTAATTAATAAAAATTATTATTGTATTGACATTTCCTAAGCTTTTATGAAATTATCATTTGATAATTATTACTAACTTAAGTAAATTTTTATCCATATATCATTACTTTTTAGCTATAATCAGCGTAAATTATTTCACAAAGGATTCAAAAATGAACAAAATTTTTAAACTTAAGTCTCGTGGCAATAAATGTGTTGTTGTAAGCGAGATAGCTTCATCTAAGGATAAAACTAAAAATACTGTTGTTGGTAGTGGTTTTGGAATTTCAAATATTTGTAAAAGTGGATATTTAGCTTGCATGCTTGCACTTGTTTTTGCTACAAATGCAAATGCAAAGAATTTCTGGAGTGACGGAGCGACAATATATGGCGATAAAGACGTCGCTATCGGAGAAAATGCCATTGTTGGTTATGTATATTCGAATAAGTGGTATGAAGTCCTTAACTCTATAGCCATTGGCTATGGTGCAAAAGCTAAGTCAAGTTATTCATTATCTATTGGGCAAAATGCAGGTGATGCCTTTATTGGATATTCTGATAAAAAATTTCTTTTGCCATCTCAAGATGATATTTATATTGGATTTGAAGCAGGCAAGAATTATAAATATAACCCAGGAAGAACTGATGGCGATAGTGTAATGAAATGGGGTTCTATCTTTTTAGGCGAAAGAGCTGGTACGAATTCTGATACAGCTGGAGCTATCATGATAGGAAGCGATAGTGGCGTAAATCAAACTGGCTATCAAAATATTTTAATAGGTGATAATGCTGGAATTTATGATTTAAACAAATTTCTTACAACCCATGATTCAAATTTTCCAAGAAAAGCAGGTGAAAGAAATGTAATCCTTGGTAATCAAAATATTACTGATTCTAGATTTGATAAAAGCTATATAAATGATACCGTTTCAGTAGGAACTATGGCAAGAAGTTCAGCCACACAAGGTATAGCTATAGGTTCAGCTTTTGTAGAAAAAAGCGATTCTTATAGTGAATCTCGTAGGAATTTAGATAAAAGTGCTGTAAAAGACTCTTTAGGTGCTATTGTAGAAGGTCAAAGAGGTATCGCAATAGGAGCAAGTAATGCAAATCAAAAGAAAACGATAAACAAAGATAATAACGAAATAAATGTAAACGTAGGAGCGCGTGCTTTTGGTGATGACTCTATCGCACTTGGAACAGATACTACTACAGCTGGAGCAAATTCTATAGTAATGGGCAAAAACTCAAGAGTTGAGATCAAAGACCAAGTAATATCTAAAAACCAAAAAGATTTAAACTCAAAATTAGCAAATTCTATTGTAATAGGTTCAGACTCTAATATAAGCAGTAAAAACTCTGCTATTTTTGGAAATACAAACAAAATTACCGCTCAAAACTCATATGCTATAGGAAACAATAACGAAGTTACTAGTAATAACACATATGTTCTTGGTAGCAATGTTAAAAAAACGACTGAAAATTCTTTGTTTTTAGGTAATGATTCTGCTTATGTTGCAGATGGTGATACAACCAAAGGAACTACTGAATATACACAAGATACAATAGGAAATTTAAATCACAAATTTTCAGGTGGTGGTAACGTAGTAGGCGTAGTAAGTGTAGGTAGTCAAAACCAAACTCGCCGTATACAAAATGTAGCACCAGGACTAATTTCTGATAAATCAACAGATGCTATAAACGGCTCTCAACTATACGCTACAAATCAAATTCTTTCAAAATCCCTAGAAACACTTAAAAACACTTTAGGTGGAAATGCTAAGATTGACCCAGATAGTGGAGCTATAAATTTTACAAATATAGGCGGCACAGGTCAAAATAATATAAACGATGCTATTAAGGTAGCTTTATCTAGCGGTGGCACAGGTGGAACTACTATAGTTCAAGGTGGAAGTGACCATATAGTAAAATATGTTGATGAAAATTTCCATGTTTTAGATAAAGACGGCGATGGATACTTTAGAGTTGATGATAATGGCAACAGAATAAATGCAGATGGCCAGAAGATATCAAAAGCAATTGATGGTAAATACTATCTTGATAGTGAAGTTGACTCAAATGGTAAATTAAATGACTTTAACTGGAATGATAATTTAAAATCATGGACCAAAACAGAAGTTATTACAAATGATTTTGGTGATTTAAAAAATGGAAAAAATATAAGAGATTTTGCAGATGAAGATGGAATAGTAGGTGTTGTAAATAATGGCAAAAAAGAAAACTATGTAATACCAAATGGAACTTTTACAGTAGCTGGCAAAGAGCTTTCTATCAATGAGCTAAAAAAACTAGATGAATTTGCAAAACAAAATGGATTATATGGTGTTGAATCATCTACTTTTTCAAAAGGTATTTGGTATAATCTTACTAATAAAAAAGTAGAGCAAGATACTAATACAAAAAAATACTATATAAAAAATAGCTCAAAAGAAAGACTATATCTTGGCTTTAGAGAAAATAAAATTGGTAGACCACAATTGGGATTTTTTAAAGAAGGTGATATCATAAAAGATAAAAATACTGGAGAGTGGAAAACCACAACAGTAAATGGAGTTACTGTTTATGTAGCAGATTCAGGTGCTGCTTCTAGAGCTAATGAATTTAAAGAAGCTGTAGGTGGACAGGGTAAAGACTTTGTTTTCGAACCTAAAAATATAGCCTCTCAATCGGGCTATATGGATGCAGACCCAATCAGAGCTCACGTCATAGCACCTAACAATAGTTCAACAAATCCTAATATCTACCTTGGAAATGTTAAAGGCGGAATTTTATCAAATGATGCTGTAAATGTAGCTCAACTTAAAAAATACAACGAACACTTAAAAGATATCTTAGGTGGTGAGCTTAAAAATGACAATGTTACAGATGGCTCAGCAGATCCATACATCGAAGCTCCTACTAGCGGCTGGGGTGGCACAGGTAAAACAGTCTTAAATGATGCCTTAACTGATATTAAAAACTCTACCGATAAAGGTCTAACATTTGCAGCTAATGATGGAAAACATAAAGCAGCTCTTGGTTCAACTG
>OASD01000211.1_pt1 | contig 29732 bp, 19 predicted proteins | sample 1475531 | NCBI WGS metagenome assembly OASD01 (sample SAMEA3360668, study PRJEB22359) | human gut metagenome | biome: ENVO:urban biome; feature: ENVO:human-associated habitat; material: ENVO:feces | place: Bangladesh | collected 2011
TGATGGCGATGGCAGCCACGAGGCCGTTACGGATGTCCGTAAACTCGTAGTTCTTCGAGAAAAACTCCTTTATGGTGCGTGCGATGTGCTCCTTGAAGGCACTCTGATGGGTGCCGCCCTGCGTGGTGTGCTGTCCGTTGACGAAGGAATGATATTCCTCGCCGTACTGGTCGGTATGCGTGAAGGCAATCTCGATGTCCTCGCCCTTCATGTGTATGATGGGATAGAGCGGTTCGGTGGTCATCGTGTCTGTGAGCAGGTCGGCAAGTCCGTTGCGCGACATGATTCGCCTACCGTTATACATGATGGTCAGACCGGAGTTGAGATAGGTGTAGTTGCGGAGCATCGTCTCCACGAAATCGTCATGGAACGAGTAGCCGACGAAGAGTGTAGGGTCAGGCTGGAAGAAGATGTACGTTCCGTTCTCGTCCTCCGTAGGCTCCGTGACGTCGCTCTTCAACACGCCACGCTCAAAGACGAGCGCCCTCACCGTGCCGTCACGGTAAGAGCGTACCTCGAAGCGGGAGCTGAGCGCATTGACCGCCTTTACGCCCACACCGTTCAGACCCACGCTCTTCTTGAACGCCTTCGAGTCGTATTTTCCTCCGGTGTTGAGCATGCTGACCGCCTCAACGAGCTTGCCCTGCGGGATGCCGCGTCCGTAGTCGCGGACGGAAACGCTCTTGCGCTCCTCCACGTCCACTTCGATGCGCTTTCCGGCGTTCATCTTAAACTCGTCGATGGAGTTGTCCACCACCTCCTTCAGCAGGACGTAGATGCCGTCCTCGGGCAGGTTGCCGTCGCCGAGTCGTCCGATGTACATACCCGGACGCGTGCGGACATGCTCCATGTCGGAGAGGTGTCGGATGTTGTCGTCGGTATATTGTACTGTTGGTTTCTGGATTTCTTCTTCCATATCTGTTTGTTAGTTGTCGGGATGTTGATGTTCTTACTGGATGGGTTTCTTATAGCAGCGTCTTCTTTTGTGGCACTCACGCTCGAGATACTGCCACTGTCCCTGCACCTTCTCGTTGGTCTCCATCTCGACATGCGTCTCGCCCCACTCGAAGCCATACTTCTGATATCTGGGGATGAGGTCGTAAAAGAGGAGAGCGTTGGCGCCCTTTGAGCGATATTCGGGCAGAACGCCGACGAGAAGCAGGTCCACAACCTTGGTCTTGTGCTGCTTCAAGGCACGGAGGATGTGAATCCATCCGAAGGGGAAGAGGCGACCGCGGCGGCACTTCTGGAGCGCTCTGGTCAGCGACGGCAGCGTGATGCCCACACCGATGAGCTTATGGTCGGGCGTGTTCCAGTCCTCGATGAGCGAAACGAGACTGAGGTCAATCATCGGCAGATACATCTTGACGTACTGGTCGATCTGGCGCTGTGTAAGCGTAGAATATCCATAAAGGTCCTTGAACGTGGCGTTGATGACGTCGAAGATGCGCTGTCCGTATCCGTTTTCGCCGAAAATCTCGTCCTTTTTGAGTTTCTTGATGTGGAGATTATATCGCTTCTGAATCATCTCCGCCACCTTGGCGTACTTCTCCGGCATCTTCTCGGGCACGTAGAGCTTATACTCCACGTAGTCGTTGTCTTTCACCCAGCCGCCCATGCGCTCCATGTGCTCGGGGTAATAGGCGTAGTTGTAGGCTGTGGCCTGTGTGCCAAGCTCCTCAAATCCTTTGATGAGCATTCCCTCAGGGTCCATGTCGGTGAATCCGAGCGGGCCTACAATCTCGGTCATTCCCTTGGAACGTCCGTAGTCTTCCACCGCCTTGAGCAGAGCTTTTGACACCTCGATGTCGTCCACAAAGTCAATCCATCCGAAGCGGACCGCCTTTATCTGCCACTTCTCGTTGGCGCTGTTGTTGATGATGGCAGCCACACGGCCTACCACCTTGCCGTCACGGTAGGCGATGAAGTATTCTGCCTCGCAGAAGTCGAATGCTGCGTTCTTGTCCTTGCGGAGCGTGTTCACCTCGTCAGTGTAGAGGTTAGGCGCATCATAGGGATTGCCTTCATAGAGGTCGTAATGGAACTCGATGAACGTTCTCAAGTCGCGTCGCGACTCCACTTTCTTGATTTCTATTGCTGACATGCTGTTTTCTTCTTTTTTGTTGATATATCGCTCCGGCATGCTTGGGGCGTTTCGGAGCCGTATCACTTTCTTTTATAAAGTCTTATGAAATGTCTTAATTTGCAAATATACTGAAAAATGCCCAAACGGACGAACCTTTGTCTTAGATTTGTTGTTATTCAGGCTGTTTTAGACTGTTAAGCCCGTTTTTCTCTGCTTTATGTCACTCCTTATGCGTTATGAGAAGCACATGCTCGCCGCCGTCTGTGGTGGTGGCGAAGATGTAGGTGTTGCCGCCGTCTTTCAGCTTCAGCTTCTTGCGCAATACAGCCACGGTCATGGGGAAATTGCGCACGGTGATGTTGGCATTAGTGACATCGCGCAGCGCCTCTTTCAACTGCCGTTTGTTGAAGGACGTGACGGTGTCTATGGCAAACCGTCTGCCGGGGAAGCCCGGGATGAGCTGCTCGGAAGTGAAGAGGTGGCTGTTGGCGCTTATCTGGCTGGCGCCGAACGTAAGCTCCAACTCGCGGAAACATCCAGCTTTCATGACCGAAGCGTTGGGCTCATAGAGGTAAGAGGGGGTGTGGTCTGGGGTGAGAAGGGGCGACAACATTGCGTTCTGAGAAGTCATATCGTCCTGCAGAGATGCATGCTGTACGTCTATCGCATAACCGCCGTCTGATGTATAGCGGAAAGCAAAGGATGACGAGGGGAGGTCGGCGCATCTTACGCCTACGTAATCATGCTTGGCAGCTTGCGTATTGTCGTCCTTATGTGCATCGCCACGCTTCATGTCGAGGGTAAGCAGCAGTTCCTTGCACTCTCCGTCCACTGCCACTATGTCTACGTCGGTGACAAGAGGATGGATGTCAGAGACGGCTTTGTGCCAGTCGAGCATCGGCGAGAGCTTTATCATCACGAAGCGTGCCTTGCGACGGAGGTCAGGAAGCAGCTCCATTACGTCAGGCGTACAGTCAGAAATGGCAAAGGTTCGTGCTCCGTGGGCGTCACGGCGTGCAGGGTCGATGAATATAAGGGTCTGAGGGTCGATGGTACGTAGCTGCTCCACGGCATCGCCGCACACCACCGAGGCGTTGTCGGCACCGAGCACCTTGAGGTTATGCTCCACGACTTGGCACAGTTCGGCATTACGCTCCGTGTATTGCGCACGGCGAAAGTGGCGCGAAACGAAATAGAAATCAACGCCGAAACCGCCCGTAAGGTCTGTCATGGAAGCCACGTAGCATTTGTCCGAAGCATCTTCCTCGCCCTTAAACGAATCTAAAAGCCGACGAACAGCCTCAGCCTTATACAGCGCCGTAGCCTCCGAAGAACACTGCTCCATGGAGAGGTGTGGCGGATAGACGATGTCTTGGTTGGCGGCAAAGGACGGCAACTTGCGTCTTGCTGCCTGCCATCCCTGTATCTGCGAGAGGGCATAGGGCATGTCTACGTCAGGAAAGCGCGATGCCTGAAGAGCAAGCTGGCGAGGATCGTCGGTGCGATGGGCAACGATAAATTCGGCTGTTGTCATGAAAGATGTTATTCGTTGAGTGATAATTGTTTTGCGGGTGCAAAGTTACTACTTTTTAATATGTCTGAGAGATATAAATGATGTATTTTGTGTTCGATATGTAAGATTGAGATTGCAAAATACATATATAAATAAAAATACAAAGAAAAATCCTGCTATTTTTTTTGCCAATTACGGTTCCTTTGCTACCTTTGCCAAAGATTGCACAATGAACGGTCATTTGCGCAATTTCCATGACAAGACTCTTATACACTTAAACAAAAAATATGGAACCTATCTTTAACTTAAAATCCTTGCCCGAGCGTCTGCGTTCGCTTGGAAAACGCGTTACAGTAGCTGTAGCATGTCCTGCTGACTCACACACTGAAGAAGTAGTGGAGCGTAGCATCCGTGAAGAAATCGCCGACTTTATCCTTGTCGCTGTGGCAGGTAAAGAGGCAGTGGCTAAGCGCCTTCTCGCCGATTATCCCGAACACGTGGTAATCATTGACGCTGAAGACGATGACGACGCTGCCCGTAAAGCTGTGTGGGAAGTACACGAGGGACGTGCCCAGGTATTGATGAAAGGTACCATTAACACCGACAACCTCCTGCGTGCAGTGCTCAACAAGGAGCGTGGCATCCTCATCAAGGGCAGCGTGCTGACACACATCGCCATCGCAGAGACTCCGCAGCTTCCGCACCTCCTCTTCTTCTCTGACGCAGCAGTTATCCCCTACCCCACATACGAGCAGTTTGACGCCATCGTGGGATACATCACCGACACATTCCGTAGCATCACCGGCAAGGCTGTTCCACGCGTTGCCCTCACACACTGCACGGAGAAGGTAAGCGAGAAGTTCCCGCTCACACTCAGCTATGAGCAGATCAAGGCTGACGCTGCCAACAAGAAGTACGGCGAGGTGGAGATTGCAGGACCGATGGACGTAAAGACTGCTTGCGACGCAGAGAGCGGTGCTCTGAAGGGTATCAGCTCGCCGGTTGTGGGCAATGCCGACATCCTCGTCATGCCTGACATCGAGGCAGGCAACACATTCTATAAGACACTCACACTCTTCGGTGGCGCCACCATCGCCGGCATGTTGGCTGGTACGACAGTTCCTGTAGTGGTTACGTCACGTGCCGACTCAGCTGACTCGAAGTTCTACAGTCTGGCTGCCGCTTGTCTGAAGGCTTTGAGATAAATCCTCACACAGCAACCCCCTTTGAATAACCCCAAACAATAAAAGAAAAACATAATCAACAATGAAAAGAATATTTGTCATCAATCCTGGCTGCACATCCACAAAGGTGGCAGTATACGAGGACGAGAATCCCGTTTGGACCTCCGACGGCTTACATGACCCAGCAGAAATAGATAAGTTCTCTACCATCAACGAGCAGTATGAATATCGCAAGGACTTCGTGCTCAACCTTCTTAAGGAGGCTGGCATTCCCTTGAAGTTTGACGCTGTCATCGGTCGTGGCGGTCTGCTGAAGCCGCTTCAGGGTGGCGTTTATGCCATCAACGAGCTGATGAAGAAGGACCTCTGGAACGCCAAGCACCAGCACGTATGCAACCTCGGTTCGCTTATCGCTGACGAAATAGCACACGAGTGCCACTGTCCTGCTTTCATGGCTGACCCCGTTGTGGTGGACGAGATGATGACACGTGCACGCTATACCGGCCTACCCTTCATGAAGCGTGAGTCTATCTTCCACGCTCTTAACGCTAAGGCAGCATCACGCCGTTACGCCCGCTCCATTGGCAAGCATTACGAGGAGCTCAACCTTGTGGTGGCTCACCTCGGTGGCGGCATCTGCGTATCAGCTCATCATAACGGTAAGGTTATCGACGTAAACAACGCCTTGAACGGTGAGGGTCCGATAGCTCCCGAGCGCTCTGGCACACTGCCCGCTGACCAGCTCGTTCGTCTTTGCTTCTCTGGCAAGTACACACAGCATGAGGTGATGAAGATGCTCTCAGGCAACGCTGGTTGTCAGGCTCTCCTCGGCATGAAGGACATGAGAGAGATAGAGCGTCACGCTCTGGCTGGCGAGCAGCCGTTCGCTGAAGTATTGGAGGCAATGCTCTATACCGTATCAAAGCAGATTGGCGCAATGGCTGTGGCTCTCTGGGGTAAGGCTGACGCCATCATCCTCACGGGTGGTATTGCACACAGCAAGTACTGCGTGGAGGAAATCAAGAAGCAGGTGGAGTTCCTCGCTCCCGTAGTGGTGCTCCCCGGCGAAGGCGAAATGCGCTCACTCGCATTCAACGCTCTCGGCGCTCTCAACGGAGAACTGCCCATCCAGGAGTACGTGTAATGAGTTAGGAATTAGGAGTTGGGAGTTGGGAATTTACAATTGGAAATTACAACTTCTGAAATAAACTTCTGATTCAGGAATAAAATAATAGGAGTTGTTCAGGATTAGGCATGACCTAATTCAGAACAACTCCTAATTCGTTATTACAGTACAGCAGCAATTCGCCGTACATTAGCAAGTTTCTCCATAAATGCACTATCCTTACGTACCTTCTGGATATTATACCGCATCTGCATTTTCAATAAAGGCTCAGCATTTACTCCAAGCGCAGCCTCAAACAATAATGCTGTTTTCTCTGTAAGCGGTCGACGTTCATTGAGAATTTCATTAAGCGCAGAATAGGCTATACCCATGTCTTTAGCTAACTGACACTGAGAAATACCACGATACTCAATTTCGTCCTTGAGTATTGCTCCTGGGTGCGTGGGGATAGCAGGAGTGATATTGTTAGCCATCATATCAGGCGAAATATTTGCTGTGCTCATAATTATATTATTTATAATGATTTGACAACTCTGTTATATTACATATTGTGGCAATGGTCTTGCCATCTTCTATTTCTTCTTCAAACTCGATCCGAAATTGATCATTTACTCTCACAAAAGAGAGTCCTTCCTTATTACCCGACAAATGCTCATAATTCAAAGAGTTATACTTAGTGAGACCAAGAACATTGTCCTCGTTAACCATAAGATCAATAACTCTTATATATCTTTTTATTATCTGAGGTTGAAAGCGATGTTTCTTATCTGCCTTGCCTTTCTCATAAAGATCACGTAAGTATATTTCTTTGAAATTTATTTCCATTGAGTTAGTTTTTATATGATTGCAAAGATAAATAAAATAATTATTCTTCACAAATTTAGTGAAGAATATATACAAAAAACTCCTCCCTCCTCTTCTTTCCCAAATTGAGAAAGACGGGGAGGGAGGAGTTTTTTATTTATCTGCTATTGCTTATTTCACCACAAACTTGACGTCGTACTGCTTGCCGTCGGCTACGACAGAAGCGATGTAGACACCAGGTGCGGCTGCGGAAGCGAGCTTCACGGTTGATACAGAACCAGCCTTGACGTTAGAAGCATCTGCCTCGCCTACGAGCATACCGCCGTTGGTAAGGATGGTTATCTTGGCGTCAGCTGCGTCCATGCCCAACTTGACGTAAACGACGTCGCCATCAGCAACGGCTGCTATCATTCCGTCGCCAAGTGTTACGGCGTCGATGCCAGTGGCATTAACCACAGCAAGCGAGATAGTCTGCTCTGTAAAAGCGTTCTCTGAGTCGGTGGCAACGATGTTAAGCTTGGTGTAACCGAGGCGGTTACCACTTACTACGAAGCCGTTGGCAGAGCCATAAACCTGAGCGATCGACTCGTCAGCAGTTGTCACCTTATACGTCGTCTCGTCACCGTCAGGATCGTTGAAGAGCGTGTTGTAATATACAACCTGCGAAACAGTGCCCTTACCGACTGTCATTTCCTTCTCACCGATAAACTCAGGAGCACGGTTGGTGAAGACAACGGAGTAGTCGACAGTTGTGGTGCCGGCATTGCCGTTCGCGTCAGTGGCGTTAATCTCGAACTTGTGCGGTCCGACATTCTCCTTTCCATACTCAGGATTGATGCCAACAGTCATCTTCAGAGTCTTGCCTGCAGCAACGTTGAGCGTTCCGTCAGCAAGAGTGATGCCTTCCTGAGTGCCGTTCTCGTTGCAGTATTCAGCCACTGTAGCGAAACCGCTCTGGTCGTCCACGCTTACTGTGAAGGCGTCGCCGTCAAGGTCGTTTACAGTTACTGGTACGTTAGTGGTGATGCCCTGCTTGGCTGCTACGACAGCCTCAGTAGCCTCAACAACCGGTGCACCGTTCTTGTCCATGAAGATGTGATAGTTGTACGTCTTGTTGGCAGGATCGTTGGTGCGTACCACGAGAGTGGCCTTGTTGTTGCGTGTGAAGTAAGCACTCTTGGCGTTGACGCTGAACTTCAGCGGCAGCGTGCCCTTAGCCTCCACCTCACCGGCGGTATTCTCGTTGAGCAACTTAATCCACGGCTCGCCCTCTGTGCGCTGAACGCAGGTCATGAAGTAGCCGAAAGCGCCAGTTGACTGCACGCCGTCATAGATTTCCTCGATGTCCACCCATCCGCCGAGAGCCTTAAGATGAGCCATGTAACGTCCAGGTTCCATGTCGCCGTCCTTAGAAGCCATGAGAGCTGATGACTTATATCCGGCAGGATATTTCATCACTACATAGAAGGTATCAGTAGGATTGATGTATACCGGCTTGTCGAAGGTGAGCATGTAAGGCTTACCCTGATAACCCATCTCGCCTGGTTCTTCCGAGTCGACATGCAGCTTGCCATGTCCTACGGTGCGCTCCGTTGCCGTAACGTCGTTGCCGAGGATGATGCTTGCCTCGATGTCCACGTTCTCCAATGTGCCGACAGTGCCGACAAAGTAGAGGTCGGTGACGTTGAAGCCTTCAGCCGGTGCCTCGTAACGTGTAGCAGCATAGAAGTTCTCGTCGAGTGCCTTGTCGCCACTACCCATAAGGGCAGCGATGGCGCTGGTAACCGGATTGAGAACCGGATGATAGAGTACGGGATACTCGAAGTCGGTCGGGACGTCATAGAAGAACTTCTGGTCGTCCTTCACCACCTTGTTCATACCCATCGCCTTTCTTGCCTTCTTGCCATTGATAGGCTGGCATCCGTTCTCCAGATAGGTCTTCACCTCTGCGAGAGACGGCTTGGCAATGACGTTGTATGCCGAGAACGGCAGTTCTTCGTCGTAGTCGTTGTATTCCACAACAGCGTCGCGTCCAGAAGGACTGAGCTGAAGGTCGTACGTAAGCTTGTATCCACCGTTGTTCTTCATGTTGGCAGAAACCTCGCCGACATAATCGTCAGATACGTTAGAGATGCGAATCTCCTTCTTGTCGAATGCCAGAACCGGAGCCTCAGTGATGTTCAGCTTCACGTTTGTGGTCTTCGTGTCGACGTCGAGTCCCTCCACGTTGAAGGTCATCGTATAGTCCTTCTGGTGTACCTTAGATACGTTATAGAGTCCGATGCGGAACTTTAGCGGTTCCTTACCCACTACGAGCGGTTCCATCATGCCTGAATCGTACGGCATCCATACCTTCTGGACGTCGCTTGCAGCGAGCGGACCGGGATCGGCACCGCCACCATTCTCATTAGGAATGTATACCTCAAGCTTAGCCTCCGGCATTGCATACGGGTCAGACTCGTCTGCCATGAACATGTCTGAATTAACGTCAGTGACAGTGAATGCGCGTGTTCCCTTGTTAACAACAAAGAACTCGTAGTAAGGCTGCGACATTGCAGCAGCGTCAACGGGCTGCTCTATGACGAGAGTCTCCGGGAATTCGGCGTCAGCCTCACCGATGATGTTCATCGTGACGGGCACGCTGACATTCTCGTTCTGCGGGGCGTTGGTCTTGATGTTGAGCGCATATTCGTATGTGTCGGCAAGCTGGTCTGCCAACAGCGTTACGGGCATACTGACGCTCTCACCAGGAGCTACAGAATAGTTCTTGTAAGGCATAAACTCTACGGCATTGCCGGAGTTGATATACATGTCTGAAGGATTGATACCACGAGTCTCTGAGTGGTCCATGATGCCGCAGAGTCCGAAGACACCGAGCTGGAATCCCTCAGGCGAAACGAGATACTGGAACTTGAAGGTTCCGTCCTTGCGCATGATGAGCTGGAAGTTCATTCCTGACATCATCGTGTTGCCATAGTTCTTGAATGTCACCACGCAGTTGTCGTCATTGGCCTTATAGTAAACGCCGTCTGACGAAGGAGTATTCATAGAGTGGTTGCCCCAGAACGGACAGATGATGTTGCTGTAGAAGGTCTCTGTGGTAGGCAGACTTGCCGGCGGTTCGGGGAACTGCTTGTAGTCTTCCACGGGAGCATCGAACGATACGAAGCCTGTATTGTAGATATACATCTCCTTATACTTCTTGCCATAGAACGGGAACTCGAACGGAAGCTCCACCTTCTTGAAGTCTGTCTTGTCGATGTAGTACGAGTAAGGCATGTGTTCGGTGTAGTCGTCCACGATGTCAATCCACTCGAACGGTACGTCAAAGCCGTCGCTCTTGGCGCGGAAGATATAGTCCACACTTGACTTGCCCTCTTCTTCGATGAGGTCCATCGGGCGATACCATGTCTCGGGCTGCGGTGCGAAGGTAAGTGTCTCGTCGCCGTTGTTGGCAATAGCGATGTCGTCACGTGTTACGTTAACGCCGTACGGAGTGGTGCTTTCGACGGTCTCGGGAGTGATGTTCCATACCGGAGCACCGATAACCTCACCCTTAAGGTTAACGCTTGTGGTCTTGCCGTTCCAGTAGCTGATGACGAGCACGTCACTCACGTTACCCTTATTCTCTGTGGGCAGCGTCACGGCGATGTCCTTGCTCTGACCTGCGGGAACATTGAATCCTGACTTGATGTCGTCAGCAACAGTGAACTTGCCAGACTTGACAGCCACCTTTCTTACCTTGAGGACATTCTTACCGTTGTTAGAAAGAACCACGGTGCGCTTCTGCTGCGAAGTGCGGAATACCTTACCGAAGTCCACTTCCGTTGCGTCCACACCTGCCTCAGCCTTGAGATTGGTGCCGGTGATATTGGCCTTGAGAGCGATGTTGGCGCTCGGGGTCAACGGGTCGTTAGAGATAACTGTGAGATAGTTGGTCAGTTCGCCTGCATAGAGGTAGTCACCGGCAGCGAGTGTCACGGTGATGTCCTGGCTTTCTCCGTTACCGATATATCCGTCCGTGCTTGACAGACTCTTTATCATCGACTTGGAAGGAGCCACAATCTTGATGGCGCTACCCGTCTTGATGTCGTAGTAAGGAGCGTCTACGCCTGAATTCTGGCTGTGTACCATAGCAGCGTCGGTGAATACGCATGCGTCTTTTGCAGCGATGTCGCTGACACCGACGAAGTTGTTGCCACCGCTACCGAACACGCCAGCCGGTGCATAATCGTCATAATAAACCTCCACGCTTCCGTCCGGGCAGAGAGCCATGTGGAAGCTCAGTGTGGTAACCTCGCCGGCACCGTTGGTGGCAGGCGTAACCACATCCTTGAAGATGACGTAGAACTTGCCGTCCTTACGTCCGCAAGTAACCTTGGAGTTGGCTCCCATATCCATCCAGCCTGAGTTGGTATAGGCAGATACGTAGCCGAGTCCGTCAACACAGTCGCCGGTGGGCACCATACAAGAGATGCGGCCCTCCATAGGCAACATTGACAAACCACCGTATGAAGATACGTAAACCTCCTCATACTCCTTGCCGTAGAACGGGAACTTGAAGCCGAGCTTCACTGCCGACGACTGCCAGTTGTTGGTGGTGAACTGTGATGTGAGGTCTATAGGATCAGAAAGCTCCGGTACCGGCTCGTAGCTGAACGAGTTGTCGCCAGCCACGTTCGACTTGATGGTGTAGCCGAACTTGTGTACGCGCTGCTTGCTTCCGTCTATCTTCTTTGAAGAATACTTCGGGAAGACATACTGGAGAGGATAGTTGCCGGTGTTCTTGATGGTCACCACAGCTGTCTTCTCGCTTCCGCCTACCTTGAGATTGCCGAGATCATACTCATTTTTCGCTATCTCCATCTTGGCTGGCATCGAAGCCACACCGCGAACTATGAACGAATAAGTCTGTCCGCTCTTGTCCTTGAGTGTAATGGTGCTTGATACGTTGCCTTCCTTAGTAGGCTTGAATGTCACGGGCAGCAGACCTGAGGCACGTGCCGCAACGTTCATCATACCCTTGCTAACGTCAAACTGGTCTGAAGACGATGTGACGTCGCCCGACGAAGCCTGGATGTATCCCCACTTACCGCCGAATACGCCGTATCCGCTGTTAGTGAGTTCCACGCTGATGGTCTTCTCCTGACCTACGAGGAGACTACCGAAGTCGACAAGCTGCTGGCTGTGAAGCTCAGGCTTGTTGCCCTTTACGGTCATCGTGAGTGCCACCTGGCTCTTCGAGTCAGTTGCCTCATTGGTCTTCAGATGGAGGTTGAAGTTATACGTACCGTTGACAAGCTTCTGTCCGTCGTTACGCATTGTCACCGCCTGGCTCTCGCCCGGACGAACCTCACCGCTGATAGGCTCCGGCGAGAGCACTGCGCTCCAGTCGGGGTTCTGGCTGATACACTGCACAGCCCAAGTAAGCTGGTCTGCCACAGCCTCGAAGCTTGAGCCCTTGAGCACCTCGCTGAGCTGTGTCCATGTATTGCCATTGTCAGAGCTGTAGAAGCTGTACTGTGCTATGTCCTTCTGGTCAGACTTGCCTGCGCCGAGCGGATTCTTTGCTCCTGCCGGGAACTTGGCAACCACCCAGAAGCTCGAACCCGGTGCAAAATAAATCTGCTCCTGAAGGTTCAGTTTCCAGTTGTAAGCCCAGAAGTCGTAGGGAACGGTCTGGATAAGGCTTGCCGTAGAGATGGAGCGTGCTCCGTCGTAGATGGCAATCTCCGGATTGGTTCCGTTATGTCCCTGGAATCGCAGACCGGTAAGGTTGAATCCGTTAGGATACTTACGCTTGTCCACATAGAAATACTGTGCCATGGCGTTCGGAAGCTTGAGGTCCGACTCGCCTATGTAGCTGTAAAGCGCCTTCGAATAAGTAAGCGTGTCAGGCCAGTCTGCTGCGTAATAGTCAGACGAAGCGATGGTGTTGGCCTTAGCAAGCATCGGGCTTACTGTGCCTGAGAATTTCACCATCTGACCCGGCTGCGGCTTCTCGTTGCGTGCGCTCGTAGAGATGGAGACGCGCTTTGTGGCTGCCTCAAGCTCGTACTTGAGCACACCCTCGCCGGCGTTCTTCACGTTGAAGCTTGTCTCGCCAACCAATGACTTGCTGGCGTCCACTGCCATTGAGAGCGAAGTCTTGTCAAGCTCCACCTTAGGTCCGGCGTTTGTCGTAGCCGACTTAATCGGCGACACTGCCGAAGCCTTACCCCAACGGTTGTAGGCAACGATGGCAAAGTAATACTTAGTGGTGGCTTTCAGACCGTTAAGCTCGTAAGCCATCTTGTCACCGGAATACTTAAACTTGGTATCCACCGACACTGAAGGAAGCGAGTTGAGGTTGTCCGAAGCGCTGAATTCCTCCGTGCTATAATATATAACATGGTGGTCGATGCTCTTTTCCTCACTCTCGGGGATGGTCCACTCGATGAGGGCATTGTCATGCGACGGCGTTACGGTGAAGTCAGCCACAGCGTCAGGCGTGCTGCCTTCCTTGCCCTGCAATGCCTTATAAGCATCGATATATCCTGAACCCATCAGTCCTACGTAGTCGGGGTTCTGCGTATACATATCGTTCACGGATGTGGTAAGGAGCGTGCGCAGCGTCTCGTTGGAGAACTGCTTGTTGCCATACTTCGAGAGGATGAGCGCGGCAATACCCGAAACGTGCGGACATGCCATTGACGTACCCTCGTTATATCCGTATGTGCTGCCCGGAAGAGTAGAGAGCACACCATACTGCTGTCCGCTGTCCATAAGACCACCTGGGGCTGTCACGTCCACCCATGCGCCACGGTTGGAATAATAAGCAACGCTTCCGTCGGAAGCCAACGCGCCTACTGCCACAGCTTCGTCGAGGCAACCGGGATAGAAGTCGCCTTCCTCGCCGTTGTTACCGGCTGCGAAGATACAAAGACCGCCGTTCATCTTCTCGCCGCCACCGTTGGCGGTGAAGTAACGCACAGCCTCAGAGACAGCCACGTCCTCGTCGCCTGCCATACCCATACCCCAAGAGCACTGGGCTATGCTGGCGCCACGGTCGGCAGCATATACAAGGGCAGCGCCGAAGTCAGCCACTGCCGAACTGCTTGCACGTGAGTCGAACACCTGACAAACCATCATCTTCACACCGCCGGTACCGTCCGAGCCACCAGCCACACCACCGACACCGATGCCGTTGTTGTTCGTGGCGCCCACCGTACCTGCCACGTGCGTGCCGTGGGTATGAGCGTTGATATTGGCAGAATTGATTACGAAATTATATCCATAGATGTCGTCCACGAATCCGTCGCCGTCATCGTCCACGCCGGGCTTGCCGTTAAGCTCAGCCTCGTTTATCCATAGATTGTCCTTGAGGTCGGGATGGTCAATCTGGAAACCACCGTCGATAATGGCGACGATGACATCCTTCGATCCGGTCACGCCCGATTCCCATGCCGGGAAAAGGTTGATGTCAGCACCAGCCTTCGTTCCGTAGATGTGTCCGTCGTTGTAATAATGCCACTGGTCGGGCAGCAACGGGTCGTTAAACGGCATTGTGGATGCCGCTCTCTGCGCCCTCGCAATGGTCGATGGCGACACCGGCAGGTAGTTCTGGTCATCAGGAATGCTGTAGACCGGTATGCGCTGTGCATACTGTACGCCGAGCGTCGAACGATAAAGGTTACGAGCTTGCGCCGGTGTCATCGCCTCATTGTTGTAGGTGATGTCATACCAGAGGTCGAGGCCGAACGCCTTGTGTTTTTCCTCGTCTTTACCCGCATAGGGGAAGACGCGCTTCATGCTCACTGCACCAAGCTTCGACGCCGTGACGTCGAGCTGCTTGACACCCGTCTTTACATAGCGTGCACCTGCCTTGAGCTTACCATCGGTAGGGAGCTTTGCGGCTTCCACGAGTGACGCCACCTCCCTCTGGAGCTTGACGCGCACCACGCCCTCCGCAAACTCCGTCTTGCCTTTAGCAAGCGGCTGCGCCATCGCCTCGCCGCCCGACATCGTCAGGAGTGCAAGACAAAGAGTGGTCAGTTTTTTCTGCATAGTGTTATACTTTAATGTTATTAGATAATAATGTTATTCTTCAGTGCTATTAGAAAACAAAGATTGAGATAAGCAAAGGTAATAAATTATATTAAAGAACAAGAAGAAATACTACGAATTTCTATAAATACACTAAAATATCTTACAAACTATAAAATATTAAGATATAAGTAGTGACAAATAAATATATTAAAAAAGGTGTATCAAAACGCCGTCACACGTTCTGATACACCTTTATTATATATAGGCTGTACGCTTACTTAAGGCCCAACTCCTTGATGAGACGGTCAGCATTGCCCCACTTGTCCATGAGGTAAATCATGTAGCGGACGTCCACGCCGATGCAGCGTGCCAGACGCTTGTCAAACCAGATGTCGCTTGAGAGCGAATCCCAGTTGCCGTCGAAAGCCAGACCGATGAGGCGTCCCTTGCCGTCGAACATAGGCGAACCAGAGTTGCCGCCGGTAATGTCGTTGTTGGTAAGGAAGCAGAGCTGCATCTTGCCAGTAGTCTTGTCGGTGTACTTGCCGAAGTCGTTGGCAGAGAGAAGCTTCTTCATGATAGGCTCAGCCTGGTAGTCGATGGTGCCCTTCTCGCCTGACTCCATCTTGCGAACGATGGATGCAGCGTCGGTGTAATAGCCTGAAGGCTCGCCGTTGAGCAGATAGCCGCCCACCTGACCGTAAGAAAGACGCATTGTGAAGTTGGCGTCAGAGTAGTGAGGAAGCTCCTGCTCGTAGCGCACCTTGGCGTCGCAAAGATACTTCTCCTGCTCCTCGATGGCGTCATAAACGCTGCTCATAACGTCGTAGCACTTGTCGTACACAGCCTTCACAGCCTTGGCATACTGATAGCCGGGGTCCTTGGCGAGAGCCTTCTCTGTCAGCGTAATCTTCTTGCCGGACTTCATGATAACGGAGTTCTTGTAGAGATAGTCTACGTACTTGCGGCTGTCACCTGCGAACTGTCCCTCAATGGTCTTATAGAACTCAGGCAGTTCTTCCTTCTTTACATACTGACGATAGTTGTCAATCAGCGCTGCCATTACGTCCTTGTCGAGAGCCTCATCCCACTCGTTGCTGTTGTCAGTGAAGGTGTAGTAGGTCTTCTTCTTGCTGTCCTTCGGCATCATGCCGATGAGCGTAAGCGCACGTGTATTAAACTCGCTGGTTCTTGCGAATGTCTCGCGCCATACTGTAGCGAGCTTGTCAGCGTCGAAGCGTGTGGCGTAAAGTTCTTTCATCTTCTGGAAGTCGAGCTTGCCCTTGAGGTAGCCAGTCCACTTCTGGAATTCCTCGATGCGGTCCTCGAAGTCAGCCTTCTGGCGAACGATGCCCACAGAGTCGATACACTTGTTCATACCCAGTGAGTTCTTCCAGTAGTTGGAGCTCTGAGCGTACTTCGAGTCATACTTGATACGTACACCCTCGTCGGCACGCATGTGCTTTATCATCACCTCCTGCTTCACGCCGCGTATCTGAGCGCGGGGAGCGTTCTCGGCGTCACGCATCTCGCGGATGCCGTAGCTTGAGAGATAGCGCTCCGTGCTGCCAGGATAACCGATGGTCATAGCGAAATCGCCTTCCTTATATCCGTCCATCGACACCTGTGCCCAATGCTTCGGGTGGTAAGGTACGTTCTGCTTGTTGTATGCAGCCGGACCGTTGGTGTTGGGGTCGGCGTAGATACGGAATACAGAATAGTCGCAGGTCTGGCGCGGCCACATCCAGTTGTCGGTCTCGCCGCCAAACTTACCCATCGACTTAGGTACGGTGAAGACAAGACGGAGGTCGCGGAATATGCGGTATGTGGTGGCGTAATACTTATTGCCCTCATAGAACGGCTTGATTTCGAGTTCGAGACTCGGGTCCTTTGCGTGTACAGCCTTAATCATCTCGTTCTCCACGTCGTTGAGAAGCTTCTCGCGCTCCTTGCGGTCCATTGAGTTGATGCCACGCTTCTCCAGTTCGGGAGTGATGTCCTGCTGGTCCACCATGAAGCTCACGAACATGTTCTTGCTGGGGAGTTCCTCCTCGAACGACTTGGCATAGAAACCATTGAGCATGTAGTCGTGCTCCACTGTTGAGTTGGCACGGATGGCCTCGAAGCCGCAGTGGTGGTTGGTGAACACCAGACCGTCGGGCGATACCACTACGCCTGAGCAGAAGCCAGAGAAGTTTACGACAGCGTTCTTGATGGCGTCTTCGCTCTTGTAGAGCTGGTCGTAAGAGGGCGAGAAGCCGTAGCTCTTCATCTGCTCATACACCGCCTGCGGCAGGTTGTAGAGCGTCCACATGCCTTCGTCAGCATGAGCGGCAGCCGAAGAGAGCATAAGGGCTGCAGCGAGGAATAGATTCTTTTTCTTCATTTTTTAATATATAATATGGTTAGTTTGTCTAAGCGTCATTTATGTATATCTAAGAATTTGTAGCCATTGAAATGCACAAGATGTTCTGGTGATTCTGCTATCCACACTTCCGTTTCCCATGCTATATCTTTAGCCTTTTGCTTAAAAGCATTCTTTGTCTCAAATGCAGTAAAGAAGACAACGTCAGCAGTACAACCTGACTCTTTAAGCTTTCGTTTGACTTTTCGTACTCTTATTTCGTTCCATTCTCCAGTAGAGTGATAGGCTTCAATAAGGTACAACAGATTTTTCTCGTGGCTATAAGCCACAACATCTGGTAATTCGTCATGTTCCAAGACAAAAAACCTTATCTCTTTCAGTACTTTTTCGTCCATATGCAGAAACTTCTCCTTTGTGTCACCTACATAAAGAACCTCAGCACCAAAGCCAAACAATGGCAGGAATTTCTCAATTATAGCTTTTTGCAGATCATTGTGTTCGCCATAAGACAAGCTGATTTGCTTGCCGCCAGGAAGAGTGACCGGAACTATCATCAGATTACGTTTATGTTCCAGTTCTTCTTTAAGCGACTGCGCTTCTTTCAGATATGCAGAGAGTCGCAAGTCCCACTCTTGAGAGCCGTAACTATACAACAAATCCACAAAAGATTTGCCTAAAGCATATCCACGCGAAGGGTTGTTGGTAGCCTGATTCTCCTTTGACGAAGAATTGATCACCACTCCTGCTTCTACCAGCAATCTTAAGTCTTTCCTTCTTATATCGTCATAAGACCCGGGAGAAATGATTTCTCCATAGTTTTCATTCTCAAAAGTTATTATATCTCGCGTTCTTACAAAGCTATCATTCTCTTCAGAAATGGCTTCTGCGAAACTTTTCTTTATTTTTCCTACTGCAAGACAGGCTTTAGCCATACGCTCCACCCTTCTATCGGTATCGTCAAGCGGTATTCCTATTTTCTGGAAAACATCCAAAAGATTAAACACCAACTGTCTTACTTTTGCAGGTGTTTTTGATTGAACTTTTATCTTCATATCGCAAACAAACTATTAGGTATATTTCTTCCTAAGATATATTCTTCCGACTTTTGTTCCATATAATAGGTTTTCTTCACTTGCTGGGCTATTTTATATGCCAGCAATGGCGGTACCGCATTTCCTATTTGATAGAATTGCTTGGTCTCCGTGCCAGAAAACTCAAACCAATCAGGGAACGTCTGCAGACGCGCCGCTTCACGGTACGTAAGACGCCTGCGTCTTCCGTCTGAGAGCCGCACTCTCTGCATATCGCTCGTTGCTCCTGCAAGATTTCTGCAAGTAATTGTTCTCGCAGGTCTGTCCGGATACAGATCGCGAGGATTTACACAATGCGATTTCTTCTCATATACAGCTATATATTCGTCTTGGCGCGGAGTAAGTATCTTACTTTCGGGTTCAGAGCTTAACATTGTATCTCCTATCGCCTCAGCTACAGTTCTCTTCTCAAGTTCTATTGCAGGAAAATGGAATGAAGCACGATGTCCTACACATATAAGTCGTTCGCGCTTTTGCGGGACACCATAATCAACGGCATTTAACACCTTGTATTCCACGATATAGCCTAAATTCTGAAGTTCCTGAACTATCAAGTCCAAATACCATTTATGACGTCCTAATATATTGGCGACATTCTCAAAAAGGAACACTTTAGGTTGTATACGGCGAACCGCATCTATAAATATCGGAAAGCCGTCCCGCGCATCTTCCATGCCTTTTTGATTACCGAATCTGCTGAACGGCTGGCAAGGAGGACCACCTATTATTATGTCTATATCTTCTACTTCGGGATAATCGAAACCTACTTCAAGAAACTGATTATAACATTTTCCTTTAAGATTCCTGTTATACGTATCAACAGCCTCGTCAACCATTTCAAAGCCAATGGTCCTAAATCCCACAGCCTCAAAACCAAGCGACAAACCTCCGCAACCAGCAAACAAGTCCAAGACCACCGCAGGTTCCTGAACTTTAGGCTTCAACAATCCATCTATATATTTACTGTATTCTGTCATTTAAAATTCTTTATTCACTTTTTATTTCACTTAAAGTATTTTCCCACTACGGGCAGACTCTTCAGCGGCAGGTCATGATAGACGATGTGTGCCACGAATGCCAGCACCAGTATAGTGTTGACGGCGAGGGCGAAGAGCTTGGGCAGGTGACCGTTAGAGTAGTTCATGCAGAAATAGAAGAGGACTGCTATAGCCACGTACACGCCTATCGACTTGAGCGGATAAGCGATGGGATACTTCTTCTGACCTACGAGGTAAGACAGCACCATTGCCGTGCCGTAGCCAGCCACGCCGCCCCATGCGCAAGCCATGTAGCTGTAACGCGGAACGAAGATGACGTTGACGGCGACGAGCACCACGCAGCCGGCTGCGGAGAACCATGCACCGTAGATGGTCTTGTCGATGAGCTTATACCAGAACGAGAGGTTGAAGTAGATGCCCATCATTATCTCGGCTGCCATGACGATAGGCACGACACGCAGACCGGGCCAGTAGCTCTCGTTGGGGATGATGTAGCGCAGCACGTCGAGGTAAGCGATGACCACGAGGAAGGCAAGGAGCGTGAAGATGATGAAGAACTTCATCGCCTTGGCGTATGTCTCGCGGTTGTCCTTGTCTTTCGACTTGCCGAAGACGAATGGCTCGTAGGCATAGCGGAACGCCTGCGTAATCATAGCCATAATCATGGCTATCTTTGTGGCAGCGCCATAGATGCCGAGCTGTGTCTTCTCGTCCGTTCCTTCATAGAGGTAGGGGAAGATAATCTTGTCGAGAGTCTGGTTAAGGATGCCGGCGATGCCAAGCACGAGGAGCGGCCAGGCATAACGGAGCATGCGGCGCCACAACTTAACGTCGAAGCGCCAGCGAAATCCGGTCAGCTCCTTCCAGAAGCATGCAAGAACCACGGCAGTGCAGACGAGGTTTATATAGAACACCATGCCCACGTCCACGGTGAAGTGCTCGTCGTAGAGTCCGAAGGGATTGAGGCGAAGAGCGGGCAATACCAGGAGGTAGAGCAGATTGAGGACGATGTTGAGGATGATGTTCACAAGCTGCAGGGCAGCGAACTTGAGCGCCTTCTTCTGATAACGCAGATAAGCGAAGGGAATGCACTTGAATGCGTCAATGGCAACGCAGACAAACATCACAGCCACCCATGACTGATGGTCAGGATATTTCATGAACGTGGCTATCTGGGGCAGAAAAGCGAAGACCAGCGCTATGAAGAGCGCAGCTGTGGCTCCGACGGACATGAGCACCGTGGAATAGACAGTCTGAGGGTTCTCCTCCGTCTTGTTGACATAGCGGAAGAAGGTGGTCTCCATGCCGTAAGTGAGGACGACAAGGAGGAGCGCCGTATAGGCGTAGATGTTGGTGACGACGCCGTACTGTCCGCCCGCTGCGGCAAAGGCTGTTGTCTGAATGGGCACAAGCAGGTAGTTGATGAAGCGACCCGCAATGCTGCTAAGACCGTAAATGGCGGTGTCCTTAGCAAGTGATTTGAGATTTGCCATATATTTTGTTTTGTTTATTGTCTATCCGAAGAACATATAGCAGATTGCGATGGCTGCCACCACTCCTGCAAGGTCTGCCAGCAGACCGCATGCCACGGCGTGACGGGTATAGCGAACGCCTACGCTGCCGAAGTAGACGGCGAGGATGTAGAAGGTGGTGTCGGTGGAGCCTTGGAAGATGCAGGAGAGACGTCCCACGAACGAGTCGGCACCGTATGTGGTCATGGCGTCCACCATCATTCCGCGGGCACCGCTTCCTGAGAGAGGCTTCATAAGAGCTGTCGGCAGCGCACCCACGAAGTCAGTATTGCCGCCGAGCGTGGCGACAATCCACTTGATGCCGTCGATGAGCATGTCCATGGCACCCGACGCACGGAACACGCCGATGCCCACGAGGATGGCTACGAGGTAGGGGATGATGCGCACGGCGGTGGTGAATCCGTCCTTCGCCCCTTCGATGAAAGCGTCATATACGTTGACGCGGTGTCGCATTCCGGCAAGGATGAACACCACGATGATGGTCATCAGCAGGATGTTAGCCACGCTGGTGCTCACGACGTTCATCTGCGACTTGTCCATCTGAGAGAAGCCCCAGATGATGGCAGCCACCACGGCACACATTCCGCCGAGCGTGAGAAGCATGGTGCGGTTGATGAGATTGATGCGCTGATAGAGCGAGGTGACTATGATGCCAGCCAACGTGGAGAAGAAGGTGGCAAGCAGGATGGGCACGAAGATGTCCGTGGGCTGTGCCGCTCCCATCTGCGCACGATAAACCATTATGGAGACCGGTATGAGGGTAAGTCCTGACGTGTTGAGCACGAGGAACATGATCATCGGATTGGTGGCGGTGTCTTTCTTGGGGTTAAGCTCCTGCAGCTGCTCCATCGCCTTCAGTCCGAGCGGCGTGGCAGCATTGTCCAGTCCGAGCATGTTGGCGGCTACGTTCATGAAGATGCTGCCCGTAACGGGATGACCCTTGGGAATGTCGGGGAACAGTCGGGTGAAAACGGGCGACAGCACACGCGCCACGACGTTCACCACCCCACCCTTCTCGCCTATCTTCATAATGCCGAGCCACAACGAGAGGACACCGGTCAGACCGAGCGAAATCTCGAAAGCCGTCTTCGACGTGTCGAACGTGGAGTTCATTATAGCCGGAAAAACCTCCGTGTCGCCCATGAATACCAGTCGCACCAAGGCGATGACAAAAGCAACGAGGAAGAAGGCTATCCAGATGTAGTTTAGAACCATAAATTGGATGTTTTGATATTTATAATGAATGCAAATTTACCTATTATTTTGTAATAACTCAAATAAAAGTATTACTTTTGCATATATTCGAACAATATGGATAGAACAGGAATATTCGTTGGGTCGTTCGACCCGTTCACCATCGGTCACGCCTCAGTGGTAAGGCGTGCCCTGCCGCTCTTCGACCGCCTTGTGATAGGTGTCGGGGTGAATGCCGGCAAGCGATATATGACCAGCACGGTGGATCGTGTGGCTGCCATAAGCCGTCTGTATGCCGACGACAGCCGCGTGACGGTGGAGGCTTACACGGGGCTGACCGTAGACTTTGCCGAGCGACACGGCGCCAAGTTCATCGTGAAGGGAGTGCGCTCCGTGCGCGACTTCGAGTTTGAGCGCGAGCAGGCTGACATCAACCGCCGTCTGACCGGTGTGGAGACCGTCCTGCTGTATGCCGAACCGGGCATGGACAGCATCTCGTCCACCGTGGTAAGGGAGCTGACAAGCTATGGCAGGGACTGCACCGAGTTTCTGCCTTGAGAACAAAAAACATAAGAGAAAACATACAATACCGAACAGATATGATCACATACAACGTAGATGGCGTGAAGATGCCAAAGATAAAGAAGCGTGAGACGACAGCGTGGATTCGAGCCGTCGCCGCATCATACAACCTTAAAGTGGGTGAGGTGGGATATATGTTCGTGGACGACGAGAAGATTCTGGAAGTAAACAACGAGTATCTCGGCCACGACTATTACACCGATGTCATCACCTTCGACTACGACGAACCGGGAATAATAAGTGGCGACATCGTCATCTCTCTCGATACAGTACGCACCAACGCCGAGAAGTTCGGCAAGACTTACGACGAAGAACTAAGAAGAGTGATTATCCACGGCATCCTGCATCTCTGCGGCATCAACGACAAGGGACCGGGCGAACGCGAGATTATGGAGGCAGCGGAGAACAAGGCGCTGGCGATGCAAATATCGTGCAAGCGGTAAAAAGATGTTACAAAATAAAAATCGGTTTTAGAGATTTAGATTGCTGTTTTTGTGGGTTTTCGCTTCGCTGTTGACCCTATAATATACAAGAAAAGCCTCTTTTCCACTCCAACACAGCCACTGTTGGAATGGGAAAGAGGCTTTTTTGTATGATAACAGAGGCTGTATTAGAGTGGAAAAGTGGCTCTATAACAGCCCTATAGTGCCTGTTTAGCTCCGTTATTCACTGCACATTTCTTCCCGCAACCGTATAACTATCTACACATCAGCATATTATCGCTGCACGCCCAAAACTCGAAAATTTCGCACCAAGGATTTCTTTGTGCGCTGAGCGAGGAGTATTGAGCGTTAGAAATGCAAATATTGTGTCGCATGACAGGCGTCGTCCGCTACTCTTCCATTCCTCCTCCGTAGTTCATCTGTACGTCGGAGTCGCTGCCCTTCTTCATCTGATGGCGCTTTGCCTTCATGTTACCGAAGTTATACGTCACGGTCAGGTTCACCTTTCTGCCGCCGTGGCGGAAGATCTGATGGCGCGTGAAGTTTTCGCCGCTTGTGAAGGTCTCCCACTTGCGCGAGTCGAGGAGGTCACGGCAGTTGAGCGATACGGACAGAGCCTTGTTGAAGAAATTCTTTCTTGCTCCGAAGTCTATGCTGTAGCTGGGCTTGCGATAACCCTGCGTTATCACCGTGCGAGCCTCATAACGTCCCGTGGTCTGGATGGAGATGTCGTAGGGGAGGATGAGGCTGGCTGTCATGCGGGCGTTCCATGCGAAGTTATGGTCTTCCTTGCCCGTCACCGTCTGACCGTCGATGTCGTATGAGAATCCGTTGAGCTTATAGTAATAAGCGTTGGCGGAGGTGGTGAGGTCGAGGATGCGGAAGAGATTGTTCTTCAATGTCAACTCCAGACCTGACGACAGACTCTTCGCCACGTTCATCGAAGTGGAATAGAACAGTCCGTCCGTGGAACTCTTGTAGGAGATGCGCTGGATGACGTCCGACGTGGGACGATAGTAGGCGGAGAGGAGCAGCGAATGTCTGTCCCACTGCTTCAGATAGTTGAGCGAGAACGAATTGCTGAACTCCGGCGTAAGATACGGGTTACCGAACGACACGGTGGTGGCGTCGCGCGTATCACGGAACGAATTGAGCTCGCCTCCCCAAGGACGACGCAGACGACGCGTGTAGTTGACCTGCAGCTGCTGTGTGGGAGTCATCTGCCATGAGAGGAAGAGCGATGGGAAGAGCTGGAAGTAGTCCTTCTTGAAAGGCTTCTCACGCAACGACGCATCGTGCTCCTGCTCCCATGTGTAGCTCTCGGTGTTGACACGCCAGTACTCGCCTCTCAGACCGCCCATGATGCCCACCGGACCAAGCTTATAGCTGAGCGTGGTGTAGAATGAGTGTTGGTCCTGGTTGTATATGAAGCGGTTGAAGTACTTGCGGTCTTCCTCAGCTGCTGCGCCGTCAAACGACGTGTTGTCTACGTACGATTCCTGCGGTGTGTTCTCCCTTGAGAAGTTGGCTTGATAGCCAGCCTCAATCTTGAAGTCCTTCGTCACCTGATTCTCGTATTCCAGCTTTATCTCCTTGCGGTTATTGTTGATATGCTGCGGACGATACTGATAGTCGTAAGACGTGGCAATGCCGTCCACAACGGTGGAGTCCTGATACCAGTTGTCGCCGTCCATCTTCCATTTGCTGATGTCAGCGGTGAAGTCGATGAAGTGCTTGTCAGAGAATGAGTGGCGGTACGTAAACTCGCCGTAATACATTCCCATGCCACTCTTTCCTCGGCTAAGACGGTCCATGCGATAGTCGTGCAAGCCATCGCCTACGGCTGTATAATAATAAGGTGTGAGGCTGTTGCTGCGGCGCTCGCCGTCCATAAGCATTCCGCTGAGCGTCAGCTCGTCCTTCTTCGTGGCGTGGAGCGTCACGCCGGCACGTGTGAAGAGATTGTTGCCCCAGTGGTCGTTGTCGGCACGATAGTCCTGATTATAGGTGGAAGAAGTCTGATGGCTCTCGGCACGTCCCGTATTGGAGCGGTGGCGATAGCCGATGTTGGCATAAGCGTCGATGAGCGAACTGCTGTAGTTGATGTTAAAGCTGGTGTTGGCTCCGCGTCTGGTGTCGCCGCCAGCCTGCAGCGAACCATAATAGCCCGCCTTACGGTTCTTCTTGAGCACGATGTTGATGATGCCCACCGATCCTTCAGCGGAGAACTTTGCCGAAGGATTGTCAATGACCTCAATGCGGTCGATACTCTCCGCGGGGAGCTGCTGCAGAATCTGCGCACGGTTGTCGGTGGTCAGACCCGAAGCCTTGCCGTTTATCCATACCTCCACACTGGAGTTGCCACGCAGCGACACGTTGCCGTCGTTGTCCACCTCCACGGAGGGCACGTTGTCTAGCACGTCAGAAGCCGACTGTCCTGCATTGCTGATAAGCTGCGACACGTCAAAAGTCTTGCGGTCCACCTCCAGCTTCATCGTCGCCTTCTGTCCGGTTACGGTGACGCCCTGGAGCATCTTGGCATCCTGCGCGAGATAGAGAATGTTATAGTGGATGTCGCGCTTCGGGGCGCCCACGGTGAACGTACGCTTCACCTCACGATATCCTATGTAGGACAGCGTGACATTGTAAGAGCCATCGTCCAGGCCGCTGATATTAAAGTTGCCGTTTATATCTGTGGTTCCGCCAGCGACAAATTTGTCGTTGTCAGAGAGCGTAACCTTCACGTTTACGAATCCAAGCGGTTCGGAGTTCTGCTTGTCAAGCACCTTTCCACGTACCGAACCTTGAGCCCATCCTGCCACCACAACTGTGCAGGTAAGGCATGACATTAAAAGACGTTTCATATCCATATCTTTATAGACGGAGCATAAGACAGGACGTTTAAGAAAAGAAGCGACTTTTGATTTTTTTAACAGGAAGACAAGGGGTATTTAGACAGGAAGACATGGCTATTTTAGACAAGAAGACATGAAGACATGTTTTTAGGGAATGGGGCAAACATAGGAGGCTATGGCGTCCCGCCGTAGCCACGCACCCACATACACCTCCAGCTTCCACGCCTCCATGAACAGTTGGTTGAGCATCTTGAAAATTGTGCTATGGGAGGCTGCGGGGCTACGGCGAGACGCCATAGCCTCCTACAGTTTGCCTACAAGCTTAAAAAAACCTGTCTTCATGTCTTCATGTCAAAAAAAAACGTCTGCATGTCTTCATGTCTTCATGTCAAAAACAACAAAACTCCAGACTCGGCACGCCGTGCCGCCTAACAGCCCTTATGCGTCATGATGTCCAGCACCATTTCGTCGGTGCGGTTCATTGCTTCGGCACCGATGCTGGTGAGATTGCGGATGGAACGGTCTACGTCGTCATCGATGATGCCTTCCACGGACGACACGCACTTGCCTTCCATTGAAAGGAGGGCAGAGAGGAGAGCGGTGGAAACGCCTGACGAAATCTTGAGGGCGCAGCTGGGCTTCGCACCGTCGCAGATCATACCCGTGATGTTGGCTATCATGTTCTTCACAGCAGAGCAGATATGCTGATAGTCGCCTCCCATGAGGTAGGTGATGCCGCAGCTTGAACCTATACTTGCTACCACGCAACCGCAGAGGGCTGAGAGCTTGCCGAGGTTCTGCTTGATATAGATGGCGGTGAGGTGACTCAGGATGAGAGCGCGAATCTGTTCTTCCTCAGTATTCTCGTTCTCATCAGCGTATACAGCCACGGGATTGGTGGCACAGATACCCTGATTGCCCGAGCCTGAATTGCTCATAACCGGAATCATGGCACCTCCCATACGTGCGTCGCAAGCCGATGCTGTCTTGGAGATGATGTGTGAGAAGATGGAATTGCCGAAGATGCCGTGGCTGAGAGGACGGTCAATGGTCTTGCCGAGACAATGTCCGTAGTTGGCTTTCTTCGATTCTTCTGCAATGCGGAAGTTGTATTCGCGGGTCTTGAGGATAAATCGGATTTCGTCCAAGGGAGTGGTGGTGGCGAAATCATACACCAAGCGCATGTTGAGACGGATGTCGTTGTTGGCGGCTACGGCGCCAGCGGGCTTGCGATTGTCCATCAATACCTCACCGTCCTTCTCCTCATACACGAAGCGTGTGTGGTCGGTGGCGATGACGGCAATGGCCTCATGACCGTCAGCCTTGCAGTGTATCTCCACGTAGAGCTTCTCGGTGATGCCCTGCTTCAGGCAGATGTCTATGTGGTTGTTGGCTGCCACGTATGCCTTTCCTTCCTCAAGAGTGGCGGGAGTGAGGTCCTTGATTACCTCAAGACCATACTCTGACTTGCCTACGATGGCACCAAGTGCGATGGCGATGGGCAGACCAATCATTCCCGTACCGGGGATTCCCACGCCCATAGCGTTCTTTAGGATGTTTGCCGACAGATGTGCCTCTATCTTCTCCGGGCGGCATCCCAGGAGTTCTGTGGCACGTGCCACGCAGAGCGACACGCACATTGGTTCTGTACAACCGACAGCCGGCACTACCTCACGGTTGATGAGGCTTATTATCTGTTCACGAATGTTGTTGTCAAGCATTACAGTATATGTTGTTTTATGGTTAGTTTTGACTGCAAATTTATTAAATAAAATAATGACAAGCAAGAATTATCCTGCTTTTTCAATATCGAGTATAAACAAATCTCCTTGTCTACTTGTATCTTGTCTGCCCGCCTGCCGGTGAGCATACGAAAACAGGGACTTCCCTGCATTGCGTGCTGCAATACGGGGATAGTCCCTGCGTTATTCTTAGTTATGATATGTCATACTGTTTACTTCGACTCGCCGTACTTGTCAAGACCGGCATTGAGGAAGTCGATATATTCAGAGATGTTCTCGTCGTATGAGCGGCTGCCGGTGAGCGGCATGCCCTCGTTGTCGAGGAGGATGTACATCGGCTGGGTGTTAGAACCGAACTTGTGGCGCTGGAGATAGCTCCACTTGTCGCCTACGGTGCGGAGTGTACGCTTTGAACCGTCGGTGTCTGTCACCTCCATCTGCTGCGGCAGCGGAGTCTTGTCGTCCACGTAGAGCGAGATGAGCACGTACTTCTGGTTGAGCAGGTCAGCCACCTTGGCGTCTGTCCATACGGCAGCCTCCATCTTACGGCAGTTGACACAGCCGAAGCCAGTGAAGTCAACCATAACTGGCTTGCCCTCAAGACGAGCTGCTGCCATACCTGCCTCATAGTCTTTGAAGCGCGGATGAACCTCGTTCTTGTAGAGGTTGAAGTCCTGAGTGTTCATTGGCGGTGCGAAAGCAGAGACTGCCTTAAGAGGTGCACCCCACAGACCAGGAATCATATAGAAGGCGAATGAAAGCGAAGCGAGAGCGAGGAAGAACTGCGGCACGTTGGTGCGGCGGCCTTCATCATCGTGCGGGAAGTTGAACATACCGAGGAGGTAGAGACCCAGCAGAGAGAAGATGCCAATCCAGAGTGCGAGGAACGCCTCACGGTCGAGGATGTGCCAGCCGTAAGCGAGGTCGGCCACTGAGAGGAACTTCAGCGCGAAAGCCAGCTCGATGAAGCCGAGAACCACCTTCAAAACGTTCATCCAACCACCTGACTTAGGTGCAGACTTGAGCAGTGTGGGGAACATTGCGAAGAGAGCGAAGGGCACAGCCAGAGCGATGGCGAAGCCGAGCATACCGATGGTCGGAGCTACGATGCTGCCTTCTGACGATACTGCCACGAGGAGGAAGCCGATGATAGGACCGGTGCATGAGCGAAAGGGTGAACGCCATGAGGAAGATGCTCAGGATGCCGCTTGTCTGTTCTGACTTGGCGTCAATCTTATTGGTCCAAGATGCCGGCAGCGTTATCTCGAAAGCTCCGAAGAAGGAAGCTGCGAACACTACGAGCAAGAGGCAGAAGAGGATGTTGAAGATGGCATTGGTGGAGAGGGCGTTAAGAGCGCTGGCTCCGAACAACATCGACACAATCAGACCGAGAGCCACGTAGATAACCACGATGCTCACACCGTAGGTGATGGCTTCACGGATGGCCTTCTTACGTTGAAGCTCACTGTCATCGGGATGATAGGCCATACGCACGGGGTGAAGAGTGCGAGGAATCCGCCTACGATACCTGCGAGGAAGATGTAGAGGAGTGAGTTGCTCACGGGCTTGTCATACTTGGCAAGCTCTGAGATAACCGGTGTCCAGAGCTTCTGGGCTTCTGACTTGTCGAGAACTGCGGGGGCAGCTGCGCTGTCAGCAGCGACTGCCGAATCAGCCTTTACAGTGTCGGCGGTCAGCCCTTGAGCCTCTTCCTTTGCCTCTTCGGCAGCTGCAGCAGCGTCTGTAGCGGGAGCCTTGCCCTGCTTGTGCAGCTCTACGGTTGTGGGAGGCATACACATCTCCTCGTTGCAAGCGCCGAACTCGAGGTAGCACTTGATGGAGTATATCGGCTTAGTGAATTTCACTTTCTGGACAAACTGGACGCTGTGCTCGAAGTAACGGAGCTTCATTCCGAACATTGGGTCCATCTCGGAAATCTCACGACCGCGCGGTGTAAGTTTTCCGACCAGCTCGATACCGTCTTTTTTATCGACATGGAATGACGCCTCGACGGGACCGTCGCTACCAAGATTGGTAGAATAGACATGCCATCCCTTCTCGATCTTACCAGAGAAGATAATCTCGCCCTCAGCAGTATTGCCTGTCTTGAGCTGCGAGGTAAACTTCACGGGGTTTGCCATCTGCGCATTGCAGAACATTGCTACCATAAGCAGCAAGGCAAGTGAAAT
>OASD01000212.1_pt1 | contig 29352 bp, 26 predicted proteins | sample 1475531 | NCBI WGS metagenome assembly OASD01 (sample SAMEA3360668, study PRJEB22359) | human gut metagenome | biome: ENVO:urban biome; feature: ENVO:human-associated habitat; material: ENVO:feces | place: Bangladesh | collected 2011
TCCGTGATGCTCGTGGCTACTTCTTCGAGAGCTTCAGCGAGCGAGAGTTTGAAGAAAAGGTTGCCCCAATCCTGGGACATAGTGTTCACTTCTGCCAAGATAACGAGTCTATGAGTAGCTATGGCGTGATGCGAGGCCTGCACTTCCAGCGTCCACCTTATACTCAGAGCAAGTTGGTACGCTGCGTAAAAGGTAGAGTGCTTGATGTAGCAGTAGATATCCGCAAGGGCTCACCAACTTATGGCAAGCACGTAGCAGTAGAACTGACAGAAGACAATCATCGCCAGTTCTTCATTCCAAAGGGCTTTGCTCATGGTTTCGCAGTCCTTTCAGAAACAGCGGTCTTCCAGTACAAGTGTGATAACTTCTATCATCCTGAGGCAGATGGAGGTATCTCTATCCTTGACGATACCCTCGGCATTGATTGGAAGGTTCCAACAGAACATGCCAATCTCTCAGAGAAAGATACGAAACATGCCATGCTGAAGGACTTCGATTCTCCATTCGATATCAATGTAGATTTATACAAATAGAGTCTTCCTTTCACCAATACTTGACGAAGCATTCCAAAGTGGTATCCTTCTTTCTCGACCGTTTCGAGGAAACCTATTCTCGAATCGATATGAAAGATCTTGAAGAATCCATTGAATGAATAGGCTATGCCGTTAATGATATGGACAACACCATTTCGGAGATTGATAACAACGGCCCCATGACTTTCTTCGATATAGAGAAGGTGATGGGAAAGGTAATCAGTAAAGAGCTGGAAAGTAATTCTCTAAAATAAGAATAGCATGTCGTTGATTTGTCATTTAGTAGATAGAGTAGACATCCTTACTCGCATGAAAGATGGAGATAAGGACTATAAGTCTATGCTTTCATGTTACTATGTTGAAAAAAATGAGGTGAAGGAGTGTGCTTAGCACTCCTCACCCTAAAGCGATACCAAATAATTTTTTCAAAAAACTGATAGGTGTAACTGCCTGTAATATGGTGGAAATGCTGTATTGGTAATACGCCATTTATTATGAGAAAGCAACAAATAGTTAATGCAATAATGGATAAGGATTTAAAACAAATTCTTATCCAAACAGGTCAATATGAAGATTTTATAAATGGAAATCTTAAGTGTGAGTGTTGTGGTAACAAAATTACCATAGACAATATAAGTACATTGGTACCCTATGAGACAGATGAGGGTATTAAATTAAAATTCTATTGCAATAATATTGATTGCGTGAATTCAGAAAAATAATCTTATGGAAACAGCGATAGTTGCCTTTTTGAGTTCTTTGGGTACGATTGGGCTTACACTTTATGTAGTCTTAAAATACTACAATAATGTGAGAAACTTTCTAAGTGATATCACGTCCGTCTTGGCTTCTACTTTTGGTTGGTGCAAATCAATACATACCAAACTAAAGATAGAGACGAATGGGACGACTTCTATAGACAGGTTAAACAAAGTTGTTCCTGAACTAAATTTGCCAGAATTAGCAATAGAATGGGTTAAGCCTGATGAACATGGCAAAATCCGTTTAGAACCAGGTAAAGCGATTGTTTTGTTGAAGTATGATAAAGATAATACTCAAAACATAATCAACGCAACTTCTATATATGTACAAAATACTCTGTTAAATAAAACTAAGCCATTTTTAGATTCTGGAATCAAAAAAGCTGTGGATTTTGCCATTATACGAGAGTTTTTGAGTAAAACTCCACAAAAGGACTACATCGTTTCTCTATATGTTGATACTTGTACAGAAGATTTTGATAGATATGGGGATGCTTTTAACAAGGTGACAAAAGTCGAAGATGAAGGTCTCTTGGCTCGTGTCTTGTTGCGAGAGTATGCTGTTTGGGGAAATAAATTAGTAGGACGTATTAGAAATGAAGATCTTGTTAATGAGTCTAAAAGTTTTTTGGATTTCATCTATAACATTGCTTCTAGAGATTTTGATGAACTTACACCTCTTGTTTTTAATGATGCGACTTTAAAAGTTGCAGTTCTGCTTGTAGCTAAGTATGATACCTATGTAGAAAATGGCATAAAGCCGTATGTTCGTAGAATACGAGAAGGATTTGCAAATGGAATAAATACCTTCTATTTATTAGCGAGAAATGAAAAAATTGATATTTTGAATGAGGTATATGGACAGCTTATTTCCTCTGGCAATTATAATCTTTTGAATGGTCCTGAAGTTTATAAAGATAATTTAGGCAGAAATAATATCTGTTATTGTATTGAGGTGAAGCATGATGCTGATATGGCTAAGACTTATGCTTCCATAACTGAATTTATAAATAATGAAAAAACTATAGAATGTTCTATTACGAGTGTCCATCGAGATGAAATCTTATGTGACTATAATAGTTTGCCTGTGGTAATAGTCAGAAATGAAATAACAGACAGTACAGAATTGAGATTAAAAAACTATTATACTTCAGGTATGACTATTGAGGTTATGCCGTTGAAATTGATTGAAGGAGGAAAAATCTATGGTACTCTTTTGAATACAAGAAGCAATCCAGCTCAATTGTTCAACAATAATTTTTCTGTAAATTCCACGGTTATAGGTATAGTCCAAAGTGCTGAAGATGATTTTATAACATTATTAGTGAAAGGAACAGACCAAAAGTGCGTGGCTTTCAGGCGTAATCTTACATATAGTCGTTTTGTTTTTTTGCATAAACTATTTCCTGTTGGGAGTGAGTTTGAATTTATAGTTAAAAGTATTGATTATATAAACAATAGTCTAGAATTAAAACTTTCAAATCTACCTGATCCATGGGAAGGATTATCTTTTCATGAGGGGCAAGATATATCCGTGCCTGTTTTATTAAAGAAGGAAACATGCATAGAGACAGAACTTACAGAAGGGGTATTTGCAATTTTGCCAAATTCTGAACTCTCGTGGTTTGATGACATTGACAAAATCAAAGATAAAATAAAGAGAAACTCTTGGATTCATGTTTGTATCAAAAGAATAGATAGAGAGAGGAGACTTATAATATTAAGTTATAAAGACAGAGTATCACCATATCTAACATATTTTCGGAATTTGCCTACAGAGAAAAATATAAGAATAAAAATAGAATCACAAAACACCTATGGAATAATTGGTGTTGCAGATTCAAAATATAAAGTATTCATTCCAAACTCTGAGACTTATATAGGGCAAAATAGATTTAATGTTAAGATAAACGAGTCTTTTCTAGTACATATAAAAGAAGTAGATAAAAATAATCGCTCGTTAATCGGTTCTTTTAAACCATTTATAGTACCGCCATTGAAGAGTTTTAAGGAGAAATTTTCCGAAGGGCAAGTTCTTTCTCATTTAAGGTTTATAAGAGCAACAGAGAATGGAACATATTTTCTAATAAGGTATAATAGGAATATGAGTACGGAAGCATTGTTGTTAAATTCTGAGGTGAGTGATAGTTGTTATATAAAGGATACAGAAAAAATATTTGGGGCAACATTTACTTGCCCTTTGAAGGTGAAAGCTATAAATTTAGATAGAAATATAATATATTTAAGTCTCAAGGATTTGACCGCTCAAAACGCTAATAGAGTTGAATCTTTGGATTATGGTAAAGTATATTCTGGTAAAATATTAGGTATTAAGAATGGAGGATATTGTATTTTACTAGAAAATATTTGGATTGAAATATATATTAAAAGTAGTAAGTCTTATGCTATCGGTGATTGCTTAGAAGTAATGAAAGCTTCGTCTACAGATTTTGTTGATGCAAGTGAAATATAAACAATATATTTATGTTTCAAGCATCAGATATCAATAAGAAAGTAGCAAAGAATACATCGTTTCTTTTCTTACAAATGCTTTTTGTTTGGTGATTCAAATATCATATGTGTTTTATGAATAATTTCAACGATATACAAATTATAATCATGGCCGGCGGCGTAGGCAGCCGCTTTTGGCCTATGTCAACCCCCGATTACCCAAAGCAATTCATTGATGTGATGGGAGTCGGCCGTTCCCTCATTCAATTGACTGTAGATAGATTGAAGCCAATCTGTCCTGTCGAAAACATGTGGGTAGTGACAAACGAGAAATACATTCGCATTGTCAAGGAGCAAATCCCTGACATGCCAGTAGATAACATATTAGCAGAGCCGGAGGCTCGCAATACCGCTCCATGTATCGCTTATGCCTGCTGGAAGATCCAGAAGAAGCATCCTGATGCCAACATCGTGGTGACACCATCCGATGCCCTGGTCATTAATACCTCGGAGTATCAGCGAGTGCTCAGCAAGGCATTGAGCTATACATCCGATAAGAACGCCATCGTTACCATCGGTATCAAGCCAAGTCGCCCGGAAACAGGCTATGGCTATATAGCCTCAGCAGAGCCAACATCCGTAGATGAAATCTATAAGGTTGAGGCATTCAAAGAAAAGCCAAACCTGGAGACAGCCGAGCAATACCTTGCTGCTGGCAATTACTATTGGAATGCCGGAATCTTCGTATGGAACATTGATACCATCAGCAAGGCAATCCGAACCTTCCAGCCAAACCTTGCCAGCATCATGGACGAGATGGCACCTTCTTTCTATACTGAACAGGAGAAAGAGGTGGTCGGCAAACTCTTCCCAACCTGCGAGAAGATAAGCATTGACTATGCCGTGATGGAGAAGTCGAAGGAAATCTATACCCTGCCAGCCGAGTTCGGCTGGAGCGACTTAGGTAGCTGGGGCAGCCTCCGTACCTTGCTTCCACAGGATGAGGCTGGCAATGCCAAGGTAGGCAAGGACATCCGCTTGTATGAATGCAAGAACTGCGTGGTTCATGCAGCCGATGAAAGCAAGGTGGTAGTTCAAGGCTTGGATGGCTATATTGTAGCCGAGAAGAATGGACAACTGCTTGTTTGCTCTTTAAAGGAAGAACAGAGAATTAAGGAGTTTGGAAAATAATTAATATCATATCATGAAAGGAATAGTATTAGCAGGTGGAAGCGGTACACGCTTGTATCCTATCACAAAGGGTATCAGCAAGCAGCTGATTCCTATCTTTGATAAACCGATGATATATTATCCTATCTCGGTTCTGATGTTGGCAGGTATCCGTGATATACTCATTATTTCAACACCATTCGACTTGCCTGGCTTCAAGCGCCTCTTAGGCGATGGAAGCCAGTTCGGCGTCAAGTTCGAGTATGCAGAGCAGCCATCACCAGATGGCTTAGCCCAAGCCTTCATTATCGGAGAGAATTTCATTGGTAATGATGCTGCTTGCCTTGTATTAGGCGATAACATTTTCTATGGTGCAGGATTGAACAAGATGCTGCATCAGGCAGTTATCGATGCAGAACAGAACAATAAGGCAACCGTCTTCGGTTATCGTGTCAGCGATCCGGAACGATATGGCGTGGCAGAGTTTGATGAGCAAGGCAATTGCCTGAGTATCGAAGAGAAGCCTCAGCATCCAAAGAGCAACTATGCAGTGGTTGGCTTGTACTTCTATCCTAATAAGGTGGTGGAAGTTGCCAAGCATATTAAGCCATCTGCTCGTGGTGAGTTGGAAATCACAACAGTAAACCAGGAGTTCCTGAAGGATAAGCAGCTGAAGGTACAGACCATGGCAAGAGGATTTGCCTGGCTTGATACCGGAACCCATGATTCCCTTTCTGAGGCATCCACCTTTATCGAAGTCTTGGAGAAGCGCCAGGGCTTGAAGGTGGCTTGCTTGGAAGGTATCGCATACCGTCAAGGTTGGATTACCGCAGAACAGTTGAGAGAGAATGCTCAACCTATGTTGAAGAACGATTATGGAAGATATTTGCTTTCTATACTTAATGAAAGCAAGGACACATTAAAGCAAAACTTAGAATTTTAAACAATGGTCTTTCTGTTTTCCAAATATAAGACAGAAGACATAAAAATCATATATCTTATGGATAAGAATTTAATTACAGTAACCTCTCCGTTACTGCCAAACTTGGATGATTTTCATGCTGAACTCCAGAAAATCTGGGACAGCAAGTGGATAACAAATAATGGTGATTACCATAAGAAACTGGAGGCTGCTCTTGCTGAGTACCTCAAAGTTCCATACGTGAGTCTCTTTACCAATGGTACCTTGCCATTACTTACAGCATTGCAGGCACTCCGTGTAACAGGCGAGGTTATAACTACTCCATATAGCTTCGTTGCTACAACTCATAGCATTTGGTGGAATGGATGCAAGCCTGTTTTCGTTGACATAGACCCTGCAACAGGTGATCTTGATCCTAACAAGATTGAGGCTGCCATCACTCCTAAGACTACCGCCATCATGCCTGTGCATGTGTATGGAAAGCCATGTGATACCAAGGCTATTCAGGATATTGCAGATAAGTATGGCTTGAAGGTTATTTATGATGCTGCTCATGCTTTTGGTGTAGAAGTAAATGGTGAGAGTATTTTGAATGCAGGTGATATGAGTACTTTGAGTTTCCATGCTACTAAGGTATATAACACCATAGAAGGTGGTGCAATGATTATGCACGATGAGAAAACCAAGAAGCGTATTGATTACTTGAAGAACTTCGGCTTTGCAGGAGAGACCGAGGTTGTAGGTCCTGGTATCAATAGTAAGATGGATGAGATGCGTAGTGCGTATGGCTTGTTGAACTTGAAGCAGGTGGATGCTGCAATTGAGGCTCGTCATCAGGTAGCTATCAAGTATCGTGAGGCTTTGCGCAATGTTGAAGGCATTACCTTCTTCGATGATATGCCAGGTGTTCGCCATAACTATAGCTACTTCCCAATTTTCATTGATGCACAGAAGTATGGTATGACCCGTGATGAACTTTATGCAAAGATGAAGTCTCAGAATGTATTGGGACGTCGCTACTTCTATCCATTGATTAGTGAATTCTCTACCTATCGTGGTTTGGAGAGTGCAGATCCGGCGAACTTGCCTAATGCTCATAAGATGGCAGATAGCGTAATCTGCTTGCCTATGCATCACGCATTGAGTGAAGAGGATATTCAGAGAACATTGGATTGTATCTTAAAATAAATAGAAACAATGTCACAAAAGAAAATACTCTTGTTGGGTGGTTCTGCCCAACAAGTCATTGCCATCAAGACAGCTAAAGAACTTGGCTATTATACAGTCTTGTGTGATTATCTGTCTGATAATCCTGGACAGTTTGTTGCTGATAAATATTATAATGCCAGTACTACAGATGTTGAGGCTGTTTATCAAATAGCGAAGGACGAACAGGTTGATGGTATTCTTGCTTATGCTTCAGATCCAGCTGCACTTCCAGCAGCAATTGTTGCAGAGCGTTTAGGTCTTCCTACCAATCCAGCCAAGAGCGTAGAGGTTTTAGGATTGAAATATCCTTGGCGTCAGTTCTTGCAGAGCCATGGTTTTGCTTGTCCTAAGGTTTATTCTTTCCATCCTGAAACCTCATTGGATGAGATTAAGGAAAATGCGAAGAATTTTACTTTCCCAGTAGTAGTTAAACCAACAGATTCATCTGGTAGCAAAGGTGTAACTATGTTGGAAAACTGGGATGGCTTGGAGAAGGCAATCGCTTGGGCTGATTCATATTCAAGAAATAAGGTTCTGCTTGTAGAGGAATATATACAGAGAGGTTTCCCTTCAGTTGTTGGTGGTGACATCTTTGTTTGGGATGGAAAGGTTGTTCTCTATGGAGAGATGGAATGCCTTAGAGATACCAAGAGAAGTCCTCTTATTCCAATTGGTAAGAAAAAACCTTTGTGTACATCTGAAAAGCAGACTTCTAATATTCATAGAGAATTACAGCGTATTGTTACTGCACTTGACGTTCGTTTTGGTGAATTAAACATCGAGATTATTCTTGATAAAAATGATAATGTTCATTTCTTAGAGTTAGGTCCTCGTGCAGGTGGCAACATGATTCCGATTCAGTTGAGTGATGCATACGGTATTGATTTAGTGAAGGCTAATGTTCAAGCAGCAATGGGAGAAAAGCCTGAGTTCTTGGAGCAGCCAGTAAAATCTTTGCCTGGTTGCTATATGCACTATGTACTCCATAGCTACGAAGCAGGAACTTTCAAGGGTATTGAAATCGATGAAAGTATTGCTAAGAATGTTTATCGTCAGGTAATCTATAAAAAAGAAGGTGATCCTGTAGAAGTATTCGATGGTGCAGGAAAAGCATTAGGAATCATCTTCCTTCACTTTGATACAGTGGAACAGATGGAGGATTTTTGCAAGAACTACAATTCATTAATTAAAGTAGTACTTAAATGAACGAAAAAAAAATAACTCCTATAGGAGGTTATTTCGAATTAGAACTTCCTCACTTTCCTGAAATTCATTCAGAAGCGATTGCTTTGAATAGTGGTCGTTTCTGCTTGGAATATATTTTGAGGTGCAGGAATTATAAGAAGGTATATGTTCCTTATTTTACTTGTGATTCTGCTATAGAGCCAATTGTTAAGCTTGGAATTTCATATGAGTTTTATCATATAGATAAAAACTATCGTATAGTTGAAGATATCAACCTGCAGGAAAATGAAGCACTGCTGTACACCAATTATTGGGGATTGCATGATGACTATTGTTGGAAACTTGTAAGCAAGTATAAAAAACAATTGATACTTGATTATACTCAGGCTTTTTTCTCCAGACCGATAGAGGGGATAGATACTTTCTATAGTTGCAGAAAGTTCTTTGGTGTTCCTGATGGTGGCTATCTTTATACAGATGCAATAGCTGATTTTGAATTAGAGAAAGATGAGTCTTATACTCGTATGGATTCATTGGTGAAGCGTATTGATTTATCTCCTGAAGCAGGTTATGATGATTTCCATAGAACGAGTAAGGTCTTCCATGATTTACCAATTCGTCGTATGTCGAACTTTACCAAGCGAATGATGCAAGGAATTGATTATGGTAGTGTTGCTCAATGCCGTTTGGATAATTATAATGTTTTGTGTAAACATTTAGGTGGCAGACAACTCAATTATGGTGAAGTTCCTATGATATTCCCATTTGAGTCGGAGCAAGGTCAGGAACTTCGTAAGAAACTGATAGCGAACAAGGTCTTTGTAGCAAAATACTGGCCAAATGTAGATGAATGGGCTGGTCAAAATGCTTTAGAGACTTGGATGGCAAATCATATTCTTCCTTTACCAATTGATCAGAGATATGGAAGAGAGGATATGGAAAGAATTTTAAATATAATAAATTGATAAAACAATGAAAAAACTATTGATGCTAGGTACTAGCAAAGCTAGTTGTGAAATGATAGAATATGCTAAGAGTCAAGGCATCTATACAATTGTTACTGATTACTTAGCCCCAGAGAAATCTAAAGCTAAACTTATAGCTGATGAATATTGGATGATAAGTACTGGCGACTTTGACGCTTTGGAGAAAAAGTGCCGTGAAGAGCATATTGATGGTGTATGTAGCGGTATTAGTACTTTTTGTATTCCTGCGACAATGGAATTGTGTAAAAGACTTGGATTACAAGCATATTGCACACCAGAATCTTGGCATTATACTATGAATAAGTATGATTTTAAGGCCTTGTGTCGCTCTTGTAATGTACCGGTGGCTACAGATTATTTTGTAAGCAACCCACCAACGGAGGAGGAACTTAACAACATCAAATTCCCTGTTGTTGTTAAAGCAGTTGATCAGAGTGCCAATCGTGGTATGAGTTATTGCCATAATAAGGAGGAGATTCTACCTGCGATAGAATATGCACATAGTTTCTCTAAAGATAGTAAGGTTGTTATAGAGCGTATGCTCAAAGGTGTAGAATATACTGCTTATTATGCATTGGTTAAAGGAGAGGCCTCATTAGTAAGTTTATTCTCAGATTTGGCTCAACCTGGAACTCCTAACAATTGTTATGCAGTAAACTCAACTGCTTGTGATAAGTTGGATGTATATTTAAAAGAGGTTGATCCATATTTCCGACAAGCTCTAAAGCAGGGGGGCATGAAAGATGGTGTTTGTTGGATAGAACTCATACTTGATGAAGATGGTCACTTTTATGTAATTGAAATGGGCTACAGAATGTCTGGCGATATGATGGCTATTCCTATAAAGGATGTTACAGGCTTTAATTCATATAAGTGGTTGGTAGATTATGCACTTGGTGCAAAATATACAGTTAATGATTTGCCTGTATCTCAAACAAAACTTTATAAGGATTGTGGTTGTGCTTATATTTTATGGTCAACCAATAAACAAGGTAAGATACATCATATAGAAGGATTGGATGAAATACTTGCAGAAGAAGGTGTGCATCTCGCACCAAATGTTTATAATGGCGATAATTTCGTAGCTCATCAGTATTTGTTAACGTTTACATTTACAGGAAAAGATGTCGACTATGTATGCAACCAAATTGATAAGATAAACAAAACTATTAAGGTTATTGACGAAGATGGAGAAGATGTTGCTATGAGATTTACAGACTTTAATGAATTGAGAAGAATTTATTACTGTAAATAAGTATGGCAAATTCTGATTTAAAGAAAAATCTCAATACACTTGATGTACTATCTGTTGCCTTTGGAGCTATGATTGGCTGGGGCTGGGTCGTGTCTTCAGGGCAATGGATAACATCTGGTGGTGTCTTAGGTACAGTTATCGGTTTCCTTATAGGTGGTTTGATGATATATTTTGTCGGACTTGCCTATGCTGAATTGACTACGGCTATGCCTAAATCTGGAGGTGTTCAAAACTTCTGTTATGCAGCTTTTGGTCCTGTGGGAGCCTTTGTGAGTACCTGGGCATTGATATTGAGTTATGTTGGTGTCGTGTGTTTTGAAGCTGTATCATTTCCTACTATCATACAATATATTTTTCCTGGATTCTTAAAAGGATATTTATATACCGTAAAGGGCTTTGATATTTATGCATCGTGGTTGGTTGTGGCAATCATCACTGCTGCTATAATTGTTTATATCAATATAAAAGGAACTAAAAAGGCAGCCAAGTTACAGAATATCTTGACTTGTATTATTGCAGGAGTAGGATTGATATTAGTTGCAGGTTCAGTTTTCACAGGAAATACTGATAATATAAGCCAACAATTATTTGTTGGTGATAATGCGATTTCTATTGTTGAAAATGTAGCTAAGGTTGCTATCATGACACCTTTCTTCTTATTTGGCTTCGATGTAATTCCTCAGGCAACTGAGGAAATAAATATGCCATTGAAGAGGTTGGGACGTATGATGATTCTGTCCATAGCAATGGCGGTAGGGTTTTATGCTTTGGTTGTATTGGCAATAGGTTACGTGATGAATGGCAATCAGATGGTGACATCAATGCAAGGTGCAGGATTGGTTACTGCAGATGCGATGGCTATTGCTTTTAATAGTCATACGATGGCAAAAGTTTTGATATTGGGAGGACTTTGTGGTATCATTACCAGTTGGAATTCATTTTTAATTGGTGGTAGTCGTGTTATGTTTGCTATGGCAAAGTCACGGATGATTCCTGGTAGCTTTGCAAAATTGCATCCTGTCTATAAAACTCCAATTGTCGCATTGTTATTGTTAGGTTTAACATCTATCATAGCTCCATTCTTTGGAAGAGTTATGTTAGTTTGGATAGTAGATGCCGCTAACTTTGCCTGTTGTCTGGCATATTGTATTGTTTCTCTGTCATTTGTCGTTTTGCGAAAGAAGAAAGCGAATTTGAAGAGACCATATCGGGTGAGGCATGCATATTGGGTCGGTATTATGGCAGTTCTTATGTCAGGCTTTATGGCTGCGATGTATCTGATACCAGGCTCTGCTTGCACTCTTGTATGGCAAGAGATGGTTATTGTGGTTGGATGGACACTTCTGGGTATCTTTTTAGGTATTAGAGGTAAGATAGTGTATAAAGATTCTTTTGCTTCAGGCATGGATATTTAAACTTACAAATTTGATTTGGTTTCATGTGGACAACTATTGAATATATCAATATTCTTATGATTTATGACTAAATTTATAGAATTACATACGTATAATAACTCTCCAATTTATATTAATTTGGAATCTATAGCTTATATTCAAGAGGAATTTCAAGGAGTAATGGTATACTTTAATACAATGCAGATTTCTTCTAAGGAAAAAGGGGGAATGCTCAACAAAATAGAAACTTCTTTGAAGAGAATTTTAGTTACAGAAAGTTACTCTAAGGTAAAATCATTAATCGAAGAATAAAGTGATGGAAGATATTAAAATACCTATAGATAAGCAACTGGATGAGTTTGGAAATCATATTCTTGCAAATCCGAGAACTTTCTTATCTTCTAAGTTTGGAGATGGAAAAAGTTATTTTCTTGATGAATTTAAGAAGAGGAATGCAGAACATTTTGTTTTTATAACTCTATATCCGGTAAATTATCAAGTTGCAAATAACGAGGATATTTTCAATCTGATAAAAAGGGATGTTCTGTTTCAACTCATCGTTCAAGGTTTTTTTGAAGATTCTTGTATCCAAATTAGTGATGAGTTGGCTTTATGGGGCTTCATTCAGAATAAATACAAATCATTTCTTTTAGAGTTGTTGCCTTACATGGCTTCTGTAGCTTTGCCTGCAGAATATGTTCCTGTAGTAACTGCTGCGCTAAAAAGAAAAGAAGTCTTTAAATCTATAAAGAAGCAATTTGATGATTATAAAAGACAGTTAGCTGAGAAAGATGATATACTGACTAAATTCTTAGATGTTGCAGAATCTAACCCTGTATATGAAGAAGATTTAGTAACTTCTTTAATAAAACAGGCTATACAAAAATTTAAAGAGAAATCTCAACAAACGGACAAAGAAAAACGAGTAGTATTGATTGTGGAGGATTTAGACAGATTAGATCCAGCTCATTTATTTAGAATTCTCAACATTTTCTCCGCTCATATAGACTATGGTTATAAACTTATGAATAGACCTAATGAAACTTTGGCTGGAAATAAGTTTGGTTTTGACAATGTTGTTTTTGTTGCTGATTTTTCTAATATACGCAAGATTTTTAAACATTTCTATGGCGAACAAACAGACTTCAATGGATATATAGGAAAATTTCTTTCAAGTGCTCCTTATAATTATTCAATTCGTGAAATTCGAAAGAATTATATCTATGCCTACTTAGAGAGAAAAATTAATTGTCCTCGAAAACTTATAGAGGCGATGGTTACAGAAGAGATGCTGGAAAGCAAAACTATTAGAGAATGCATTCAAGCATTTGATATATCATCTCAAGTGGTTAATGTTCCAACGTATAAAGTAAAGAAATGTGAGGTTAGATTGGATATAACAATCTTAAAGTTGTTGTCTATTATGCGCCGTCTGAAAATTGAAGATGCCGAAATACTAAAGGTTGCTGCTAATCTATTTTATGTTGATGCAGATGATTTTTATAAATATGTAGCTCCATTTATGTTGTTATTGGATGAAAATTCTGATGATTTAATAGTTTCTATCTATGTAAAAGGAGAAGGCTCTCGCTTTGATTTGGAAAAAGTTTTTATTGATCCAAAAACTGGTTTGGGTGGCAATCCAAATGCTTATATTTTAGGTGAAACGCATGAAGTAACTGATTTTAGATTATTATTTAGCTCTATGCTAGAGTATATAGTAAAATAGCAAGACTGTTATTGTGGGGGTAGAAGTCTAAAAAGATTAAGTGACCTGCAGGCGGTAACAGTATAAATTTAAACGAATAATAAATTTAAAGTTTTGATGAAAAATAATTCGATAAAAACTGGAGCGATTATATCATATATTTCTATTTTTTTGAATATTATCATATCGTTAATATATACACCATGGATGATTCGAGAAATAGGAATGTCTGATTATGGAATTTACTCATTAATAGTTTCTTTTTTATCTTATTTCTTATTAGATTTTGGTCTTAGTGAAGCTATTTCTCGCTTCATTTCAAAATTTAGGGCTAAAGGAGATAATAGAGGAATTGATAAAATGTTTAGTGTAACAACTATAGTATATGCATTTCTTTCACTATTAATAGGTTTGGTGCTATTTGTTATATATTTCTTTTTGAGTGATATATTTGTCAAGCTTACACCTGAGGAAATTGTTACGTTAAGAAAAGTATATATAATAGCAGGCTTTTTTAGCGTATGTAATTTTTGTTTAAAACCTTTTGATGGCGTTCTAGTAGCTTATGAAAAATTCATAACTCTAAAGATGCTTGATTTAGTTCAACGTGTAGGAACGGTACTGTTGATAACAATAACATTATTATTGGGTGGAGATATTGTTGGTTTAGTTTTGATAAATGGTTTGGTTGCCATGGTTGTTTCCTTAATAAAATTAGGATTTTTATTTAGAACCGAACCAATAAAGATTAATATAAGATTATTTGAGAAATCAGTAGCAAAAGATTTATTTAATTTTTCATTTTGGGTGTTTTTCATAAACATTGCCCAACGTCTCAGACTAAATATCATTCCGACAATCCTTGGTGTCTTTTGTGGAACTAAAGAAATTGCTATATTTTCTGTTGCGATGAACCTTGAGGGATTTATCTATATCTTCTCAAATGCATTGAATGGATTATTTATGCCTAAAGTGTCGAGAATGATAAATTCTGAAAATGCTTCATCTGAACTGACTGATCTTATGATTAAGGTTGGGCGTATACAATTATATATCGTAGGTTTCATAATAGTAGGTTTGTTTGGATTAGGGCAGTCGTTTATACACCTGTGGATAGGTGATTCTTTTAGTAAAACCTATTATGTGATGGTGTTTCTTGTGGTTTTGTATTTCATTTCTATGACTCAACAGATAGGAACAACTGTATCGTATGTTGTCAATGAAGTAAAATATAATAGTATATTCGCTATAACAACATCCGTTTTGAGTTTAATTATAGCATTATGTGTTGCTCCCAAATGGGGAGCTATAGGTTGTGGCTTTGCGGTTTTTGTAGCTTTATTAGTAAATAATATACTGATGAATATTTTTTATTATAGAAAATTAAAGCTTGATATTCGTAAGTTCTTTTATAAATGTCATCTTAAAATATTGCCATGTTTAATTCTTTTCTTGTTTGTTTTGCTTTTTGTTGAACATTCAATTAAGGTTGATAGTTGGTATATGTTGTTTGCCTTGGGATTTGTTTATACCATTGTGTTTTTCTCGGCCTTATTCTTTTTCGTAATGAATGATTACGAGAAGAATTTAATTATTAATAGCATTTTAAGAAAACAAAAATGATGAATGAAAATTTAGCACCAGTTACAATACCTACATTATGTAGATATGAACATTTTAAGCGTTGCATAGAATCTTTGTCACGTTGTACTCTTGCAGATAAAACAGAAGTTTATGTAGCTTTGGATTATCCAGCAAAAGAATCTCATTGGGACGGTTACAATAAAATAAAAGATTATTTGTTATCGCATAAAGAAGACAATTTAGGCTTTAAAAAGCTAATTGTTATACAGCGTAGCAGAAACTATGGTTTAGGTGAAGAAGGTAATATCATGACATTAAGAAAAGAGATTTTTTCAAGATATGACAGAGTTATCACTTCTGAAGATGATAATGAATTTTCTCCTAATTTCTTAGTTTATATGAATAAAGGCTTGGAAAAGTTCAAGGATAATCCTGATATATTTGCAATCTGTGGATTCTATCATGGAGAAGATTTGGGTGATTATCAACATAACTATTATATTGATTATGGAACATGTGCATGGGGTATTGCTTATTGGAAGGATAAATATGAAAAATTCTTGGATTTTTGTCAAAAAAATCCTGCACGCGATATTCTTATGTCTAAGAAATTGTGGACCATCTTAAAAGTTCATAAGGCTTGGATATTGCCGTTGTTTTTAATGAATCGTAAGCGAGTACAATGGGGCGATTATTATATGGGTATGTTTTGCTGTTTTAACAAGATGGTTAATATTTATCCTATTGTTAGCAAAGTTAGAAATTGGGGACTTGATGGTTCTGGTGCAACATGTAACCAGACAGATAATAAATATGTGAATATGAAAATAGATCAAGCTGTAGACTTTATGTTCGATGATTATCATGAAGTAAAATGTCAGAAAGACTACATTTTTAATTGTTTGCACCCATATAGAAATCGTATGACACCTAAAGATGTATTTAAAATAATTGCTAATTTTGGAGTATTTCTATTTTTGTTAGTGGTAGATCTTTTTGATAAAAAACGTAAGTATCCTATTTGATATTAATATGTTTATGAAAAAAAATAATATATCAAAGTTTGAATACTGCTTTGGATGTGGTGTATGTGCTGTTGCTTGTCCGAAAAAGATTATTCAAATCAAAACTAATGACATTGGTTTTTATGTTCCATACATTGAAAACGAAAACTTATGTATTGACTGTGGTATATGTAAGGAAGTCTGTTCTTTCGCTCATAATGATATAGCTTTAAAGCAGGATTTTGTTAAGTCTTATGCAGGATGGAGTAAAAGCCCCGGAGTAAGAAGAGTTTGTTCTTCTGGTGGAATTGGATTTGAAATAGGAAGAAGTTTAATAACGAAAGGTTTTAAAGTATGCGCAGTTCGTTATAATGTCGATTTAAATCGTGCAGAGCATTATGTTGCAAATTCTCCAGAAGAATTGTTAGATAGTATTGGGAGTAAGTATATTCAAAGCTATACTCTTTCAGGTTTTGCTGATATTAATAGAAAAGATAAATATCTCGTGATAGGTACTCCTTGCCAAATAGACTCTTTTAGAAGATACATTAAAAAGTTCCGATGTGAAGATCGTTTTATACTGATGGATTTCTTTTGTCATGGTGTACCATCCAGCTTGATGTGGCAGAAATATTTGAAATCTGTAGAAAAAGTAACTGGGCAGGTTGATTATGTTTCATGGCGTAATAAGTTTACCGGCTGGCATGATTCCTGGTCTATGGCAGTTAATGGAGCAAAAACGCAATTGAATGAAGTTCCTTGGCATGATTCTTACGATTTGTTAATAAGGGAGAAAAAAAGTTTATATAATTCTCGATATAGCCAGGGTGATGCCTTTTATAAATTATTTTTGGGTGATCTCTGTCTTGGTAAGCAGTGTTATAAAAATTGTAGATTTAAATTGGATATGAGTTCTGCAGATATTAGACTTGGGGACTGTTGGGGCAGTTATTACAATGATAACGATGAAGGCGTCAGCGGTGCTATTGCCTTTACGCAAGTTGGAGAAACTACATTACAGGATTCTAATTGCATATTAGAGAGTCATCAACTATCTGTAGTAACTGAAGGTCAGATGTCGCATAATCCTCGCAGACCCTTACTTGCATACGTGGTAATGTTTTGTTTGGAAAAGGATATAGCTACAATGAATACAATAAAGATTCTGGCTTCAATACAAATGATTAAAAATAAGTTCAAAAGAAGAATTCTGCATCCAAAAAGAACAATAAAGAAATTGTTTAAAATAAATTAAATTATGAAATCTCAGCAGAAAATAATAGGTGGATTGGACTTATTGAAGTTCTTGATGGCTTTAATCATAGTTAATATCCATGCAAATTTAAAGGATGTAGTTAGTGGTACGGTCTTTTTAAATCTATGGGAATATGTAAATAGTCTTGCTGTTCCTGTATTTTTCGTTTTATCTTCCTATTTCTTGTTCAAAAAAATAAGAGAAGTAGAGAGACGTGCAGGATTTAAGCTGATATTTTAGTTTAGTTGCTTTTTTGCAGCATTTTATAGGTGAGCATGAAGTTATAATTACATTATTAGTTATTTCTATTTGCTTTATACTATCTTTGGTTATACAAAAGCTAGAAAGAAAAAAAATAAATACTTATTTTTTTTGCGATACTCTATGTGAAAGTATCATGTGGAATTAAATAGTTTATTTTGGTATGAAAATAAAAACCATTACTTGCCATAATGTTTATAATTATGGTGCAATTTTACAGGCATATGCTTTACAACGATTCCTGGAAGATAATGGCCATGAAGTCGAGATAATCGATTATGCTCCGAGGTATCATAGTAATAGTTCTTGGAATATTCCAGAAAACTCTTCAGTATATAAACTTGCTTCAAAGTTTGTTGTAATTCATTTGCTTTATGCCCTACATCGGTATATTAAGAAGAAACGTAATGTTAATACAATTCGGCTTAAAAAATTCGATGATTTTACAGCCGAATATCTTCATGTAACGCCACATAAGTATAAGAATTATGAGGATATACAAAAAAATCCTCCTCTAGCGGATATGTATATAGCTGGTAGCGATCAAATTTGGAATCCTATCGGTAAAACAGGTTTAGATCCTGCATTTTATCTTAACTTTGGAGGCTCTGGTATAAAAAGAAAATCTTATGCAGCTAGTTTTGGCGTTAGTCAGATAGGTGCTAATGCTCAAAGTATCATAAAAAAATACCTTAGAGAATTAGATTCTATATCTGTTCGCGAAAATGCAGGTCTAAAGATACTTAACGAATTAGGTGTAAAAAATGCAACACGTGTGTTGGATCCTGTTTTTTTACTTGGTAAAAACGCTTGGCTTTCATTGATTAGTGCAGTTGATAAACTTGAAAGAGCTAATTATATTCTTGTATATGATTTCTTTCAAGATGATGAATATATCAAGGATATGGCGTATAAAATTAAAAAGAAGTTTGGGTACAAGATAGTATCTGTAAATGATAATGGAATGTTGCCATATGCAGATCGTAACATTTCAGATGCATCGCCTTTAGAATTTTTATCTTTGATAAATAATGCAAAGGTCGTAGTTTCAAACTCTTTTCATGCGACTGCTTTTTCAATTATTCTAAACAAAGATTTTTATACATATCCGGTTTTGAGACACAATAATGAATCTAGAATGATAGATTTGTTAAATGAGTTTGGTCTTATTGAAAGGTATCGGTCAACCTTTATTTGTAAAACGATTGATTGGGAAAAGGTTTTTCCAAAATATAAGAAGCAACTAGATTATAGCGTAGAATTTCTATTAAAGTAGATTTGTAACTAATTACATTATGTTAATTAAGCTTTTTTTATGAATATGATTTCAGTTCAATATATAGTTTTACATGTATTGTTAGTTTTGATTACTTATATGTCATGTAAAAAAATAAAGTTTCAGTCTTCTCACAAATATTGGCAATACGCAATGTGGGCTATTATTGCTTTTACTCTTGAAGAAGGCTTACGTTGGGGAAGGATGATAGATTGGTGTATGTACTATGGGGCTTATGCTTCCATACTTGAAGAAACTGGCTATACGATGGAACCAGTTTTTCGTATTGTTTGGTCATTATTTGCAATTCTTCATGTTCCCTACTGGGGAGTCATATCTTTTATGTCTTTTTTGTTTATTGTGTCTGCTTTTTATTTTTGCAAACCCTATAGGAATGTATTACCCTATGTAATGCCTTTGTTGGTTGTCACAGCTGGATATTTTGCAGAAAATTTAATAAGATGGTATATGTCATATTCTTTTTTGCTAATTGCATTGAGACATTATTTAGATGGTAAAAAGAAAAAAGCATTATTTTGGGTAGTTATTTCGGTGTTATCTCACTATGCAATGATTTTATCTGTATTCTTGATGCTGTTAATAGATTATTTTAAGAAAAAAAGGCTTCATCCATTTGTTGCTATATCTTTAAGCGTATTATTCGTTTTCCTCATGTCATATTATAAAGATTTAATGATGAACTTGCTCTTTGTTGTAAATCTATTTTCTAGTTCTGAAAGGTTCGGGCATTATAGTGAAGATGCAAGTGATTGGTTTGTTGTACAAGATGCTAATGCGTTTATGAGCATAGTAATGATGGTACCTTTGTATTTTGCACTTTGGGTAGCTAATAAGAAAATGAATAATTCTCATTTAGCTTGTTTTGTTTATAATTGCTTTGTAGTTTCCTTATTGATTAAGTCATTAGGACAAAATCTAGAGTTAGCCTTACGATATAGAGCTATTTTCGATCCTTTTGTTTGTATGTTGATGGGATTTGTTTATTACTCTACAAAATCATTACATAGCAGATTTAACATCTATAAGGCAATTATGATTATTTATTTTTTGTTACAGACAACTCGTTTTTGTACTCCTTTACCCAACAATAAACTAAATATGTATGTATGGAATGAAACAAGACCTGCATACGAATTATTGGGTGTACATAAGGGCTGGTGGTAATAAGGTTTTTGAGGAATTTCTCATTTCTATGTTTAAATACCAAATAATTACAATGAAAGTACTTCAAATTAATACCCGCTATTATAATGGTGGATCCACGGGGCGCATCACTTTCGATTTAAAGAAAGTGATGGAAGCCAATGGGATTGAAAGTTATGTAGCATTTGGTTTTGGCTATAATCTAAAGGATAATGAAAAGGAAAATGTTTATCGGATAGAATCTGATAGAGAACTTTTTGTTAGTAAGCTTTGGACAAAGGCTACTGGTCATCATGGCTTCAATAATAAACGTGAGACAAGAAGGCTTCTGGCTTGGATAGACGAGATAAAGCCTGATATCATTCACATGCATAACATCCATAATCATTATGTGAATGTTCGAATGCTCTTGGAATATATTTCAACTAAGAACATTCCATGTGTATTGACAATGCATGATTGCTGGACATTCACAGGTCATTGTGCCTACTTCGATTTTTCAGGGTGCGATAAATGGAAGACTGGGTGTAATCATTGTCCTAGTTTAAGAGATTATCCAAAGACATTTGCACCAATAGATCCTTCTTCTTGGAACTACAAAATGAAGAAGAAGTTATTCGCTCCATTAAATATTACCTTTGTTTCTCCTTCACAATGGCTTTGCGACCTCCAGAAACAGTCCTTCTTGAAGGATAAACCATGTGTAGTGATAAACAATGGTGTTGATATGTCGGTATTCCATCCTATTAAGTCTAATGTGCGAGAGGAATATGGCATTGGAAATCGAAAAATGATATTAGCCGTAGCAGGCGGTCTTGCTACAAGAAAAGGTAAAGATTATCTTCTGAAGCTACCATCATTGCTAAATGATGACGAGGTCTTAGTACTTGTTGGATTGAAAAATGGACAAGAAACTTTGTTGCCTAAAACGAATAGAGTTATTGGTATACAGCGTACAAAAACACCTGATGAACTTGTTGGTTTATATTCAGAGGCAGATGTCTTTATCAATCCTACTCTTGAAGATAATTTTCCTACAACTAACCTTGAGGCTTTGGCATGTGGAACCCCAATCGTAACTTTTAATACTGGTGGTAGTGCTGAGGTCGTGACCCCTGAAACTGGATTAGTTGTTGATAAAGGTGACATGGAAGGACTCCTTTCTGCAATTAGAACACTTCTGAACAAAGGTAAAGAGCATTATGTTGATGCTTGCAGAAAGAAAGCGGAAAGAGATTATAATAAGGATATTCAGTATGGTAAGTATATTGAGTTGTATAAGAATATATTATCAAGATAATGGCAAAAGTACATTTTGATGAAATAGACATAGTGAAGGGTATTGCCATACTTTTTGTATTGTGGCATCATAGTTTTATCAAGTTTCCAATTTATATGTTGGACATTCCTTGGTGTGAATATGCGATGGCGATACATGGCACGTTCTACCTGAATGTATTCTTCTTGGTGTCTGGCTATTTGTTTGCTCACTCAAAACCGAGGACATTTGCAGAGAATTTCAAGAAGAAAGCAAGCAGATTGCTGATACCATATTTTTGCTATGAGGCTGTAAACCTTGGAGTAAAAACGGCACTTCCACAGTTGGTTAATCGGAAAGTGGGGGGGCAAGTTGAATATATAGAGGATATGCTTTTGAAGGGTGGTGAATTATGGTTCGTATATGTGCTTTTCTTTATCTTCTTGATATGGCCACCGATATTACATCGGTTGAGCAAGAAGGGCATTGCTGGCATCATCGTGATGCTCGCCATCGCCTGTCAGATAATTCCTGGTGATTTCAATGACAGCATCTTTCTTTATCCGAGAATTTTGTCATATTCAGTGTTTTTCCTCGCAGGTTATGTGATGAAGAATGTCAATAGGGATATATTGAGCTGCAATAGAAATTTTGGCATAGTCTCGGTTTTGTTTGTCGTCTTCTGCTGTTTGTTGGTTCAGGCGATAAAGGTGCCTTATGTGTGGAATTACTTCCTGGCCTTCATTGGTTGTTGGTTTGTGTGGGCATTGTCGTTCCAGCTTTTGAAGGTAAAGCCTGCCAGCAGGTTCTTGGGCTTCTGTGGCAAGTATTCTCTATCGTTTTATTGGCTCAATGGCTTTGCGTTGGTGCCTGCGAGAATGTTGATCGTAAAAATTTTGCATGTTGAGAACACTCCTTTGATTGCCATCAGCATCTTCTTGATATGTGTGATGAGCGAGGTGATAGCGATAAAGTTAATTAAGAGAATCCCTGTAGTCAAGACGATGGTGGGGATGTAGAATAAATGTTATGAATATAGATGAATTATACAGGGAAATAACTTCTCCTGGTAGCCCTTTATGTTATCCATTTTGCTACGATGACAAGGATTTTGACTATCTTGATTATGTAGCAAGTTTGGTAGAACTCTATTTAGAGGAAGTTGCTAAATTGGATGAGGAAAGTCTAAACTCTCTTAATCATGTGTTTGATGATCTTCCACAAGATTTTAAGCCATCAAGAGATTTTGATTTTAAGAGAGACGTCAGGAACATTGCGAATTTGGTCCTTGATGTTTTGCAGACCAGTTTCAAATGTTATCATGAAGAAGCTTATGAAAAGTTGAAGTCTTTTTTTATAGCTGATCGTTTTTTCTATTTAGGTATGCTTCCTCAACTAGAGGTAGATGACCGAAGTGGCTGCTATTACAGAATCCGTCAGGATAAAATTGATTTATCAAAGGGTGATGGTGAGTTGTTTCATATACCTTTCGATAAACGCCATTTGGTGAGTGCGCAACGTTATAGCATACCTGGATATCCTGCACTATATCTTGGTGGTGATTTTTTTACATCATGGTGTGAGATGAATCGTCCAAAGTTAGAAGGTTTATCATATGCAAAATTTAAATTTAAAAAACAGTTTAGATTTTTAGATTTAGGTCTTCCGTATAAGGAAGATTCAACGCTTTGGGAAAAGTATTCTCTTTGTGCTATGTATCCATTGTTGATGGCTTGTATGGTTCGCGTTAAGTTTGCTAATGCCGCATTTAAACCAGAGTATTTGATGCCGCAAATGATGATGAAACTTGTTAGAGATAATGGCGCACATCTTCAAGGTATAGCATATATGTCGAACAAAATGCCAACAAAAAGTGATTCGTACTCTAGGGCTTCAAGAAATCTGGTAGTTTGTGTGTATAATACTTTGTGTAAATCTGGTTATGACAAAGATTTGGCAAGCAAAATGCAAATGACAAAGATAAAGTCTGTTACTAAAGAACAGGTTGATGAAGCAATTGTATATGATAGAAAAATATATACAATTAATTTTAGATCCTTGGTTCCTGCTGATGATGATTTTCATGACATTGACGTATCAATGGTATTGTAGTAGTTGTTGTATAAACTTAATAGATTAATTATGTCTTTTAAAGCAGAACAAAGAGATATAGATTATTTGCTCAGCAATAAGCTATATGAGATACCTCGAAATCAGCGAAGGTATGTTTGGAATAAGGACAATTGGGAGAACCTATTTTTGAATGAGGATAATATTGTTGTAGAAAATTAAAAATATGTATACACCAAAAATTAGTATTGTAACAATCGCATATAATTGCGAAAAAGAGATAGAAGAAACTATCCTGAGTGTAATCAATCAACAATATGATAATAAGGAGTATCTTATCATTGATGGTGCATCAAAGGATGGTACAATGGATATAGTTGATAAATATCGTGATAAAATTGATGTTATTATCTCTGAACCAGATAAGGGTAGAAGTGATGCCTTTAATAAAGGTATAGCCCATGCTACTGGTGATTACATCGTTATGATGAATGCTGGAGATTTATTAGCAGATGATGCCTTGAATAAGTTTGCTAGAAATTATGAACCTGGCTTCGATGTAATCAAAGGTAATACGATTAGATGGAACGAAGAAACAGGATTCAAATCTATAGAGCATCCTGTTATAGAATATCCTGAGATACCTTTCAATTTCCTTGTTTGTCATCAATCAACCTATATATCGAAGTCTGCTTACGAGCGTTATGGTGGATATGGTATTGATTACAGAGTAGCAATGGATTTTGATTTGATGCTTAGATTTACCCAAAAGGGTGCCAAATTTAGAAAAATCAATGAAAATTTAGCCATTTTCCGAATGGGAGGTATATCCCAAACTGCAGGACAAAGAAGATATGATGAGATGAAAAAGGCAATGTTATCTAATGGTCATTCTAAATTAAGTACAGCTATTTTTATGTTCTATATACACTTGAGAACTGGTGTTAGGAATATACTGAATAAAATTGATCCTGATTTGAAAAATAAATTAATAACAAAGAAGTGTTAGTTCTTTTTGCCAATGGATACAATTGATATTTCAAAACATTCAAGACTTCAAGCAGGTGTTTGAAAATGAGAGTAGAATCATTTTCTCTGTATCTATGAGATAGATACGCCAGAGGAATTGAAGGAAGTGGAACTTAAAATTCAAAGATATGAGTAGATTGTATATAATAGGTAATGGCTTTGATATAGCTCATGGCATACCAAGTAAGTATTCTGACTTTAGGGATTATTGTAAAAGAAACATTCCTGAAATGTATGGGAAGTTGAGTCGATATTATGGAGACCAAATTGATGATCTTTGGTGTAGTTTCGAGGAAAATATGCCTAGTATTAGTCAGAACGCCATCTTTGATTGGGCTACAATAAATAATCCAGATTGGAATCAAAATATGAACGGATATAATAGGTTTATCGATGAAATCCGTAATGAAGTAGATTATGTTGATACAATAAAAACAGATTTCACAGAATGGATTCAGTCTATTGAATTAGCTAATGTACATAGACTATATCATCTTTTGTTAGAAGACTCTTTGTTTATGACATTTAACTATACATTGACTTTGGAGAATGTTTATCAAGTGAATCCTGATCAAGTGTTACATATTCATGGTTGTGTACGAGGGAATTTCCCTCAACTTATATTAGGGCATAATATGCAAGATGCAGAGATAAATGATATATTTACTTCCGAAGATGAAATACAACAGGAAGCTTGTTCTGAGGTTGCTAACCTAGTTAAAGGTTGGAGAAAAGATACGCAGGCTGTCATTGCTGAAAATGAAGACTTCTTTAGCAATTTAGCAGATATTACAGATGTATATGTGTTGGGACACTCTATGGCTGATGTGGATTTACCATACTTTGAACATGTGAGAGATTTTGTCAATGAAGGTGCCATATGGCATATTTCTTATTATGGTGACAATGACAGACAAGGGAAGGAACTGGTTGCTGGTAGATTGGATTTGCGCAGCTTTGAGCTGATTCAGCTGGATGATTTAAGAAGAGCAAGAGAGGGAGAGTTATTCTAGTTTCACTACTTACTTAGTAACTAAATAAAATATTAAGATTATGATAGATTTTTTAGTTGGTCCTCAATTGCTAACTCCTTTAGCTCAAAAGGTTACTGATGTTCTTGTGAAAATATGTAAGGATTTTAAGGCTGATGTAAGACAGCAATTACGTGATGATATAAATAGTTATATAGGAAATTTTGTTAATAAGTTTTCAAAAATAAAGACCTTTCTCTATAGCGATCAGCGTAAAGACTTTTATGAGGTTTATTTCCCTCTGTATCTTTGTCATCCTGCGCATAGAGATAAGAGAATCCTAGTTCCCGATAATCCTGATAATTTGTTTGCCCATAATAATTATGTTACAATATTGGGGCATGCTGGATGTGGTAAGACTATGATTTTGCGTCATCTCTTTCTTTCTGCTTGCAATAAATCTGCTAAGATTCCTTTGGTTGTGGAATTGCGGAAACTAAAAGATTTTGATGGCAGTTTTGCAGATTACATTTCTGACAAGGTCTTTCATTTTAAGATTACTCAGAATTCTAATATAGCTCAGAGAATGTTAAAGTCTGGAGAGTTCATATTTTTACTTGATGGGTACGATGAGATTGCTTTTGCTCAAAAAGACAAAATTACTCATGAATTGGAGGATTTTGTTGACCAATATCCTGACAATTATTATTTTCTGACGTCAAGACCTGGTTCTGGTGCAGAAACTTTAGAGCGTTTTGACAATTTACATGTATGTGGTTTAACGGAAAAGCAGGTGATGGCTTTTATTGATAAACAGTTTGATACAGCCGATGAGGAAGATAAGGAATTGGCTGCAAAAATTAAAGTAGTTTTAGCAGAATCGAACAATAATCCTTATATTCGGTATATGAGCAGTCCATTGTTGTTATCAATGTTTATTCTAACTTACAATGAGCATCCAGAATTGCCTAGACGTAAGAGCAGCTTTTATTATAATGTTTTTGATACACTACATTCAAAGCATGATGCAAAGAGCAAAGCTGGTGGATATCAGCATGAAAAGAAGTCTAAATTGAGCCAAGATGATATAAAACGCGTGTTGGAAGCTTTTTGCTTCATATCGTATATGCAATCTACTTATGAATTCTCAGAAGAGTATTTGTATGGTACTTTGTCTAAGATTCTCAAGTTGCTGAAAATAGATTGTAATGCAGAGAATTTGATTTATGATTTGAATGTTGCGGTTTCATTGTTGGTGCAAGATGGTACAAGCTATGTGTTTCCTCATCGCTCTCTTCAGGAATATTTTGCTGCTTCCTATATAGCAAATTCTAGAGAAGAAAGTAAAAGAAAAATATATGCAGATAACTTCGTTAAGTCAGACCGCTCTGAAGGAACTAATTTTTGGGAATTGTGTGAGGAACTAGATCAAAGTTGCTTTACTCAGTATTTTTTAATACCAAAACTAAATGATTTTATAAGAGATTTGACTGAGCTTAAAGATAAATCATTGGATTTTTCTACTAATGAATTATTAAATTATATAGCTCTTACAGGTACAGAGGTTTTTATGAGTGCTGAAGGACGATATTTGCTAGTTCGAAGACCTATATTTTATTGCAATTTTATGAGATACTTGAAAATTAAAAGTCTTCCTACTCGTAAATTAGTTTCATCTTTAAAAAAAGAAGCAAAATTTATATCGCATTTTTTTGAAAATTCACGATTTCATTTTGATGATAAGTCGTCTGAAATTATAGACTTCTATAGAAAAAATGGTATTTTGGATGCCGCACATGAATTTGTCGAAATGTTGCGAGGTTTGGTTAAGGAAAAGGAGGAATCTTTAGAGGAAATGGAAAAAGATTCAGATGCCTTGATAGGGTTAATATAAATTCATAAGAGAGAATGGTGACAGATTTATATGTAGGCTAAATATTTGTTATGTGTGGCTATAACTCAGGAACACTTTGATAAGTTGAATCTGAGTTCACTAAAAAATGGGATATTGTGACTGTTGATTAAAATGTTTTGAAATTTACGGTATGTTTCTAATAAATAAATTATATCGACATGATGGATACAATTGATATTTCTCAAAAAATCCAAGATTTCAAGCAGGTGTTTGAAAATGAGAGTAGAATCATATTCTCTGCTAGGTTTGGAGATGGTAAGTCTTACTTTCTGAATGAGTTCATGAAGAGCTATGATGAAAAGAAAAATGATTACTATTTCATCACTCTCCATCCAGTAAACTACGTGGTTGAGGAGAATCGGGATGTCATTGAGTATATCAAACGTGATATTCTGTTTCAACTCATTAAGGATAATCGGATCTATGACTTTAAAGAAGGGTATGATAAGATATTCGATGCGGTATGCAATGGTGAGTCTTTGCTTAAGCTGGCAGACTTTGCTGCTTCAATCATTCCTGTAAAAGGTTTGAAAGAAGGGTATAAGGCTTTGAAGGGGCTTGTTTCTACGATTGATGAAAAACGTAAAGAACAAGATGTTCTTCATGTAGTAGATGACTACCTCAATGGATTTTATGGAAAGTCGGGTAGTATCAGCGAATGTGATACTTTTACTTATCTTATCCAGAAGTCTTTGGAGCAGATGATGGCAAAGTCCGTTTTGATTATTGAAGATTTGGACAGAATAGATCCAGCTCATCTCTTCCGCATTATGAATGTTTTGTCTTCTCAGGTAGATAATCCCTATTATTCTGAGGTTTCTAATGGTAACAAATTTGGTTTTGATAAGATAATCCTTGTAATGGATTACGAGATAGCTCGTCATCTCTTCCACCATTTCTATGGTAAAGAGGCGAATTATGATGGGTATATGAATAAGTTTCTGAATACATTACCATTTTCGTATTCTATAAAAGAAGAGGCGCATAGGCAAGTTGAAGCTAAACTTTTGAATATATGTAAAACAGATGAGGTTTTGGGAGTAGTTCAGCAATTGGCTAGCAACAAGGAAGATAGTCTTTCTGTCCCATCGGCAATTATGCAGATGTCAGTTAGAAGATGTAAGGAGTTTCTTGATATGGATGTTTGTAATTTGATAAGAAATTCTTGGATGAAGGGGGAATATGACATTCCTACACAAACTGTATGGACTAAAATACTTGCATGTTACCGTTTCTTGTTTCCTGATAGATCTTTAGATTCAATACAAGAAATGATGTTGTATGGATTCTCTGATTTACAATTAGCAGAACTTTATGCCCCATATAATTATGCCTTGAAAGGTGAAAGTGAATTTTATATGGAGTATGAAAATGACATGTATGATTTTTGCTATATCAAGGGGAAAAAACTTGTGCGAAGGGGTAGAGTGTTATCTTGGCAAAGTGATAAAACTCTAGATGTGGCAGAAATAAGGAAAGAACTGCAAAAGATGAATCATGATATTAGGAATTTGTTGCTTGGATAATGAAAATAAATATATTTTTTATGGTTGAGACTAAAGATATACAATATTTCTTGAAAGCTGAACAGGACTTTCGAGATGAGCATCCTAATTATGGGGAGATTTACTTTCATAAGCTATATGGAATGTGTGAAATTGGTGATGATGATGCGGCAAGTTTTTTAATCAGTAAGCCAATAGCCACATGCTATGACAGTTGTTCAAAAATAATAGGAAATGAAGAAAAATTTGGCTTGACAAAGGCTGAACAAGTATTGTTAAATATGTATTACGCTCAACATTCTGCTAAATTTCGTGATGATTATTATCATGGGAAAATACCAGAAGTAGTTAAACAGATGTTTATTGGCATCAATAATGTTGTAGCTAAAGCCCCCCTGAATAAAGATAAAGTTTTATATCGCTTTTGTCATGATGAAGACCCTAAAGGGATGAAAGTTGGTGATGTGGTAAATTTCCCATATAACT
>OASD01000216.1_pt1 | contig 28619 bp, 15 predicted proteins | sample 1475531 | NCBI WGS metagenome assembly OASD01 (sample SAMEA3360668, study PRJEB22359) | human gut metagenome | biome: ENVO:urban biome; feature: ENVO:human-associated habitat; material: ENVO:feces | place: Bangladesh | collected 2011
AGGAGACTGATCCGCGGTCTCTCCATCAGGCGCTTGTAGACGTAGTAGAGGGCAATGCCACAGATCAGTAGGTGCATCAGGTGCATCACCCACGGCAGCCCGCCGTCGGGCATATCCAGCCGGTCGCCCCTCACCCTCAGGAAGAGTGAGATCAAGCAGGCGAGCGACCCGACAGTGTAGAAAAACTTATTATTCATATCTGCCAACAAAGGTACCAACTCCCTACCTACTGACGAAAGTCTCTTTGCTATCAAAATAAAGAGAGATCGCTCATAGGATGATCCACAAGGCGTATGAACCCTTCTAATTAGAAAATCCACACCTTGATTCTAAGTTATATTAGGAAGTCAACTGACTCAAATTGCCAGTCGGAGATAGCATTATAGTAAAAAGAGTAGACATATTGACGGGAAATTAAGAAGATTAGACCCGCATTTGAGGATCTTTGTTTGACTTCACTTAAATTGTCTATAGATTTGTGAGGTGCCCAAAGGGGCCCATAGCGAGCAACCATAATCACATAGGACATACACCTTAATCTACATTTCATAACATGGTCAAACACTTCTCTACCTTACTAAGGATGGCGACCATCACGATCGCCACCGTATTGGTGTGCAGCTGCTCCCAGCAGATGCAGTCACCGACCCCTCCAGAGGATGTGGTCACTGAAGACCCCTACTTCGTCTCAGAGGCGGATGCCCGTCAAGTGGCGGAGTCATTCATCCAGAGCACGGGCCTCAGAGCCCTCACAGACTCACGGATCTCACTGTTGCTTGACGACCTGTCCCTCACAGAGAAAAAGGAGACAGATCAGCAACCGGCCTACTACGTCTATGAGCTCGACAAGGGGGGCTTTGTGATCGTCTCCGCCACAAGACTGGCCAGCCCGGTGCTGGGCTTCTCGCTACAAAATAACTTCAGCAAGGACAATCGCAATATGCGCTCCTTCCTCTCCGTACTCTCCGACCAGATCAGGGAGGCGAGAGTGGCTCTCACCGCTAATGATCCCGAAAAGGACGATCCTCGATACAAGGAGGGTGAGGAGGTCCCCGGTATGGGGCATGTCGTGGTGCCGATGATGCTACGCACCAGATGGAACCAGGATGAGTTCACCGGTGGTCTCCTCCCGCGAGGCTACGCCATCGGCTGTCTCGCCCTCGCGACTGGTCAGGTGATGAAGTTTTGGTCCTACCCCTCTGAGGCCATGGGCTCCTACAGCTACACGGACAAAAATCTCGGCCCGATCCACCACGACTACGATTATAAGATCCACTGGGACGCGATGCCCAATATCAATAGTGAGCGAAACCCGATGCTGGAGAAGTTCTTCTTCGGGCTGGCTATGTCGATGAATATGAACTTTGGTCCGGAGAGCGGTGCCGTCATGACAGACGTGCCGAGTGCCCTCGCACGCCACTATGGCTACCCCAAGGATATGTACGTCCAGCAGAGAGGAAACACTCGGGCTGCTGAGTGGATCGTAGGCGTCAAGGGGGAGATCGACAAGGGACGTCCGGTGCTCTATGGTGGTCAGGGAGATGGTGGCGGTCACGCCTTCGTCCTCGATGGATACACCGACCAGGACTTCTTCCACGTCAATTGGGGCTGGGGTGGCACCTCCGATGGATGGTTCCGCATCGATGCGCTTAATCCTGATGACCTCGGCACCGGTGGCGGTACCGGTGGTGGCTTTAGCAAGTATCAGCATATGATGATGAACTTCCAGCCACCACTCACAGCCACTGGCGATGACACCAATCCGGTCCCCGGGGATGAGGAAGAGGAGACCGAGGAGGTCGTCTACTCCCCCGCCTATGGTCTGTCACAGCTCTACGCCTTCCTCAGCTTCACCCGCTTCAATGGGAGGGAGACCTCTTCCGGTCCCGAGTCGTACACCTGCTTCCCGGATCGTATCATCCCGGCTGACCGGAGCAAGGGGATCACCTACCTGATCAATCCCACCTTTACCGCAGACGTGAAGCCGGCATGGATCAGCATCTGGATGGACATAGATAATGATGGCTACTTCGCAGACTACGAGATCTTGGCTCAGCACGAGAAGGTCTCCGGTCCTGTCGAGGGCGTCATCCAGATCCCCGAGATCATCTCCGATGGATCGCACCGTATCCGCGTCTACTTGTCTCTGGATGGTGCACCCTCAGCACAGAAGAATACGCTCAATGGTGAGGTAGAAGACTACGTCGTCGTCATCAAGTAACCACTAAATCGAATATTATGTTGAAAAAACGCCATACCGTCCTACTGCTGTCACTTATGACACTCTGCGCGCTCCTCTTTGGATGCTGCGAAGAGGAGGACCCGGTCATCCCTGTACAGTCCGTAGAAGTCAATAGCGATGGAGCAGTACATCAGCTGGCCTTAGGTGAGACACTCAAGCTCTCCGTGACCATTACTCCGACCGACGCCACTGCCGATGTCATCACCTGGACCTCCTCCGATCCCACGATCGCCACGGTCAGTGATACCGGTGTCGTCACAGCCCTGAAGCCCGGCGAGGTGACCATTACCGTCACCGTGGGTGGGAAGAGCTCCAGCTTTACGCTCACGATCTATGATCCCAAGGCAGGCTTCATCACACTGGACATCACAGAGAAAAGTCTCCTCGTAGGGGATGAGCTCACCCTCACCCCCACAGTGAGTCCCGAGACCCTGAAGGACAAGACCATCACCTGGACCACATCAGACGACAAGGTGGCTTCAGTCAGCGATAAGGGTATCGTCAAGGCACTGGCACCCGGCGAGTGTACGATTACTGCAGCGCTCTCCAATGGTGAGACCGCTACGGCAAAGGTGACGGTGACCAATTCCTTCTCCATCAGCCCGACATCACTTGAGCTATTTCCGGGGGAGGAGAAGACGATTGCCGTAACCGATCCCAAGGAGAGAAGCCTGACCTGGGAGAGCTCCGACCCCTCCATTGCGACAGTCGATGGTAAGGGGAAGGTGACAGCTGAAGCACCCGGGAAGGTGACCGTAACAGCCTCCACGGACACCGGGGAGAAACTCAGCTGCGAAGTCACCGTCAAGACCCCACCCTTGGCGATCGCAAAGTCCACCATCGAGATGAATGTCGGTGATGCCACGATCCTCAAGACTACTGGTGGCTCCGGTGAGCCCCTCGAGTGGGTCAGCTCCGCCCCCGCCGTCGCTACAGTCTCTGCGACCGGCAAGGTGACCGGCAAGGCTGCCGGCAAGGCAACGATTACCGCAACGGACAAGAAGATCAACCAGAGTGTCACCTGCGAGGTGACTATTATTGCTGATAGAGCCGTACGTACCATCGAGGTCACGCCACGAGAGATGAATATTGAGGTAGGGTATGTCCACTTCTACACGCTGACCGTCCTGCCTAAAAATGCCGACAATGCGGAGATCGACATCTGGTCGGACAACAAGGAGATAGCCGAGCCCACCACCTTTAAGGAGAGACCTTGTATCTGGGGCAAGAAGCCGGGTACCACCACGATCCACTTCGCTACTAAGGACAAGAAGCACGAAGCCACGATCAAGGTGACCGTGACTGCCCCGGCTCTCGAGTCTATAGTGCTCAATCCTGCGAGCGTGACACTGAAGCCCGGTGGCACCAAGCAGCTCTCCGTAGTACTTGATCCTGAGGAGGCACTGATGCCAGTCCTCGTGTGGAAGTCGTCTGATCCTGCCATTGTCACCGTCGACGATGCCGGCAAGATCACTGCTGTGAAGAATGGCAAGGCGACGATCACTGCGACAGTCAAGGGAAGTACCCTCTCTGCCTCATGCTCCGTCGTGGTTACAGACGAGACGATCCCGGACATTCCCGGTCATGAGCTCTAATTCCTCTCTCACCGATCAGAATCATCAGATAATACAATGAGATACCACCATATAACATATCTACTACTCCCGCTCCTCTGCCTCCTCTTCGGGTGCAAGCAGGAGGGGATCCGCCCGGAGGACGACACAGCATCGTCTGATCCGAGGACGCTCACCTTCCATGCCACGGTAGACGATGCCGTCACCCGTGCCATGGTCGAGGAGATCGATGGATCGCTTGACCTGAGCGTCAAGTTTACGCCCAAGGACAAGATCTTACTCTTCGTCTCACAGGCCGACACGACAATTTTCCTCACCACCAAGCCGACCGATGTCGGTACAGATGGCAAGAAGTGTGTCTTCGAGGCTACTCTTCCTGAGGACATTGATATCACTAAGCCGATGACCATCATCGGTTACTCGGGTCTCCAGGATGCCATTAGATATGGCACAAATCTTCCCTACAGCTTTGTGATGGACAAGGATCAGGTCTACCTGGAGGCAACCCCCATCAACGGCAACGACCTCACGAATATGAGGCCACCGGTCTCCTTCTGCCTGAAGGACTGGACGGTCTCTGAGGCTAAGCTCTCCGGTCTCGATGTGACCTTCAGCCACATCGGAGCCTATGAGGTGATCCACGTGACCAATAAGGGGACCAAAGAGACCGTCGCCAATAAAGCAGAGGTCTGCCTGACAGATGTCGCGGCCTCATTCCCTCCTGCGACCCCATGGACCTACGCCTCTGAGTGGGATCGTACGACTAAAAAGAATATGTACCCCTTCCTCAATCTTGCCACAGGTGAGGTCATCATGGCACCCGCTGGATACTCTCCCAAGTCGATCCGCGCAGCCTCTATCCCTGTGGACGGCAAAGGCATCTACGTCAATTGGTTCCTGCCCCGGCCGGGGGCTACCTTCGGCTCCGTGGGTCTCTGCTACAAGAATGGGGTCAGCTACAGGGGAATGGTGAGCACCGCCAGTCTCTCTAACGACCGCCCCATTGAGGTGGGACACGCCTACCATGTCTACGGAGATATACTTGACGATGGGATAGTCCTCAAGACCAAGGGCGGTGACGAGGTGCAGCCCAAGAACCCTCGCATCACCTTCACCACCACCCTCGAGAAGGGATCCAAGATTACCCTCTACACCTACTTCGACTTCCGCGAGCGCGAAAATGCTTTCGTAGACCTCAATGGCAATGGTATCAAGGATGAGGGTGAGGGGATAGACATAGCCATTGGCGAGTACACCAAGACTGTTGATAGCCAGACTATCACCATCTATGGTAAGGCACAGGCAATCAAGCTCCCCGAGTCCGGCATCACCTCCATGCGCCTCTACGATCAGTCAGACCTGACGCAGCTGGATCTGACTAAGAACGAGATGGATGGTAAGGCTCTCGATCAGATGATGGAGGACCTCCCCGACATCCACCACGTCAAGGCAGACTACGTCAATCCCAAGACCCTTAAGATCGAGCGCAATCCCGGAGAGGACTCCTGTGATCCCAAGATCGCTCTCGCTAAGGATTGGAACATTGATATTCCGGTCATCGATGATACTAAGCCCTACATCTACCTCTGGATGGCCAGTAGCACCAGCGATATTTACCTCAATGTCGATGCTGCAGAGGCAGATAGGGAGAATGTCTGGATCGACCTCAATGGCAATGGTATCAAGGATGAGGGCGAGAAGATCACCCGCTTCGGCATGGAGCAGGACAAGATGGTTGCCCTCACTGCGACTTCCTCCAATGTCGTACTCTATGGCAAGGTGACGATGCTCTCCGCACCGGAGAGTGGCATCTTTGCTGTCATCGAGTCCAATCACACGAGCCTCAAGTACGTCGACCTGTCAAGCAATGGTCTTGTGGCATTCTTCCTCAAGGACATGATCAATCTGGAGTACCTCAATGTATCGGATAATAACTTCCAGCTCCAGGCGATACCTTTCCTTGTCGGGTGCTACCCCAAGCTCAAGGTGCTCGATATGAGCAACTCCAATATCTCCGCTGTGACAGGTGGGTTTGGTGAGAATACCGAGCTCGTCTCTCTCAATGCCAATGGCTGCAACCTTGGCAAGATAGACCTCACAGCCAATACTAAGCTCCAGACGCTCCTGCTCTCAGGCAATGGACTCGAGGAGCTCAGCATTGGTCATCTCAAGGATCTGAGGTACCTCGAGGTGATCGGCAATAATATGAAGAGCCCCGCTCTCACGCAGGTCATCTCCGATCTCTGCACCGTACCCGGTAATGTTCCCGGCCGACTCTTCGTGGGTGGAAACCCCGGATCCTCCGGCATCGATATATCCCCGGCGATGAAGAAAAATTGGCAGGTGGATATCGATCACCTCAAGGGAGACAACTACATCTTCCGCCCCGGATTTAAGGGAGAGAAGTGGTAACGCATAGATCATACCATCCACAGACACCTTTTATGATTATGAAACATACTAGCCTTACACTCTCGCTCCTCTCACTGCTTGTCCTACTGGGCATGGCAGCCTGCACAGCAGACACCGTCGGGACTCCGGAGACACCTGACCCCGTACAGGGCGACCGCACCTTTACCCTTCACGTCTCTAATCCCACCAAGTCGGGCTTGAGAGCCATCGTGAAGGACCTCAACTCCGACGACATCATCCTCAAGTGGGATAAGGATGCATTCGCAATCCATCTCATATACAGTCAGGAGGGAATGCTTATCGATGGCGGGCGTATCGCCCCGTCACTGGTCACGATAGACGGCTTAGAGGCGCTGATGGACTTTACACTGCCTCAGTCCGTTGACATCAAAAAGCCCTTTGACCTCTACGCAGTCATCGGACAGGGTGTCAAGATCCGGGACGGCAAGATCCTCACACGCGTCGATGCTCATACGATGTATGCCCTGACCGAGACCTCATCCAATAAGGATGATCTCGCACCTATGTATGCAGTGATCAAGGGCATCACGCTCAAGGATCGAGAGCTGGAGGCGGAGTTTATCCACCTCGGGACGATGGCCTCTGTTGTCATCAAGAATAGCTCTGACAAGCCCTTCCGCATCTCCGGTCTCGCTATGCTCCCCAAGGATGAGACAAAGGCCTTCTACCTGCCCGGCTCGCTCCCCTTTGCCGGAAATGCCGATCTCCCCTATCTCAACATCCTTGATCAGGAGGCTAAGCCGGTGATGATCCGCACAGAGGTCACCTATCCGGTCTACGACATAGCCCCCGGTGAGATCTCCTATGGCGGATTCTGGTTCCGTCCCACGGGAGAGGAGTGTCCTGAGACGGTATTGGCAGCCTACGACACGACTACCCGCACAGCGATCCTCAGCAAGCAGTCCAAGCCCGCCAGGGCAGCACTGGAGATAGGCAAGGCCTATGCCCTCTACGCCGAGTGGGATGGCACCGAGCTGAAGCTCCTCGATGAGGAGCCAGAGAATCCTCTGCCCGCAGATCAGCCCTACATCGAGCTCACCACCACTAAGGCGGTAGGCGACACGATTAAGCTCAATATCGATGCGCCTATGAGCGAGCGTATCAATGTGTGGGTCGACCTCAATAACGATGGCAAGCGTGAGCGTGGAGAGTATGTCACCTCATTCACCGATGAAAAACGCGGATCGGTAATCCCCTTCAAGCTGGGGTCTCAGACGATACGCATCTACGGAGAGGTGACAGCTCTGACTGCTTCTAAGCAGGACATCACAGCCATTGATGCCTCCAATCATCCTGCACTCGAGTCGCTGACGATCGATGAAAATCCGATCACCACACTTGATGTGAGCGATAATAAGTCTCTCCAGTACTTGAGTGCCTACGACTGCGAGATAGAGACCGTCCGGCTGCCTATCTCCATTGAGCTCCAGGAGATTTACCTCGCCGGGAATAAGCTCAAGAGACTGATGATCTTTGCCCCGGGTATGTATGGATTTGACGTGAGCGACAATCCCGACCTCTCCAGTCTCCAGTTGGCAGCCCGCAACTACCCAATGCTGATGGTTGCCAGCTTCAGTGGGTGTAAGCTCGACAAGGATATGATCGAGGGCGTCTACAATAAGTTTGCCGCGGAGCAAGCGGTACCGAAGTACTACGACTGGATGTATACCGTCCAATCATATGACAACCCCGGCTCCAAGGATGCGGACTTTATGATCGCTGTCAATAAGGGCTGGACCGTCTACCAGACGAGTAAGGACACGCCTGATGGCAAGGAGTGATCTAAATCCTCTGAGCTAATCCTCCTCCCGGAGGTCAGCCGATAGATCCCTTCATAGAGGAGGGGGCAGAGTAATGACAGACTCTGCCCCCTCCTCTTTATTTGGTATTACTACCACGCTTCCCCATACGAGGGCATCGCGACTGCGAGGAGACTGATCCGCGGTCTCTCCATCAGGCGCTTGTAGACGTAGTAGAGGGCAATGCCACAGATCAGTAGGTGCATCAGGTGCATCACCCACGGCAGCCCGCCGTCGGGCATGTCCAGCCGGTCGCCCCTCACCCTCAGGAAGAGCGAGATCAGGCAGGCGAGAGACCCGACGGTATAGAAAAACTTATTATTCATATCTGCCAACAAGGGTACCAACTCCCCCGCAGGCATAAAAGAGAGACGCCCGCAAAGAGCATTACTCCCCACGGACGCCTCGTCAGTGATAATGGCGATCAGATAGTATAGGAGAGACCGAGAGACAGTGTACCTCTCTGTTGCATATCAGGATTGTAGGTATAGGCTGTCTGGAGGAAGAGACCCTTGTAGTGAGCTCCGACACCTGCGCTATAGATCATATGCCTCATCTGCACGGAGGCACCTATGCGTAGAGAGAGCATCTGTCGCCAGAGATACTCACCACCCACGCCCCCATATAGTCCATAGTAGGGGCGGAGGTGATAGAAATACCCTCCGGACAGAGCCAAGCCAAGAGTGTGGTCATCGGTCAGTGCGGTATGCAGACCGGCTCGGAGCGCAAGTGCAGAGGGGAGACTGACCTTGCCCCTCACATCTGTGCTGCCGCTTGACGTCCGTCCTCTGTACGAGAGCTTAGGACCGACATTATCGAGCGAGAGAGCCATCGTACTATAGACGACTTGGTCATCCGCCAGTCGGAAGTTATCCTCATAGGCAACACCGACGGAGGCTGCTACACCTCGTGCTGTCACGCCAACACTACTCATAAGGTAAGAGCCGCGTATGTACCCACTGAGCTTTCGGCTAAGCGCCATTGCGACAGCGAGATCCACACTCCCCTCTGAAGGGGTGAAATGCCCAAACACATTGCCGGTCTCGCTTGTCAGTTCTACAGGTAAGCTTCTCCTTACCCTCCCTCCGAGAGAAATGTCAAGACCTCTGCGTATACGGTAGCATCCGGCAAAGCTATGTGTCGCTCCTGAGGCATTCTTAGTTAATGGTATCGCTACCACGCTATAGGAAGCAGACCACTTCTCGATGCCGTTAAGAGAAAGTGTAGGGAGCGAGTAGAGTGGCTGACTCGGTGATAGTGAAATGTTTCCGCCCATAGCAATGCTTGCCACATCGGTACTCTCTGAAGGAAAGCTAAAAACGCTCTCCTGTGCGTCCAGTGTAGCCGACAGAGAAGTTGTGATGAAACAGCAGGCAGCGAGGATCCGAGTACTGCGTACCATATGCTTTATTACTCTTTTCATAGACTTAGTTCTTCACAATGGGCTTACTATATGTCTTGCTGTCAGCTGTGATCACCAAGGTGTAGCGACCTATAGCGAGGTGAGACGTATCAATCCTGACTACCCTATCACTATTCTCTCGGACAGTCACATACCGCTGAAGTACCTCTTGACCGGCTGATGAGATCAGAGCAATCTTCGCTAAATAGATATCCTCAGACAGCTCCACCACAACGTGATCATAGCAGGGGATAGGATACACTCTGTAGGCTAGCTCGTCCGGTACGATATCCACTCTAAGTGGTACCCTCACAAGAGCTCCCTTGGCATCCTTTGCCGTCACCTCTAAATGAGCTTTCCCGAACACCAGCCCTTTGAGCTTAAGCACCGAACCACTCAGATCAATACCTATCAGCTGAGGAGAGTAGGACTTGACCTCATAAGAGACAGCATCACCCTCCGGATCAGAAAAATACTGTCTCAGATCCAGCTCTACGGATGCCCCCAGACCCTTAAGGCGGATGAGCGAAGGCTCCTTTACGACGAGAGGAGACTTATTCTGTGCTATCTCGTAGGGGATCGAAACCATCGTCTCCTCATATCCGTCTGATACGACAAGTATGAGTGAGTACTGTCCCTCTCCTCGGAGGCGTCTGAAGGTTATCTCTAGCGCATCTCCATCTCGATGACACATAGCAGCCTCCGCATCTCCTGACAGCCGGTAGGTCCAGTCGTGCCCATCGGGATCTGATATGCTTAGTCTTAGTGTAATAGGGGTAGCATCAGTAAGGAAGACCGGCTGTATTCCCTTGACAATTGGCTTGTGATTGGCTCGTGTACGAGCGCTGAAGAAGACCGGCTGCCCCTCGTGGTCCCATCTGTCTACCGGGACAAGAGCCAGTGAGTAGGCGTGGTCAAGGAGTAAGCCCTTCAGAGTGTAGACCACCTCATCCCCAGCCTTGTACTTAGCAGCCTTGACCTCCACGGTCTTGCCGCCACTCATCCGAGAGGCGTCCGAGAAGGGTTTCTCACCATAATAGAGGTTGTACGAGAGTGCTGTCCCGTCATCCTCATCAGTCACTGCCGGGAAGTGAATGGTGAGCGAGTCATAGCCATCATCAACCTTGACCTCCCGTATGGCTTGAGGTGGCAGGTGCCGGTCAATAGCGAGTGCCTTAGTGGCATCGATATAGCCTGCTCCCAGCTTCCCTCTGTACTGGGGATTGATCTCCTCTATGTCGTATGGCCGAAGGGAGTGAAGCAGCCTATGCATAAGCTCCTCATTGGTGAAGCCCTTGCCACCAAACTTAGATGCGATCAAGGCAGCCACGCCGGTCACCAATGGCGCAGCCATAGAGGTCCCCTGCATATACCCATAGAGATCATCGGCAATAGTACTCAAGATAAATGCTGTGGGGTTACCAAATCGATAGTCTCCACCGGGAGCAGATATGTCTACCCAATCTCCGTGATTGGAGTAAATGGCTCGTACTCCTGTCGGACCATTTGATCCGACGGCGATGACCCTCTTATAGGCCGGAGGCATATAGTAATACTCCTTATTATCGTTACCGGCAGAGAAGATGACCACTCCGCCCTTCATCGGAGAGGAGGGGAGCTGCTCTCCGGTAACAGGGTCGCACCCGGCGTTGTCGATAAAATAGTCAATCGCCACCTTATAGGACTTAGGGATGGCATCCGGGTCCGGACCTCCACCCATTCCCCAGGAATTGTTGGTGATCACAGCACCATGATCCGCTGCATAAGGAAAGGCATTGGGCGCAGCACGGAGGTTCGCAATGTCCGAGATGATCTCACAGCTCATGATCTTGACACCACTGCCACGAGTCCCGTCTCCTCCAGCAACACCTGCGATCCCGACGCCGTTATTGCGCGAGGCTGCTATGACACCCGCCACGTGTGTACCATGATCACCAGGGTCTATCTCAGACTTTTCCTTACTAAAGTTGTACCCATGGAGATCATTCATCTCAGGATTAGGGGAGGGGTTGGTCCAGATATTATCGACCAGATCAGGGTGATCTACCTGTACACCCTCGTCAAGCACGGCGACGATTACCTTATTGCTCCCAGTCTCTTCTTTCCATGCGTCAAGCACATTAATGTCAAAGCCGGGTACAAAGCCTGGCTCCTGCCCTCTATTGTAGAGGTACCACTGGTCGTCAAAACGAGGATCGTTAGGAATGGTAGAAGCACCTGTGTCAGACCGTAAAGTTGAGCGGGCGGGCTCTGCCGATCGGATCACACTACTGGATGGAAGAGAGATCACTGGTATTGCCTCAGCATAGACGATACCATCTATCTCCTTTGCCTCATCTACAGCGCGCAGAAGAGCTCTTGTGGATGTCGGCTTAGCATCTGGAGAGAGCGTAATATCGTACCAGAGATGAAGGCCTGCCCTCCTCCGGCGCTCTCGATAAGCCCCCTCGCCCTCATCAAAAACCCTTGTCACACTGACCACGCCAAGCCTATCCATAAAATCCTGTACCTTAGGATCTTCAGCACGTAGGGTGCCGTGCTCAAGGGCGTTGGCGAGCTCCTCTGTCACCTCTATACGTATCGCCTCGTGAGAGATCCCATCCTCTACAGGCTCCTCGGTCGCACTCTGATCCTTCGGCTCCAACCCTGACTCAGGCGTGGTGCAAGAGGGGAAGAGACCAATAAGGAGCAAGGCAAGACAGGGAAGAAATAAATCAGACTTACTCATAACTCTAATCTTCCTCAAATGGAATGTAAAGCATCACGACAAGGGGTTGACCGGAGAGCACGGTGGCAAAGGAGGTGACGCGGGCACTTACCGCCATTTTCCTGGCACGATTGATATAGAAACGCTCCCAGATATCACCGGTTTGCCGTGTCTCAGTGAAGCCCTCCCTCTGAAGCAGATCCTTAAATTCATCCGTCATCTTGAATGTCCCCCTTGCCGGTGAGTAGAAGAACTTACTGATATCGTATGTGAAGATCCTCATATTGACCAACTTATCATCCTTGAAGAGGTAGTCCCGACCAATGTAGGTCTTGTCCAGTACATCGAAGAAGTAATATCCATCCTCGCGATTAGAGTTCCTATCCGAGTAGGTACCACCATGTGTGGACTCCCATGCCAGGACCTGCTGACGAGAGAGGTTCATCTCTCCGATACCGTCTGGCAGGTGGTCAAATGTAGGCATCGGTCCCTGCTGCCTCTTCATAATATTGAAGACCACCTTTGGCTCTACAGAGGGTAGCCCATAAGCAAGATTAGCAAAGATCTCATAGGTAGTACCGTTATGGATCACCTTCTTAATAAAGACGCGCTCCATACCACTATCTGCCTTGTACTCAAACCCGGCGGCCTCAAGTAGCTTAGTAAACTCATCATCCAGCATCTCTGAAGCGGTCTGACACTGCATGACGACCTCACGTAGATTGCGCCGATCAAAGCTATACTTGATCTCGTAGAAGAGAGGGCTCACCGTATGATAGGTGTGTGCACCACCGGAGAGATAGCTCGCATTTTGCACCACTCGGCTGTGACGAGCCTCCTCAAAGTCCTTCACCTGCTCCTTAGTAGACTCAGGCGTAAGTAATGGGAGGAGATAGTAGAGGGTACCCTCCTGCCGCACATTGAGCTTAATGGACTGATCCTTTGTCCGGACGAAAATAATCCCCATCCGTGCGGCCCTTTCGCTATTCTCCGCTATAGTAATGAGGAGCTTGCTACCGAGGGTGACCTTGTCTGCCTTGATCCAGGAAGCCCCTTCTGCAATCTCACAGGACCAGTTAGGATCCTCTGTCAGGACATCAAGAGAGACTGTCCCACCAAACTGGCTCTCTCGGACCTCTCTTGCGCCCCCTTCTCCGTCGGGGACCAGGAGAGCCTCACCAGTGAGATTGAGAGTGCTCTTCTCAGCCATCTGAGTAACATCGATCCTCCGAGACAGACCTCCGGTGGAAACAAGCACATAGGTCTGTCGCTGCTCTATCATACTATTGGGAGCCGCTTTTAGGATCACTGTATTTGCTCTCTGATCGATGAGAAGCCACGATGCCCCCGAGACAGCTGTCCACTCAGTCTGATTGGTCTCCACGGCTACCTCCCTCTCACCACCCTGTGTCGGGAAGTCAATGGTGGTGTAGTCCGCCAGCTCAAGAGTGGCAGGCGGGACGATCTCTGACGTACACCCAGACAACAGCAGGAGTACGAGAAGCAAAGGATAAAAATGTCTATTCGTATTCATAACCATCAGCTTCTTTTCTTTGTCGTGAAGGGATAATAGACCACCTCGGAGGTTATGCCATCCTCATCATAGCCAAAGACCACTATCCAGTACTGAAATCCCGGTAGCATCCGCTCATACTTGGAGCTATCCTTACTCTCCGGTGAGATGATGTACTTCCCCTTTGTCAGGATGGTCTCATCGTGGATAAGCTTCCACGCACCCTTCTCCTTGAGATCCTCACGCTTGGAGTAAAACTTGCCATAATTATCTCTCACCAATGCTACTACATACTGTAGATCATCCGATGAGGGCTGCACGGTTGCTATGATGCCATTCGTAAGTATGTCCTCTACATTGATCTCAAATGTGAGTCCCTTCTTGACCTGTTTCGGCGTCGTGAAGGTGATAAATGAGACGTCACTCGTCTTCTCGCCCTTTTCTGTCAGTCCGTAGGCATAGAAGACATACTCCGTATCCGGAGTAAGTGTGGTGGCACCCACCTCCTTGGATGGCAGATCCTTCTTCACACCAGTCGAGATCTGACTGCCGAGCACTGTAGTCCACTCTGCTCCCGAGGAGCTGAACCACCTCTTGTCGTACTCAAATATCCCTTCTGCACCTCCATTCTTTTCCCAGTTTTCCTTATCAGTCACAGAAGCGTAGTAGCTCATATCAGACTCGGACGGGATTATGTCAAAAAGACCCGTAACGGCATGGAGATCATGCGCCTTGAGCTCAAAGGTCAGCACCTTCCGGGGTGCAGTAACAGTGACCATGCAGGAAGCAGAGACACCCCCAATAGTGGCTTTGATCTCAGCATCACCGGCAGAAACAGCTGTCACAACGCCTCCTACAACAGTAGCAACCCTCTCGCTAGAGCTGCTCCACACGACACTCTCAGCCGAGAGTGTGGAGGGCGATAGGGTTGCTATCAGGGTGAATTGCTCCCCCACGATGAGAGACTTCGTATGCTCGCTAAGCGTTATCTTGGTCTCCGGTGGGGTAGTGGTACCACCTCCTGTTGTTCCTCCGCCCTTGGGGATCATAAAGGTCTGGCCTTTGAAGTAAATGATGATATGAGTGTCGGTCTCCTTTATGTCAAGACCGCTCTCGCTGGTGCCACCGGTAGCCTTCACAGGTGCTCCGTCAGCCGTCGTTATGAGATGCCAGCTCTTACCATCTAAGCTGTACTCCCAGTACCCCTTTGGGCTCACTCTGAGCAGAGGGGTGACACCTGCTACACCATCTAAGCCCTGGGCTTGGATTTTCCTGCCATTAGGATCAAGCATCCAAGATCCATTGAGAGTCCAGTAGTAGATATGATCCTCAGGGTCCTCCTTGACCCCTACAGCAGAGCTGCTTCCGTCCTTTCCATGAAGGAGCTTGATAGTGGTGCCATCGGTAAAGGTAAGCAGGTAGCCGGTACCATCGTCCAGGGGACGGTAGCTATCTACCATCTTCTTGCCCGCCTGAGCAGAGAGCAGGCTCTTCAGAGCCTGGATTTCTTGGTTGGCCACTGCGGTGTTTTGCTCCACCTTAGCGAGCCTTGACTCGTGATCATCCAGTCGACGACGCAGGTCGTCCAGCATCGGATTAGTGCAGGACTGGATACAGAGCAGTGGCAGCATCACCGCCAGAGCATATAAGATTTTTGATTTCATAACTGTAAAGGTTTTGAGGGTTTATGTGATATGATCGAGGTCCATTGACCATCTATATAGTTGCGTGATCGCTAAAGTCGATTTCCGTCGCCTGATCCCAATAGACACGGAACATCATCTTGAATGTTTTGTACAGCTCGGGATGCTCAATGATCAGAGCCGTAGTATTTGGCTCCGGAATAGCGGGATCGGAGAGGGGGAGCATCAAGGTATTACCCCCAAAGAGAGACATCTTAATCGGGAGCTCATCCACCATACGAGCCGAGACACCAAGCTCGTGATTCTTTGTGTGAAAGTAATTATTTCCGCATTGTTCAATCTCAGACCGCTCGTAAAGGACCTGAAGCCTAACTCCTCTATCTATGAGTTTTGCATTAGCATCAGCCTCATGGATGGCTTCTTCGTCTGATATAAAATAATCCCCTTTGCTCATCTCTATGATCTCGTCCCGAGCGTTAGATCTAAGATCGTTGTACCTATGTACGATCTCAGCATGCCCCTTCAGGATCTCAATAAACTCATAGTCACCGAGCCGAGTCGCACTATTATTATAGAGTTCGCCCATCTCCTCTTTCAAGGTGCTACTGAGCTCCTCCATACCCCGGAGTCGCTCTCGCTCAGGACGCATAAGACTCTCAAGTGCCAGCTTGGGGTCTACAGCACTATAAGTCAGTATATTTCCGTCTGTGTTCTCTCTGCAGAAGCCTTTTTTCTGGAGTGAAGTAAGGACTTCATACACTTTGGTGCGCGGCACGTCGGCGAATTTCGGGATGGCAGAGGCGGTGATCTCCTCTATTCCCAGTAGCACCCGATAGACTTTGGCCTCTCTCTCAGATAAACCAAGAGATATGAGACTGGAAACAATGTCAGTATTCTTACTCATTAATTTAGTATGCAGGTATATCTTGTTATACCCCCTGCGGGGGTAACACGAAACAAAAGTAGTAATAAATTCTTATTCTCCAAATATTTCCGCGTTTTCTTGACTACAGATCAAAGAGATACCCAACTCCTACACTGGAGAGCTGGGGGGGGTAGAGGAGCAGAGGCTGCCCCGATCACCCCGGCTAAGTGGCGGTCACCTCGCCTGCCCGGAAGTTTCAGCGGTGCAAATACAGCACCCCTATGGGGAGGAGTTGTCTCACAGAGTCTCTCCGTGTCTCTTTCGGACTAAAATCGCCTCTTCTGCACTCTTAGCCACCTTGTGTCTTGAGGTATAGCTAAAGAGCGATGACCCCACAGGTACGTCACCATTCGCCGGACCGAGCAGGGATGACGCACATAAAGCCACTCTCCTTACCATGAAGAGTAGAGAGCGAAGCACCCCTTGCGGGTGCCATCATACCATCTACCTACTTGTCCCCCATTGTAACCCCGAGGATAAGGATCGCCCGATCACGAAGCACCCCTTGCGGGTACCCGCTTCCTAGCCACCTGTCGAGGGGCGCAGCCCCGAAGACCCGTGGACCAGGCATCGCAAACGACCCCGCAAGGGTGTCGCACTGATTGCCTGACTCGTAAGTTCGACGCCCTGGCGGGGTCGTGGGGAGGGCTCTGCTCGGTGACCCGCAAGGAGTCGAGGGGGTAGGGCGGGTCTGGGTACATCGGTCACCGCTTCGCAGATGACCGATGCCTAGCCTATGGAGCGAGCACCCTTCGGGTGCCTCACGGTTCGTCCGACTTGTCCGAATCGTCCGATAAGAGGCCACCACAAGGAGGTGCGTTTTGCTTTGCTGCAAAGCACTGGAGCGTCACCCCCGCCTGACCAAGCAGCAGAGGGGCTGTGAATTGCAATTTTGATTACCTTTGTCGTGGGGTGGAGGTCTTATCATCAGCACCAAGAGTAGCAAGAGACATCATGGGTATCAAGAAAGTGTACAATAGCAGGCAAGGTCGTTGGCTCAGGAAGCTCCTCGGCATCAGCAAGGGAGAGGTACTGCCTACCCCCCACGAGCTGCGCATCGTACGCGTGACGAGCAAGAGTATGCTGCGCGACTTTGTCGAGTATCCTGTGAGTCTCTACAAGGGGAGTCCCTACTACTGCCCGCCGCTCATCGACGGCGACATGGACACCCTCACCAAGGGCAAAAATCCCACCCTTGAGCACTGCGACTACGTCTGCTACCTCGCCTACCGCGGTGACCGCATCGTGGGGCGCATCGCCGGGATGATCAATCACAACTGCAACGAGCGGTGGCACCAAAATCGCGCCCGCTTTGGCTTCTTTGACTTCGAGGACGACGAAGAGGTGGTCGATGCCCTGATGGACGCGGTCAAGGAGTGGGCCAATGACTACGCCTGCGATGAGCTGGTAGGACCGCTGGGCTTCACCGACATGGACCGCGAGGGGATGCTGATCGAGGGCTTCAGCCAGGTCGCCACCTTCATCGAGAATTACAATTACCCCTACTACCCCAAGCATATGGATCGTATGGGGTTTGAGAAAGACGTCGACTGGCTCGGCTTCCGGATCATCCCGCCGCACACCGTCCCGGAGCGGTACCGCAAGGGGGCCGATCTCGTCCGGCGGAGATACAATCTTGAGGCCTTCATCGTACACGATCGCAAGCGTCTCGTGGAGGAGTATGCAGATGACATCTTTGACCTCTTCAATCGCACCTACAGCAACCTTTATGGCGCCAGCGTGCTCACCAAGGCAGAGACGCAGCAGCTCATCGACACCTTCCTCCCGCTGATCAATACCGACCTCATCGGGCTCGTGCGACAGGTCTCTGACGGGAAGCTCGTCGGCTTCGGGGTCGCCATGCCCTCGATCACTAAGGCACTGCAGCGCTCGCAGGGCAAGCTTTGGCCCTTTGGCTTCATCCCGATCATGAAGGCGCTCAAGAGCCGCAAGGCGGAGGTGATGGACCTGATGCTCATCGCCGTTGACCCGGAGTATCAGGGCAAGGGACTCATTGCGCTCCTCTTTGATCTCATGATCCCGGTCGTACAGCAGTATGGCGTCCGCTTCCTCGAGTCCAATCTGGAGCTGGAGCACAATGTCCACGTGCAGGTGCAGTGGAATTTCTTCCGCAAGATCCACCACAAGACCCACCGCTGCTACGTCACTCCACTGACGGAGAGGGGCGAGGAGCTCGCCAAGAGACGGCGCGCAAAGAGGGCAAAGGAGGAGGCGCAGAGAGACGAGGATCAGCCCAATAGACTGCTGATGCCCCGCACCTCCGTGGAGGAAATGAAGAAATACGAAGGAGAGAATAGGTAAATGACCGACGCAGAAGAGAAGACCGTCCTGCCTACCACACCCGACCCCCTCTACCAGGAGGATAAGATCGTCACCCTCGACCCGATGGAGCACATCCGGCTCCGTCCCGGTATGTACATCGGCAAGCTGGGCGATGGCACAGCTCCCGACGACGGCATCTACGTCCTCCTCAAGGAGGTGATCGACAACTCCATCGACGAGTACACGATGGGGTACGGCAAGCACATCTACATCACGATCGACGAGGAGGAGCATCGCCACGTCACCGTCCGCGACCACGGGCGAGGCATCCCCCAGGGCTCCCTCGCCAAGGCCGTAGGCACGATGAATACCGGTGCCAAGTACGACAACGAGGTCTTCAAGAAGTCTGTCGGGCTCAATGGCGTCGGGCTCAAGGCGGTCAATGCCCTCTCCACCCGCATGGCGGTCTCCTCTTACCGCGACGGTACGGTGAAGACGGTCGTCTTCGAGAGGGGGAAGCTCGTCGAGGAGGGCGACATACTGCCCGCCCCCGGCGAGCACGACGGCACCTTCGTCGACTACTACGCCGATCCGGACATCTTCCGCAACTACCGCTACCAGCAGGAGTTCGTCCACAGCATGATCCGGATGTACACCTACCTACAGCCGGGGCTGACGATCCACCTCAATGGCACCCGCTTCATCTCCCGCAATGGTCTTCTCGACCTCCTCGAGGACAATATGACCTCCACCCCGCTCTACCCCATCATCCATCTGCAGGGCGACGACATCGAGGTGGCGATCACGCACTCCACCCAGTACGGTGAGGAGTACTACTCCTTTGTCAACGGGCAGAATACCCTCCACGGCGGGACCCACCTCTCCGCCTTCAAGGAGGCGATCGGCAAGACGGTGAAGGAGTTTTTCGACAAGAGCTACGACTACAACGACATCCGCTCCGGCATCACCGCCGCCATCAGCATCCGGATCCAGGAGCCGGTCTTTGAGTCGCAGACCAAGACCAAGCTCGGCAGTCGCGAGATCTCCGAGGGCGGCATCTCGATCCAGAAGTTTGTCATCGACTTCGTCAAGCTACAGCTCGACAACTACCTCCACAAGCACCCCGACACCGCCGAGATCCTGCAGAAGAAGGTGGTCGACAACGAGCGGGAGCGGAAGGCCCTCCAGGGCATCTCCAAGAAAGCCAAGGAGCGTGTCAAGAAAGCCTCCCTCTACAATAAGAAGCTCCGCGACTGCACCGTCCACTTCAATGACCCCAAGGCCAAGGACCCGGAGCGTACCGAGATCTTCATCACCGAGGGACTCTCCGCCAGCGGCAGCATCACCCAGAGCCGAGACCCCGAGTACCAGGCGGTCTTCTCCCTCCGCGGCAAGCCACTCAACTCGTACGGTCTCTCCAAGAAAGTGGTGTACGAGAATGAGGAATTCAACCTCCTCCAGGCCGCTCTCAATATCGAGGACGGGCTCGAGGACCTCCGCTACAATCGCGTCATCGTCGCCACCGATGCCGATGTGGACGGGATGCACATACGCCTGCTGATCATCACCTTTTTCCTCCAGTTCTTCCCCGAGCTGATCCGCGAGAATCACGTCTTCATCCTCCAGACACCCCTCTTCCGTGTGCGAGACCGCCAGGGCAAGGAGATCATCTACTGCTACGACGAGCGGGAGCGCAATGAGGCGATGAAGAAGATCGGCAAGAGTGCCTCCGTCACCCGATTTAAGGGTCTCGGAGAGATCAAACCGGAGGAGTTTGGCAACTTCATTGGGGAGAATATGCGGCTCGACCCCGTGGTGATGAAGAAGGAGGACAACGTCCCCGAGCTGCTAAAGTTCTACATGGGCACCAATAGCCGCGAGCGGCAGGACTTCATCGTAGACAACCTTGAGACCGACGATATCTAATGAGTAAGCCCCTCATCGGCGTCTTCGCCGGCTCCTTTGACCCCTACACGATAGGGCACGATGACCTCGTCCGCCGCGCCCTTGGCGTCGTCGATGAGCTGCACATCCTCGTGGGGGTCAATGTCGGCAAGCAGTACGACACGGCACCCGATGTGCGGGTGCAGCAGATCGCCGAGCTCTATCGCGACGAGCCGCGCATCACCGTCACCTCCTCCGAGGGGCTCACAGCGCACTACGCCCGGCGGGTGGGCGCGACGATACTCATCCGCGGCATCCGCTCCGTGAGAGATATGGAGGCAGAGCGAGAGATGGCGGAGACCAACCTCAGCCACTTCGGCCTCGACACCCTCTTCTTCTTCACCCGCCCCGAGCTTGCCGCCATCTCCTCCCACCTCGTCCGGGAGCTCGCCCACTTCGGCGAGGACATCACCCCCTACCTCCCCAAGAAGCTCTCACACCCCGAGGAGCGGTGACCGCATCACGGCGAGGAGGCTATTTCTCACAACTAGGTAGGGAGTCAGGAGTCGCATCAGCACCCCGGTACTCGCTCCATAGGCATCGGTCATTCGCGGAGGAGATGGACGCGCTTGAGCATTATAGATAAGCAAAACGCACCTCTTTGTGGTGACCTCTTATCGGACAAGTCGGACGAGTAGGACGTGTCGGACGAACCGCAACGCACCCCGACAGGGGTGCTCGCTCCATGAGAATGTTGCACGAAGTGCCATTCTCGCACATTTGTTTCAAATGTGCTGAGACTTTGCACGAAGGATGAGATGCAAGGCGCTGAGGATGAGACCGAAGGGAGCGTACTCACGTACGTGACCGAGGTCGAATTCCGAAAGCAACGCAGCAGATCGCCTTCGTGCAATAGTCTCTCCATAGGCATCGGTCATCCGCGAAGCGGTGACCGATGTGCAGCGACCCGCCCTTACCCCCTCGACCCCTTGCGGGTCGCCGAGCAGAGCCCCCATGCGACCCCGCAAGGGTGTCGGTCCCTCGGGTAGGCTGACGGGGCGTCACCCCTCAGGCTATCCCTCATCCTGTAGTGACTCCATTAAGTCTACTACCAGGCAGTAGTTTGCATCATATCGCTCCCGCTTGTCTACCTTTATTTTATTGGGATTCAGGTTTGACGAGTCTAGCTCCAGATCGGCATTGAACTCCACAAGAAGGTAAATGTTGCCATCCTTAAGGGAGGGATAGACGGACAGCTTCTCCATCTCCTCCTTATCTATGAGCTTAGGTGGCTGGGACACAGTGAAAAGATGTTGTCCCTCGTTGCCCCGTATATGAAAGAGAATGAAGCCTATATCGTCAATATGGCGTATAATGTTCATCCCCGTCATCGTCATCTTAATGCCGATGGCGATTTTTCCGGAGGGAAGGAAGTTAGCGGACTTTATGGCATAGTTCTCCATCATCACCATCAGCACGCCTTGACGGGCGCCGGATGCCGGGAAGGTACCCTTGCCTATTGGCGGCCGTTTCGTCATCTAAGAAGAGGTTAAGATTCCACTGTATTACATTGCGGGCATGGGTGAATTGCTTATAGACAGACTCTTGCGATATAGCATTGCCGATCTTGTAGTACTTATTGTCCCCGATGTAGTAAATCGGCTTCTCCTCCTCGTTGTGGGTACTTTTCTAGGACACCACAATCCATCGGGTCTTGAGCTTCCTTTATAGGGATAAAATATCTAAATTTGAGCTGCTGCTTAAAAACGTACCATTTTAATAGGCCATATGAGTCCCTTCCTATCCAATAATCTCATCCACATTGACAGTACGCTCATCGACAACTCGACCGAGGAGCTCTCGATGCGCTACTGGCTGAGCGAGTGTATCAGTCTCCCTACCTTTGAGACCCTACAGATAGCGACAGGTTACTGGGATCTGCCCGGTATGGCCCTTATAGTGGATGAGCTTAGCCAGTTTCTGGAGAGAGAGGGGACCACTCTGCAGCTCCTCATCGGTAAGGATCCATATGTGTATGCCTCTCAGCTCAAGAATCCTAAGTACAAGGACGCCAAGTACCCCTATGACTTCATCAAGACAGACATCCATGAGCTGGAGCTGAGGGAGGAGTACGAGCGCTTAGTAGCTCTGCTTCTCAAGTATTGCCCGCTGGGTAAGATCCAGATCCGCATCTATCGGAAAAACGAGGAGGACGAGACGCAGTTCCTTCACTCCAAGTGCTACCTATTTCTCGGTAAGAGCAATTGCTTCGGCATCATAGGCAGCTCCAACTTTACGAAGAAAGGTCTCGAGGGGAATGCGGAGCTTAATTATCTAGAGACCGACTCCAAGCGCGTGACTGCCGTCCCCTGCTACGGATCACCCTCCAAGGGACATAAGATATGGTTCGAGGAAAAGTGGAAGATCTCCGAAGAGTGGACAGAGACCTTCTTAGAGCAGATACTGAAGCGCTCTCCCATCGGAGGCAAAGTCGATCCCATCGTCCATCCTCATCCTCAGGAGGAGATCTTTACTCCCTACGAGCTCTATATCAAGCTACTGCAGACTAAGTTTGGTGACGTCATTGACCGCTCTCTAACTGAGGAGATAGAAAGCTACCTCCCTGAGGAGATCATACGACTGGACTATCAGATAGAGGCGGTGAAGCGGTGCCTCAGCATCATGCGGGAGCATGGAGGCTTCATGCTCGCCGATGTGGTGGGGCTGGGCAAGACCATCGTCGGGACGCTGATCATCAAGAGATTTCTATCCGACCTACGCGATGATGGTAGGGAGAGGAAAGTGTTGGTGATCACACCACCGGCCATCAAAGCCGGCTGGGAGAGGACCATCGACCTATTTGACCAAAAAGATAATACAGATAAGATATCACCCTTCGTCGACTTTATCACCACTGGCAAGATAGGCAGCTTATTAGACGACGAAGAGGAGGTGGAGGAGGACCTGGCGGATCTGCTGGATGAAGAGAGCACAGACGGGGATCAGGCGCTGCAGGATATAGACTACGGACTGATCATCATCGATGAGAGCCACCGCTTCCGTCGCAGCACCACCAAGATGTACCAGTCCTTAGACACCCTCATCGAGAATATCGGTGCTCGGAGCGGCGCCTACCCTTACATAGGCCTCCTCTCCGCCACGCCTCAGAATAATAGGCCGGATGATCTCAAGAATCAGATCTACCTCTTCGAGCGCAACCATAAGGACAGCACGCTCAAGAGAGCCTCGGGAGGTGATCTGGAGGACTTCTTCGGGAGAGTAAATAAGGAGTATAACGATCTACTCAAGGGACACGTTGGACTAACCGAAGAGGAGCGATCCAGACGGCTGAAGGCAATCTCTCAGGAGCTCAGAGACAATATCCTCGAGGACCTCCTCGAGCGACGCACGAGGACGGACGTCAGAACTTACTACAAGGAGGATATAGAGGCTCAGGGACTGGTATTCCCGGAGATGTCCGGTCCCCATGCGCTTGTCTATAGGATGGATGACGACCTAGCGCGCCTCTTCGCTGACACCATGAGCAACATAGCCCCGTCGGAGGTGGAGAAGATCAGATCCGACGAGTGGCTCCGCTACTATCGGTATCGAGCTATTGAGTACTTCGTTGACCCTGCCAATGAGCAGAAGCATATGGCGCGTGGTAACCGCGGCGTGGGCGATATCGCCGGACAGCTGGCTACGATCATGCAGATCATGCTGGTGAAGCGCTTGGAGAGCTCCTTTACGGCATTTAAGCGGTCGCTCCTCAACCTCCGCCGCTACACGGACAATATGATCCAGATGTGGAAGCAGGACACCATCTTTATCTGTCCCCAGATCGATATCAATAGGGAGCTGGACTATATGGCGAAGACGGAACAGCGAGGGAGAATAGTCACCTTCGAGGATTGTGTGCGAGAGATACGAGGTAAGATCGCAAAGCTGACCCAGGAGGGGCGCAATGAGAGGGGACAGAATGCTGAGTATCACAGGAGCGACTTCCGCCCTGAGTACTACGACTGTCTTAAGAGAGACAGTGCCCTTATCTCCATCCTCTGTGACCGATGGGGGACTATCAACTCGCAGGATCCAAAGTTTGACACCTTTAAGGAGAGCATCGACACGAAGCTCTTCGACCCCAAGACCAATACCTCCGGCAAACTGGTGATCTTCTCCGAGGCAAAGGACACGGTCAACTCCCTGTCGCACGCCTTGGCGTACAAGGGGCATAGAGCTCTCGTCATCACCGCTGCCAATAGAGATGAGAAGGAGCAGGTGATACAGGAGAACTTTGACGCCAATTATACCGGCGAGTGGCGGGATGAGTACGATGTGATCATCACCACAGATGTCCTCGCTGAGGGTGTCAATCTCCATCGTGCCAATGTCATACTCAACTACGACACCCCGTGGAACTCGACCCGACTCATGCAGCGCATCGGTCGCGTCAATCGCATCGGATCTCAGCATCCGAAGATCTATGTGTACAACTTTATGCCGAGTGCGCAGGGCGATGAGATGATCAAGCTGGTCCAGATAGCGCACTCCAAGCTTCAGTCCTTCCACGTACTCTTCGGTGGAGACAGTAAGATCTTTACGGACGATGAGAGCCTGGTACACTACGACAACATCCGTGTGGCAATAGATGGTGAGGAGTCGCCCCTCCAGAAGTATGTCTATGAGCTGAAGCAGTATAGAGACGCACACCCTGACCGCTATCAGCTCATTGCCGACACTGACGAGGGGTGGGAGATGGCGCAGGACGCTGAGGGGAGCGCTTACTTTGTCGTGCGGGCACCTAAGTCCGCCCCCTTGGCCATAGAGGTGGAGCAGGATCCCTCAGGGGACACTAAGATCCTCTCTCTCCTCGACCTCCTGGAGCGACTGCGAGCCCTGCCGGAGGATAAGAGGGTACCTCTGCCGGAGGAGTGGACGTCACTCAGGAAGCGAGCTATATATGCTTACAATCAGCACCACATCCGGATCCTTAAGTCACACGTCGGTCAGAGCAATATAGATAAGGCTCTCGGCATCATCGTCGAGATCTGGAGTAATCCGGAGAGCAGTAAGGAGACCAAGCAACTCTTGCAGTCGGCTCGCAAGCAGGTCGATCGCGGCAATCGAGATGTGATACGGAGGGTGATCCGGATCGGTGACGAACTGAGCCGGAGGGAGTCGCAGCTCATCCCCGTCAGTATGGAGGAGATAGACTCCCTCCTGAGGGACAGCATCGGTAAGCTGATCAAAAGAGTAGAGACACAACAGGGGGCACCGGGGATCGTATTGGGAATCATCAAGTAAGCCATCATGGACAAGGAGCATCTCAGGAAGTACCTAAGCACAGGCTATCAGGGCGGGCAGTCCTTCCTGGACACCATCATCATCCCAATCTTCGGGGATAACTTCGAGGATGGGTACAGCAAAGAGGTCCTGCAGGGCAGCGACGACAAGCGTCTCGCCACCGCGACCGGGATACGCAGCATCAGGCTCCTCGGGAGCGTGTATGTCGGCATTGAGCCTCTTCAGATCTTTGACCTGACGGTGAGTGACAGCGTCATGATGGAGCGAAACAGGGTCTCCATCCAGCGACTGATCCGATCTGTGATGAGCAGCTACTCCGCTGCCTTCATGATCTTCCACTACGAGGATGCAGCGAGGTGGGACTGGCGCTTTACCTTCTGTCGTAAGGAGCGCAGCTTAGCGGAGACTACAGACAGCAAGCGGTACACCTTCCTCCTCGGGCCGGGACAGTCGTGCCGTACAGCGACAGACAATTTCTATGGTCTCTATAGTCGCAAGGAGGCACTTACGATGGAGGATCTGCAGCAGGCTTTCAGCGTCGAGGCTCTCTCGAGAGAGTTTTTCTCACGATACAAGGCACACTACGAGATATTTGTCAGCTTTGCTGCGGATCCTGATAATGGTATCCGTGCTCATCTCATCCCCGAGGAGCAGGAGGCCTCGGAGGAGGGCGTCCTCGGTATGCGGGAGGAGGAGAAGCCTATCCGTGACTATGTGAAGAAGCTCCTCGGACGGATCGTCTTCCTCCACTTCCTGCAGAAGAAGGGGTGGATGGGTGTCCCGAGAGGTGGAGAGTGGGGCGAGGGAGACAAGGACTTTATGCTCCATCTCTTCGAGTACGCGTCACCGGAGCAGCAGGCCGACTTCCTTGACAGCGTCTTGGAGCCTCTCTTTGCCAAGGCTCTCGATACCGATCGGCGGGAGAGTCAGAGTCTCTTCGACACAAGGGTCGACGGTATCGGCATCGTGCGGGTGCCTTACCTCAATGGCGGTCTCTTTGAGCGTGATGCGCTGGATGAGCGACGACTCGCCTTCCCCTCAGACTACTTCCGCGATCTCCTCACCATGCTGTCTCAGTATAACTTTACCATCGACGAGAACGACCCCAACGATGCCGAGGTGGGTATCGATCCGGAGATGCTGGGGCGGATCTTCGAGAACCTCCTCGAGGACAATAAGGATATGGGAGCCTTCTACACCCCTAAGGAGATCGTCCGGTATATGTGCGCGGAGAGTCTGATCGCCTACCTCCAGTCCGACCTGGAGGATGAGAAGGAGCGAAAGGCTGTACGAGACTTTGTCGTGAGTCACGATGGTACCTCCCTTGGTGACCTGACGGAGGAGATCAGGGAACGGCTCCTGAGGGTGAAGATCTGTGACCCTGCCATCGGCTCCGGAGCCTTCCCTATGGGGCTCCTCAGAGAGCTCTACTTCTGTAGGTCTGCCCTCGAGACCACTACAGCCCTGGATCCGGCTGCTACAAAGAGGGAGATCCTGCAGAATAACATCTATGGTGTCGACATCGAGAGAGGAGCGGTCGACATAGCTCGGCTGCGCTTCTGGCTCACCCTCGTGGTGGATGAGAAGGCTCCTGAGGCGTTGCCCAATCTAGACTTCAAGATCATGCAGGGTGACTCGTTATTAGAACAGTATGAGGGCGTGGATCTCAGTACACTGACCAAGACAAAGTCAGAGATAGACCTGCAGAAGGGATGCCGGCTCACCCTCTTTGAGGACAACCTTGACCCCCTCCGCTACAAGCTCTCTCGACTTATCCAGGAGTACTACGCCTGCGACGATCATACGATGCGCCTGAGTATGAGGCGTGAGATCACCACGATGATCGAGCTACAGCTGAGAGAGCAGCAGTTTGACGTCTCGCTCGGAGGCATCGACGTGCACGCCAATGATAAGTTCTTCCTCTGGCATACCTGGTTTGGCGATGTCTTTATGGAGAATGGGGGCTTCGACATAGTGATTGGCAATCCGCCATACATCCAGCTGCAGAAGGACGACGGACGACTGGCGAAGCTCTACGCCGATGCGGGATATAATACCTATGCACGCACAGGAGACATCTACTGCCTTTTCTACGAACTGGGCTGTCGACTACTGAGACCGGGCGGGCACCTCTGCTACATCACCTCCAATAAGTGGATGCGTGCCGGATATGGTGAGAAGACCAGGCAATTCCTATCGGAGCAAACCAATCCCAAGCTGCTGATAGACTTTGCCGGAGTGAAGATCTTCCAGAATGCGACCGTCGATACCAATATCCTACTCTTCGCCAAGGAGAAGAATAGCAAAAGCTGCCGGTCGGTTGTCTCCAGCAAGTCAGATAAAATTGGAGTAGATAATCTGAGCCTTTTTGTCCAGCAACATGCGACGCCCTCCGCCTTCTCCTCCGCCCCCTGGGTCATCCTCACCCCCATCGAGCAGCGCATCAAGGAGAAGATCGAGGCCGTCGGTACCCCGCTAAAGGACTGGGACATCCAGATCAACTATGGCATCAAGACCGGCTGCAATGAAGCCTTTATCATTAGTACCGAGAAGCGAAACGAGATACTCGCCAATTGCCAGACTGAGGGGGAGCGCCAGCGCACTGCTGATCTCATACGACCCATATTGCGCGGCAGAGACATCAAGCGCTACGGGTATGACTGGGCTGGACTATGGCTGATATTCATTCCTTGGCATTTCCCTTACCAATTTGATACCTCTATCAATGGTGCATCTGATAAAGCAGAAAAGGCATTCCAAGAGCAATATCCCTCCGTCTATCAGCACATGACAAGATATAAAGAGCAATTGTCAAAGAGAAACAAAGCTGAAACAGGAATACGATATGAGTGGTATGCTATGCAAAGGTGGGGAGCCCAGTATTGGGAGGATTTCAGTAAGCCAAAAATC
>OASD01000218.1_pt1 | contig 28378 bp, 20 predicted proteins | sample 1475531 | NCBI WGS metagenome assembly OASD01 (sample SAMEA3360668, study PRJEB22359) | human gut metagenome | biome: ENVO:urban biome; feature: ENVO:human-associated habitat; material: ENVO:feces | place: Bangladesh | collected 2011
TGCACGAAGGCGATCTGCTGCGTTGCTTTCGGAATTCGGCCTCGGTCACGTACGTGAGTACGCTCCCTTCGGCCTCATCCTCAGCGCCTTGCATCTCATCCTTCGTGCAAAGTCTCAGCACATTTGAAACAAAAGTGCGAGAAATGGCACTTCGTGCAACATTCTCACCTAAGGAGAGAGCTACTTCTCCCTCACACCCTGGAAAAGGCGATTGCCCCGGAGCAGTCAGGAGAGACGCTCCGGGGCAATCGTCGTAAAAGGGGTACGGGAAGATTACTTCACAAAAGTGAGCTCGCTGATCAGGCTGTCCGCCTTGCCCCACTTGTCCATATAGTAGAGCATGGCACGGATGTCGACGCAGATGCAGCGCTGGAGATTGGGCTCAAACTCAATGTCCCCGCTCATCGCCTCCCAATTACCGTCAAAGGCGAGACCGATCAGGTGTCCCTCACCGTCGAAGACGGGGCTGCCGGAGTTGCCACCGGTGATGTCGTTATTGGAGATGAAGTCGGTGTGGAGTGCGCCGTCCTCCGCTGCCCAGCGACCATAGGTGCTTCTGTCCTTGAGCATGCTTACGATCTCGGGCTGGACAAAGTAGTCCTCCTTGCCGGTCGCATTCTTCTCCAGCATACCGACCGATGTGGTGTAGTAGTCGTACCAGCCGGCATCGTAGGGACGGTAGCCACCGACGGAGCCGTAGCTGAGGCGCATGGTGAAATTGGCATCACTCGGCAAGGCACGATCGGGCCACATCTCCATCAGTCCCTTCATGAAGAGCCTGCGGGCGGCGTAGTAGTCGTAGGTATAGGGCTGCATCTCGGCGGAGATCTTCTTGACCTGCTCCGTGATGCTGGCCACCAGCTCCACGGCGGGGTCAGTGGGGAAGGCAGCCTTCAGCGCCTCATAGTTGCGCAGAGCCTCCATCATCCGTCCCTTCTCCACTACGACAGAGTTGGCGAAGACGTAGTCCGTATACTTCTCCACGTTGCCGCCAAACTTCTCGTCGATCTTCGCGAAGATGGAGGGGAGGTGCTCCGGGGCGACATTCTCCCGGATCACCCTCAGCATCGCCGGCGTAGTCGCCTTAGCGACGATGGGGTTGTAGTCCTTGTAGAGCTTGGTGCCGTCAAAGGCGCCGGGATCCTTGCCGGGCAGGGTGGCGAGGGCGCGGAGCTCAGTGCCTGAGAGCGCCTCGGTGAGGATCGTCAGGTCGTGCTTCATGGGACCGGTCTTCTCGAGGTTGCGCTGCAGTCGGGGGAGCACGCTTCCGTACTCTGCCTGACGCTTCGGGTCGGCGGCGACCCAGCGGGCAAACTCCTCCTCGATGGCACGCTTGTCGCTCTCGACGTCGAGCTTCTTGAGCCCGGCATTCATACCGATCGAGTTTTTCCAGTAATTGGAGGAGCCGAGATACTTGCTGATATACTGGATGTTGATGGCATTGTCCTTTGCCATATACTCACTCCAGATATCCTGCTTGATGCCACGGACGAGGATGCGCGGCTTATTGCTATTCTCGATCCGGTCGATGACGCCCCAGGAGGAGAGGTAGCGGTCTGTGAAGCCGGGGAAGCCTATGGTCATGGAGTAGTCGCCCTCTTTTACCCCCTTCAGGGAGATCTTGGCGAAGTAGGCGGGCTTGTAGGGGACGTTGTCAGCAGCGTAGTCGGCAGGCTTATTGTCCTTGCCGGCGTAGACGCGGAAGACGGAGTAGTCGATGGTGTGACGGGGCCACATCCAGTTGTCGGTGTCGCGGCCAAACTTCCCGATCGATGCGGGGGGTGCAAAGGCGAGACGCACGTCGGTGAAGACGTCGTAGACGATGAGGTAGTAGCGATTGTTCTCATAGAAGGGGATCACCTCCGCCTCGGTGTGCTTGTCCCCACTGTACTCCCTGGCGATCAGCTCGCAGCAGGCGCGGATCGCGCCATACTTCTTCATCGGATCCGGCTCCTGAGCCGCCACCTTCATGACGCGGGCGGTGACATCGACCGTCTCCCTCAGGTACTTCACCTGCAGCCCCTCGATCGGGAGCTCCTCAGAGGTGCGGTGGGCGACGAAGCCATTGGTGATGTAGTCGTGCTCCACGGCGCTGACGCTCTGGATGGAGCCGAAGCCGCAGTGGTAATTGGTGAAGATGAGCCCCTGGTCTGAGGCGGTGATGCCGGTGCAGCCGCCACCGAAGATCACCACCGCATTGGCGATGCCGGGGTCGGCGTTGGAGAAGAACTTGGTCGGGTCGATCTTCAGCCCGAGCTCTTTCATCCGCTCGATATTCTCCTTCTTCAGCTCATTGAGGATCCACATCCCCTTGTCCGCACGGGCGGAGGGGACGAAGAGCAGGAGTGCGAGCAGGCACAGCAGATACTTTGCTCTTACTTTCATAGATGGTTGTATGTTTGGTTTTTACTTGTAATTCTTCTTCTCCTCCCCGATGGTGGTAAAGGGCCCGTGCCCCGGGTAGACCTCCGTCTCATCGGGCAGGGCAAAGAGCTCCTGTCGGATCGAGTGCATCAGCTGCGCCTCGTCACCGCCCCAGAGGTCGGTCCTGCCGCAGCCCCCGGCGAAGAGCGTGTCCCCGGTAAAGAGCGCCCCCGCCTCTTGATCGAAGAAGGAGACGCCACCGGCAGTGTGACCGGGGGTCTTCAGGATCCGCAGCGTCCGCTCTCCATAGTGGACCTGTCCCTGCTCCTCATCGCGGAAGGGGACAAGATCCACCTCGCGAACCCCCTCGGGGACCTTCATGGACATGGCGGCAAATTGCTCCATCAGACTGGGCAGGCTGCCGATCTCATCCGACGATGCCTCGATCTCCAGCCCCCACTTGTCCTGGACGAAGGAGGCGCCCATGACGTGATCGAAGTGGGCGTGCGTCAGGATGCAGCGGACGGGGCGCAGACCTTTCTTCTCGACGTAAGCGGCCAGCTGATCCGTCGCACGGACCGAGCCGAAGCCAGGATCAATGATGACCGTCTCGAGCGTGTCGTCCCATACGAGGTAGGGATGCTCAAAGATCTGATTGACGGTAAATGTCTGGAAGTGTAGCATCAGTGTAGGGGTAGGTAAATGATTTTCTTAGTGTCGTAGTACTCGAGCTCGGGGTAGAGGCTCCTGATCTCCGTCACCTCGACCGACTTGCGGAAGGGACGGAGCTCCTCACTGAGGTCGCCCCCCTTGAGAGTGATGATCCCATTGGGGAGGGCATTGAGCTGCTCCCTTCGGTCGACCAGGTGACCCGATGTGCGGACGAGATCGGAGAGGTCCATCGCGGCACGGCTGACGATGAAGTGGTAGCGCCCCTGCCACTCCTCGGAGCGGGTATGGACAGCCTCCACATTTGTCAGCTCGATCGCATCAGCAATGGCCTGGGTGACGCGGATCTTCTTCCCCGTCCCGTCGATCAGGGTGAAGTGACACTCGGGGAAGAGGATTGCCAGCGGTATCCCCGGCAGTCCACCACCGGTGCCGACGTCGATGATCCGCGTCCCGGGACGGAAGGAGGTGTATCGCCCGATCACCATCGAGTGGAGGATGTGGTGCTCGAGGATCTGGTCGATGTCCCGGCGGGAGACGACGTTGATTTTCTCATTCCACTCCTTATATAGATCAGGCAGCCGGCTCAGTCGGTCCAGCTGCTCAGCGGTGAGGGCGGGGAAGTACCGCTCTATGGTGGTCAGGTCAGCGCTCATTCGGTCATCAGTCGCTGCTTGTACTCATCCTTGAGACAGCCGGCGATATCAGCGTAGGGCAGCGTGAGCTCTATCGGTCCGACGAAGTGGGCAGCGATGTCGTAGGGATTGAAGTAGAAGGTAACACCCTCCGAGGTGAGATAAAAGTACTCGCCCATCTTCGCCTCCTCGTAGAAGTAGACTCCCTTGTCAGCGAGAGCATCGGGGCTATCCACGCCGAAGGACTTCATCAGTGCGGCAAGGAGCAGCTCATCAATCTTATCCTCACTGCCGTCTGCAAAGAGCTGATGGACGGTAACCGGGGTATTGTGCTTGAGGTCGTAATTGGCGGACCGGATCGAGGTGGTACCATTGGCTCCGCCGCTGAAGTCGTACTGGCTGATCTTGACGGAGACGAGGTCTGATTGATTATAGGTCAGGGAGTCGGACTTGAACATCTCTTCGACAAAAAAGGAGAGGAGCGCCGTGGGCGACTCCGCATCGTCTCTCATCAGAGTCTTGGCGCGCGTCAGGTCGGAGATATAGCCCCCCAGCCCCAGAGCTACCACGCTATCGAGGTAGCTCTGCACGCTCATATGGGCCTCGTAGTCGGGACCCTCCAGGGCGTGGCAGGCAATGAGATAGCTCCTGAGTGAGTCTGCGATCACTCCCGCATCTCCCTCGGCCGCTGGCTCGAGGAGATCCAGCGACACGGTGTAGGTCGGGGTCGAGAGCGTGGTATCCTGCCAGTTCCTCGAGGTAAGGGTGTCGGTATACTCCTTAGCCACATGGACCATCTGCCAGCTGATCTGCTTATTGATCCCCCCATCGCCACCTCTCTTATGACAGCCAGAGAGGAGCAGGACGAGACTGCCCAGCAAGAGGAGGAGAGGGAGGGACTTAGATCGTGTCATGACTTATTAATTAGCCAACTCAGAGATGAATTTTATCCGGACAAGGCGCACCTCATCCTCCTCGTACACCTCCAGAGCAGACATCGCTGTGTCCAAATCGTCCGTGGGGGAGTGGCGGAAGTAATTGAAGATCTCATCCACATCGTCGGCGTCCATGACGTCATCGATGAAGTAATTGATATTGATCTTAGTGCCGGAGTAGACGATCGACTCGATCTCCGAGAGGAGGTCGCTGAAGTCCATGTTATTGGAGTTGGCGATGTCCTCGAGCGAGACCTTTCGGTCGATGTGCTGGACAATAGAGACCTTAAGCTTGGACTTATTGGGGACCGTCCGGATGCGTATGTCCTCCGGTCGCTCGATGTCATTCTCCTCCACATACTCCTTGATCAGAGCGATGAAGGGGGCACCATACTTCTCAGCCTTGCTCTTTCCTACCCCGGTGATATTCTGCAGCTCCTCCATCGACACCGGATAGACACTTGCCATATCCTGCAGGCTGGAGTCCTGGAAGATGACGTAAGCAGGCACCTTGAGCTCCTTCGCCTTCTTCTTCACCGCATCCTTAAGTATTGAGTAGAGCTCCGGGTCGGCCGCACCACCACCTCCTGTGCCGGCGCCCTTGGAGGCGCGCTCGGCCTCCTCATCCTCATCCTCCTCATCGGAGGGTAGGCTGACGAGGAAGGACTTGGGCTTCTTCATGAAGGCCCGCCCCTTCGCAGTGAGGCTCAGGATCCCCTGCCGCTCGATGCTCTTGTCGATGTATCCCTCGATGATCGCCTGGCGGATCACGGCATCCAGCAGCTCCTCGTCCTCCCCCTTGAGGGAACCAAATTCCTCAAGATCATCGTGCTTGTAATTCTCGATGTCGACCGTCTTTTTACCGAGGAGAAAGTGAATGATGTAGTCGGTCTTAAACTCCTCCTTGAGCACACTCACTGCCTCGAGTATGCTTGTCAGTGTCTCTTTTGCTTCCACTCTTCTATGATGCGCTTTACAGTTATCGCAGTTGTGACAGTTATCTTGCTCGTAGGTCTCTCCGAAGTAATTGAGGAGAAACTTCCGTCGGCATATTGGGCTCTCTGCATAGGACTTCATCTCTTCGAGAAGGAGGGAGCCCACGACCCTCTCGTTATTCGTCTTATTCTTACTATGGAGGAGCTTCGTCATCTTGTCGATGTCGGCATTGCTGTAGTAGGCGATGCAGAGCCCCTCACCACCATCTCGCCCGGCACGACCGGTCTCCTGGTAGTAGCTCTCCAGGCTCTTCGGGATGTCGTAGTGGATCACGAAGCGGACGTCCGGCTTGTCGATCCCCATCCCGAAGGCTATCGTCGCCACGATGACATCGATGCTCTCGTTGAGGAAGGCATCCTGCGTCTCGTCCCGCACCTTGCTCTCTATGCCGGCGTGGTAGGGGAGCGCCTTGATGTCATTGGCCCTAAGCACCTCAGCGAGGTTCTCCACCTTCTTGCGGCTCATGCAGTAGATGATCCCGCTCTTGTGGTGGTGCTCCTTGATGAAGCGGATGATGTCCGGCTCGATCTCGCTATCCTTCCGTCGGATCTCGTAGTAGAGGTTGGCGCGATTGAAGGAGCTACGGAAGACCCTTGCGTCTCTCATCCGGAGAGCCTTCAGGATATCCTGCTGCACCATCGGCGTGGCGGTCGCTGTAAGAGCGATGATCGGTCGGTGCTCGATCTGATCCACAATCTCCCGGATGCGGCGATACTCCGGTCGGAAGTCGTGCCCCCACTCGCTGATGCAGTGCGCCTCGTCCACAGCGTAGAAGGAGACCGGTATCGACTTGAGAAACTCCACATTCTCCTCCTTCGTGAGACTCTCAGGGGCGACGAAGAGCATCTTCGTCTTGCCGTCCACGAGGTCGGCACGCACTGCCTCGAGCTCTGCCTTGGTGAGGGACGAGTTCATCACATGAGCCACTGACGGATCCTCAGCGCATCCGCGTATCGCATCCACCTGATTCTTCATCAGAGCAATCAGGGGCGAAATGATGATCGAGGTACCCTTACTGATCAGGGCGGGCAGCTGGTAGCAGAGGGACTTACCCCCACCGGTCGGCATGAGCACAAAGGTGTCATGCCCCTCCAGAATACTCGCTATGATCTCGGCCTGATCCCCCTTGAAGGTATCAAAGCCGAAGAAGTGCTTCAGTGTCTTATGCAGTAAGTCGTCGGACTGTTCCATCTCATAGAGCAAGGTCGGTGATTTTTATTTACTTCATAAAGGTAGTCAAAAAAAGATTACCTCTCCAAATCCATTGGCAATGAAGTGGCAAAAAATCGCAGCCGCTGCTGCTTTCCGACCCTCCTAAGTGGTCGCAAAGATACGCTTTTGCGCCATATCCCCCACCCCTCCGATCCGTCATGTCTGAGGAGCCGCTCACTCGGATAATATAGGCTGAGGGGGCGAAGTCCCTTTTGCAACGGTCTTAATAATTCGTAAGTTTGTGGAGACCGCAGGAGGATGCTCCTCCCACCCTTTATCTATGAGTACCCAAGAGAGTAATCCTATAGACTACGAGATGGTGGCGCAGGCCGCCTTCGACAAGCTGCTGAGCGACTACCTCAGCTCCAATCATCGCAAGCATACGGAGCCGATCATCAAGGCCTTCCGCCTCGCCAGTGCTGCCCACAAAGGGGTGAAGCGGCGAAGCGGGGAGCCGTACATCCTCCACCCCATCGCCGTCGCCTCCATAGCCTGCTCGGAGATGGGCCTTGGCAGCACCTCGATCACGGCGGCACTGCTGCACGACGTGGTGGAGGACACGGAGTATACGGTGGAGGATATCCGCGATATGTTCGGGGACTCGATCGCTCGCATCGTTGACGGACTGACCAAGCTCTCGGGCGAGATCCTCGTGGAGGTGATGACGGAGACCAATAACACCTCCGGCCAGCTGGAGAATATCCGTCGACTGCTGGTCACCTCGACGCAGGACATCCGCATCCTCCTCGTCAAGATCGCTGACCGGCTTCACAATATGCGCACCCTCGACAGTATGCCGGAGACAAAGCAGTCCAAGATCGCTGCCGAGACGCGTCTCTTCTACGCCCCCCTGGCTGAGCGACTCGGTATGTATGCGATCATGGAGGAGCTGCAGGACCTGGCGCTGAGGTACATCCACCCTGAGGAGTACCGAGAGGTGCACGAGAAGATCTCCCAGACGTACACGAAGCGGGAGGGACTCTTCGATAAGTTTTACGAGATCATCAAGCCGGATCTCGATGCCACCGGTCTCACCTACGAGATCCAGCACCGGATCAAGAGCACCTACTCAATATGGAATAAGATGCAGGCCAAGGACCTGCCCATAGAGGAGATCTACGATGTCTTTGCCATCCGCATAGTCTTTGATCCGGAGAACGACCGGTCGGAGTACGCCGACTGCTTCAAGATCTACCACGCCCTCACCTCCCACTTTGCCCTCAAGGATGACCGGACGCGCGACTGGCTCACCCACCCGAAGCCCAATGGCTACCGAGCGCTGCACATCACCGTGATGGGCCCCACCGGAGAGTGGGTGGAGGTGCAGATCCGCTCCCGCCAGATGCACGAGATGGCGGAGCGGGGTTTGGCGGCTCACTGGAGGTACAAGACCCACAGCGAGGAGGAGGTGGTGGACCCGATCGAGGAGCAGATACTGAGCAACGTCCACACCCTGCTCAATAACCCCGGTCCCAGTGCATCAGACGACTACGAGACGATGATGTACAAGTTTGCCAATCAGGATATGCTCATCTTCACCCGCAAGGGCGAGCGGATCCGCTGTCCGCAGGACTTCACGGTGCTCGACTTTGCCTACCTGCTCAGCCAGGAGCTGGGGCGGCACTGTATCGGGGCGAAGGTAAATCACGAGATGGTCGACATCTCCGGCAAGCTGCAGAATGGGGACCAGGTGGAGATCATCACGACTGAGAATACGGAGCCCAAGGAGTCCTGGCTCCAGTACGCCACCAGCCCGACGACGAAGCGGTACATCACCGACTTCCTCCACCGACAGGAGCAGGGTCAGATCGAGGCGGGGCGCAAGGCCTTTGCTCGCTTTGCGGAGGGTCTGGGGTACGACCCAGAGCATGTGCTACCGGAGGATGAGCTGGCACCGGTGCTCTCCTACCCCTCTCGGGACCAGTTTTTCCTCGCCGTCAATAGGTATGAGGTGCGTATGGACCATGCGCTCATCAAGCACCTGATCAAGGCACGCAAGGAGGCTCGGACGAGGACACAGGAGCCTACGGTGCAGCAGCGGGAGGACTCCGATGAGACAAAAGTGCCGACGGTAGACCCGGCGCGGATGAAGGAGATCTACACCCTGCGGGCCAATGACGGTATCCGAAACTACATCCGCGCCACCTGCTGTCGTCCCGTCTACGGGGAGGAGGTGCACGGGATCATCAATGAGCTGAGACAGCCGGTCGTCCACCTCACCTCCTGTCCCAAGGCGATGCGACTCAAGGCCACCTATGGCGACGACATCGTCGCCGTCCGATGGGGACCGCACATCCACTCCAACTTTGGCATCACGCTTGAGTTTTCCGGCAACGACTCCCCCACGTTCCTCAACGAGCTGATAGACATCGTGCGGGAGCTGCACATCCCCGTCATCGGGCTCAATGTCGACAGCATCCACGGCAGTGCCGTGGGGTCGATACACATCCGCGTGCGAGACAAGGCGGAGCGCGACACGATGATGCGCGAGATGCAGGAGCGACTGGGTCTCCTCAAGGTCCGGCAGATCTATCCCGAGTACTCCGAGGAGCGTCGCGGCATCCCCTCCCCCAATCAAAAACCCTTTATACCCCATAAGTAAGTCATGAAACATACCATCGTCGCCCCCTCCATCCTCTCAGCAGACTTCCTTCGCCTCGGTGAGGCGATCCATATGGTCGAGGAGAGTGAGGCGGAGTGGGTCCACTGTGACATCATGGATGGTCACTTCGTACCCAATATCTCCTACGGCATCCCGGTCGTGAAGGCAGTCCGCCCCGCGACGAAGAAGGTGGTCGACTGTCACCTGATGATCGAGCACCCGGAGCTCTATGTGGGAGCCTTTGCCGATGCCGGGGCAGATATGATCACGGTCCACCAGGAGGCGTGCACCCACCTCGATCGGCAGGTGGCGCAGATCCACGACCTCGGCTGCAAGGCCGGCGTGGCGCTCAATCCCGCCACACCGGTAGAGACGCTCGTGGACATCCTCCAGGCCGTGGATATGGTGCTGATCATGAGTGTCAATCCCGGCTTTGGGGGGCAAAAGTTTATCTCCCGGGCACTAGACAAAGTCCGTCGCCTCCGCGCCCTTGCCCCTGACCTCCTCATCCAGGTGGATGGCGGCGTCAATGCCGAGACCGGGGCGAAATTGGTCGCTGCTGGTGCCGATGTGCTGGTGGCGGGGAGCTATGTCTTCGGTGCTGCGGAGCCGAGAGAGGCGATCCACAGCCTCTACGTGCTCTGATGAGCCTACTCGATGATATGCGGGGCGAGCGGCTCTACGACTACTCCTCGCCCGAGCTGGCGGAGAGCTTTCGCCACGCCTCCCGCCTCTGCTGTCGTCTCCGATCCCTCTACCCCGGGCACCCCGACTACCGGGCTGTGCTGGAGGAGCTGATCCCCGGCATCCCGGAGAGTGCCACGATCATCCCGCCCTTCTTCTGCGACCATGGGCACGGGATCCGGCTCGGGGAGGAGGTCTTCATCAATGCCGACTGCGTCCTGCTGGACGGTGGTCTGATCACTATCGGCGCCCACACCCGCATCGGGCCGAAGTGTCAGCTCTATACCCCCACCCACCCGATGGATGCTGAGGAGCGACGCTGTCCCGTGGAGACCGCCCACCCGATCACCATCGGTGAGGACTGCTGGCTCTGCGGCGGCGTGATCGTCTGTCCCGGGGTGACCATCGGCGACCGCTCGGTCATCGCTGCCGGTAGCGTTGTCACACGGAACATCCCCGCCGACTGTCTCGCCGCCGGCAATCCTGCTGTCGTCAAGCGCCATCTCCGGACCGCCTCTCCACCCGACCTGAGTCCCTCCCCCTGAGCCGTTACTCTATTACCGGTAATAGAGAGGACTAATACCGGTATAAGTAGTCACTAATACCGGTATTAGATAGGAGCGATCGCCAATGAGAGCAAAAGAAAAGCCCCCCTGCAGAGCCTGGACTCTGCAGGGGGGCTTTTCTTTTGCTCCTGGTCGGGATGATCAGTCGCGTATGATAGTGGTGGTAGGATTAACCGGTTTTACCTCGAAGTCACTGGTTGAGTTGTTCTCATCGACAAAGCCCTTGCCATCCCACTTCCTGACGATCGACTTACCGGCATACGTAGCCCTTCCATCTCCAGAGGACTGCTGTACACCATGGAAGCCCTTGTCGAGGGAGAGGTTGAGTATCTGCATCTTCTTCTCCTTCATTGGGCAGATGACGACAGCATCGATCACTTGATCATTAGGTAAGAGGAGTCCGACCTTGCGGCTGGAGTGGTGGGTCGACTTGAAGTAGACATCTCTGTAGTAGACCGCTTTCTCCCGGTCTGATGCAGGGAGCTTGCACTCCTGCAGGAATGCCTCTTTGATCTTTTTGATCTCGACAGTGGGGCGTATCAGAGCAAGAGCGGTCTTCCCGGAGATGGAGAAGTCGTTCATCTCCTCAGGGTCCCAGGCGTTGGCTGCTTCCTCCGGGGACTCAATACCGCCGGCATTGAAGACCTCATGCACCCAGATCTCACCAGAGCCCTCAGTCCAGCTATATTTAGCCTGATGGAGGTCGATCAGCTTGGAGAGGTCATAGGCCCCTACGTCTTCACCGTACTCTGCCAGCTGGTTGGCAAAAGTGGCCTTGTGATCAATTGCCTTCTGGGCGATGATCACTGCGGTGCCGGGCTGGACCGGATGCTCTTTGCCGCTACCGGGGAAGAGAAGCATCGAGCCTACAAGGAAGTTTTTGAGATAGTAGTCTGCTGTCCCGGAGGAGCTGCCGTCAGTCGCCGTAACCTCTATATTGGCTGCGGGGTCTAGGCTACCTGTGGCGATGAGCATCCCGTCGAGATACTTTACTTCCTTGGTAGGATTGTAGATCTTGATGAAAGCATCATCGGTGTACTCAGTGTCGTACCTCTTTCCATCGGCGACTCGGGAGTACTCCGATCCGGCGTAGTATACCTCCAGGATGCGTAGGTCTGTCTGCTTGCTCTCCTCAGTGGTATTCCCTTCTCCACCCGTAGGGATGCCATCGCGGCGGCATCCGGTGAGACCAATCACCATACAGGTGATGAGGAGCGTGAGCGTAGTGTAATATCTCATAAGTAGATGTTGTATAGAGTTTTGAAAAGTAATTATTCGAGTTATAGGAACCATGCACCGTAACCTGCCCCACCGCTCCCATGAGTGATCAGATTGCTGACCGCCTTATAGGCTTCTGTGGGACTAAGACCTATCTCAAGTCCGAGATGAAAGTAGTAGGGCTCGTTAGGATCAGTATGTGTGGGGTCAGAGTCGTAGGCGTTTGTGTAGACCTTGAGCGGGATATTGAAGCGAGTCACTTCCTCCCAGCCTGATGACTTGTCCGGAGCATAGTAGGGATCACAGACCAGCTTACTAAAGCCCATAGGTTCACCAGCGTTATTGGTCAGCATGGGACGTCGCACCTTGTTCCCCTCCGGACACTTCATTACGCGTATGGAGAGGAAAAACTGTGGCAGAAGGTAGGTCGATCGTGTGTAAGGACGACCATCAGTCAGAGTGATAGGCCATGCCTTATCAGTACCAGCGTACCGGGCATCGACTCCCTCAGAGACCTGCGACTCAAAGAGGAAATGGCCCTTTAGTCCCACACAGTCCTGATCATAGGGCGCAGAGGCTCGCTCGTCGTTGCGACCGAGAGGAGGGAGGAGCCGGATATTGAAGAGCTCCCTCACGCCATCCGACATATCTTCCTCTGTCCAGGTGTCGCGGTAGATGTAGCGGAATATCTCAGGAGTGGCTGCGGCACGTGCCTCGAAGGTCCCCTTGTCAGCAAAGAACTCCGATGGGACGGGATGCGCTATGGGTGCCCCTGTCTGGGGATCCTTATCTCCATTGTACCTCACATCCATCACTGCGTAGGGCCTACCGATGCTATCAAGATCACTTACAGTATAGAATATCTGGTACCGGTCGGACATCTTATAGATCCGGTCATTGATTCGCTTCCCCTCCTTGTCGAAGAAGTAGAGGCAGAGCCCCCAGAGCTTGCTCTTTCCCCCAATGACTCGGAGGTAGTCCGGTCCCTCAGCTCCTCGAAGCGTCTCTGCATAGGTGGCGGTACTGGAGCGTAGCACTTCGATGGAGGGCTTACCGGAGGGTGTATTATGGATCACCACAAACTCCTCCTGTCGCCATGGTGCCTTGTCATAGACAAAGTTACCATGCAGCTTACCACCACCGTGTGGGTGCCCTTCTTTAAGCATAACCAGGCATGTGGCCCAGTCTTTCAGCGCTCCATCCGGATCAGGATTGGCTACAGGAGTAGTCACCCTTGGGGCTTCGTAAAGGTCAGCACCGGTACGGGGTGTCTTCTTCTGCTCGAGAGGATTATTCTCGTAGCTAACCGATATGTCCCCAAAGATAAACTTCTGGCAGCCGGTAAGCGATAGTAGGAAGGTGAGGAGTAATATAGGGTATTGTATTCGTCTCATGGTAATCTCTCAGAAGGTGGTACCGGGGATGCCGGTAAAGTAGCTATCATCGCCCCAGAGCATCTCCTCCAGAGCACTCTCGTCCACCTCTCGTCCCCGATCCGCATAATACCTCAGGATGGAGGCGCGGCATTGCTCTCGATTAGCGACATCTCCAAGGACGATGAAGGGGACAGGGTAGTCGATGTCGAAGGTATTCCACGAGGACTGCAGTTCGTAGTGGTCGTAGAGTCCTCCGGGTGCGGCAGTATTGGCATACTTGCCTAAGACTAGTCCCGCAGGCACCTGTACTCGATCCTGTATGTGGCAGATACTGACTCGCATCTGGAAGCAGACGTTTCCCATGCCGAAGCGGATCAGCCCCTTGAATCCCAGCCGATCTAGATCCACTCCAGGACTGGCATACTCACGCTTCTGACGGAGTGGCACGACCACGCCTCCGGCACGGTTGCGTCCTAGGTCATCACTCTCTTCTAGTGGTTCCCCGAGCTGCTCCTCGACGGGGTCTGTGTCACGGTATTCGTAGGAGAAGAGTTCCGGGACCCGCTGATTAAGCTCAGGAGTCTGAATTGTCTCAGCGAGGACATACCTATGTCCGTTATGCGTTAGTGGCTGGGTGGCACGACTGGTCATCGTATTCTCGACCGCCATCTCTGCCAGCATCCGGTCATACCGGAGCATACCGGAACCGACAGTATAGTCCTCAGGAGTATAGACACCACCAGCGGAGATGAGACTTGCGTGGCTGAGCGACTCTCCCTCGAAGAGGAATCGGTCGTAGTATAGGCTGTCCAGAGTCATTGGATAAACCAGCTGCCCGCCATCAAGGGAGTTTTGGCGGATAGTGAAGAAATGCTGATGGACGCATAGGGTGGAGTTGTCCGGATCATTGGGGTCGTACTGAGCGAATTGGTGGTTGATCAGTATCCCGTTGGCGTCGAAGTAGCGGATCTCCATGGCGTAGCAAAAGCGGTCTGACCGTACCACCTCAAAGGCTTTCCGCTCGGAGCTGATGGTGATATTGCCGTTCTCATCCTTTCTGAAGGTGATGTCCTGGTAGACCGGGATCGGAGTCTCTCTATGACTTAGGTCGTAGGCTTTATAAAGCTCGACCGTCGATCCTCCTGACAGCTCTGTCGGACCCATCCTGCGAGCGAGGCGTAGGATCACCTGCCAGGAGTAGATCTGCTCATGTCCCTTGATGTCTCGCTCAATATAGGCAGGCGGAGCTACGACTATCTTCTTCATCAGAGCGTCCACCTTATCGTCCGAGCAGGCGATGAGGAGAAGCGAAAGAGTAAGGAGTATGAGTATATGTCTTGTCTTTATCATGGTAGGGGTGGTGTCAGAATTTTACAATCGTGCGCAGCGAGAAATTGGCGCCTCTCGCATGGGCATAGTAGCGAAAGCGGTCTGTGTACTCCTTATATAGGGTATTGAGGATATTGTCCCCTATCAGCATCAGCTTCACTTCACGTCCACCTGGTAGATCCATTGAAAACTCTGCGCTGCCATTGAGTAGCGTGTATGCGGGAGGAGTCTCGGGGACGAGGTCCTTCTCAGGATTGAAGTGCTTCTGCTTGGTCACGTATATCGTCGAGAGAGAGACGGAAGTATGGTACTGGTCATCCGAGCCAAGCGAAGTGCCATAGCTGCATGAGAGACCATAACGGTCGCTTGGCATAAAGGGTAACCACTCGGAGCGGGTCACATTACGTCCGCGGATCCACTCACCCTTGCCCGTCAGGGTCAGTCCCTGCAGCGGCATAGCAGAGAGTGTCAGGTCACCACCATAGAGCCTGGCATCGTCCTGTCCGTAGATAAATCGAGGATACTTCCCGCTTGGATGATTATGGAAGCGCTCCAGCCCCTTGCCTATCGCATCATAAATATAGTTGTCGATATGCTGGTAGAAGAGACTGGGCTCCACAGACAGCCACTTATTGTGCCACCGTCCACCAAGGACAGACTTGTAGCCGTGCTCTGCTGTCAGCTGGTGATTGCCCACCACCCAGTAGGTGCCATGCTCGAGTCCTGTGGCGTAGAGCTCGTTGATGTCCGGGGGTCTCCAGGACCAGCCGATATTACCTCTGAGATCAGCTTCATCACTGATCTGATAGTGCAGAGCCAGACTGGCCGTGAAGTTACTATAGACCTTGAAGTCCGAGTAATACCTATACTTGCTTAGCGAAGTGTATCCACGGACATCCATTGCCCTAAAGTCGTATCTCATACCGACCGAGCAGCGCAGTCGCTCAAAGAATGTAGCGTCCTGCAGTATGTATCCTCCCAGCGTGAGAGCGGCATAATTGGGGATAAATGCGGGCTGCTTCGTCCCCGGATAGTTATAGTTACGCTGATAGGTGCCTGAGAGACCGGACTCAGTCTTCAGTGCCAAGGGACCACCCCACTGAGCGACCCAGGAGAGGTCACTGCGCTCTGTAGAGAGGATCAGGTCCTGCATGGGGATCCGGCTCCAGTCCGCCTTAGTTCGCTTGTCAAACTCCCACCTCAGATTATCCTGATGAGAGAGGATCAGTCGGAGCTTGTGTGCCTCACTCACCTGCCACTTTACCTCGCCCTTGAGCATAAAGTGCTGTGACTGCTGAAATGGAGGCTCCACCTCGTAGGAGAAGGGGCGAAGTGACCGCTCGTCAGGACGTCCAGCAAGGAAGCGCGCTAGTAACTGGTCTATGTCGGAGACTCGACTGGCGTAGTAGATGCCATTACGGGCGTAGAAGAGACTGCTGAAGAGTGTGGCTGTGATCGCTCCATTGCTCCAGCCTGCAAGTGCCGAAAGACTGATATTGGTGTAACCGGTGTTATTAAGGATATACTCCGCCGTAGAGTAGTCCCCACCCCGACGGTAGAGTCCGTGGAGACGAAGCCCCAGACTCCTCCAGCCCATCTCGATACTGCCGGTGCCACTGTAGGCGTGAGCATTGGTGTCGTACCCGAGGTCAGTCGTGCCGGAGACACGAAGATTCTTGGATCCGTAAGGGAGCTCCGCCTGACTAAAGAGTACGACTCCTCCTATGGCACCATAGCCGTAGCGAACCGACTCCGCACCCTTCACAACCTCTACATTAGTAGCACCAGTATGGTCGATCTCCGGAGCGTGATCTGAGCCCCAGCTCTGACTGTCGAGTCGCACCCCATTGTTGAGCAGTAGGATACGTCCCGAGTGCATTCCCTGGATCACTGGCTTGGAGATCGTGCTGCCACTGGATATGGTGCTTACACCTGGTACTGTCTCCAGGAGCTGTCCGAGGGTGAGGGTACTTGACTTCTCCAGCGTCTTAGGGTCGATCTTCATTGTCTGCTGGAGGATACTGGTCTGCCGGAGATCTCCCTGGACCACCACTTCGTCGATCAGAGTAGCATCCTCCTCGAGACGGATCGTCAGGACTCCGCGTACCTCCGAGAGTGAGATCGTGCGGCTGTCACTCTTGTATCCGAGGTAAGAGGTGGTGAGCGTCACCCGCTTTTTAGTGATGGGGAAGGATAGGGTACAGTGTCCCTGTGGATCGGTGGGCTGGGCACTGAGTGCCTCCTCGGAGCGTACGATAGCACCAGGGATCGGGTCTCCGGTCGCACTATCGAGGACGCAAAGTGTGAGCCTGCGGGTCTTCTCCTCCGCATGGCTGCTGTATGCCCATCCTGCCAGCAGGAGGATGAGGAGAAGCATCAGCGTATTAGGTCTCTGCGAGAGACCGATATGCTTGGTCATGGTATTACGTATATTATGAGTGTATCGAGAGCTAGTTGCAGCTCTCGAGGAGTCGTGGGGCGATATGCCCGATGGTCCACCACTATGAGAGAGAAGTGAGCGGTGACTACTACCCCGAGATCAGGATAGGGGCTAAAGGCTATGGATCTCCCGTAGGAGAGCGTTAGGTGAGTGCAGGGGATTACGCTGCCACTCGAGTCGGAGGAGCCCGGAGAGCGGGTTGGTCCGTGAGCGGTAGCAGCGGAGTGACACACTCCGTCATCGCAAGGGCAAGCACGAAGCCCTCGACTCTCGCCACGTAGGGGATCTCGACCAGATCCTCATACATGGTGCTCTCCATTAGCTGCAGGACGCAGAGAGAGCCGACATCCGCATACCCACTCTCCTGCGTCATCTGAGAGGCTACGTGTACCTGGTGTGACGGGGAGTCGATATGGATCCTTACCATCATCAGCTGCGAGGCAAGTACGACGATGAGGAAGAGGCCGATAAACAGCCTCTTGAGCTGCTCAGCTCTTCCTGATAATTGTCGGTATGTCCCTATATACTGCATGGTCAGATCATTGTGCAAAGGTAGGAACTCTTTCCCTCGCCGGACATACTCAGAAGTGAGTATTTTATCTCTCCTTTTCTCCAATTATCAAATTAGTCTACCCCGGCAAGGCAAACTCATACCGGTACAGGGCTGACGTTTTTGGATTTGCCTGAAGTCTTCCTGAGCAAAAACAAGAAAAATGTCTGAAAATCAGGGTGTTAAGCTTGAATAGCCTAAGAATTATTCGTGCCTTTATACCTGATAATCAATCGTTTGCCTCTCTTTTTAAGCGTTATTAGGTATGAATAATTTGCTCTCGGTCATCTCGCTCATTCCTGAGTTCAGGAAAGGGAATCATCTGGTTTATCCCATTGATTACCTTTTGCTTGTGGCTTTTTGCACAATGATGTGCAACCAAACTTCGTGGCATGCGATGGAGGACTATGCCGAGATTCATCAGAAAGACTTGAGGAAACTCTATTTCAAGATTTCGGGAAAGGTACTCAGGAGGTACACACCTTCGCACGATGTGTTCTGCGCCGTCTTTCAGACCCTATCGCCTATCACGTTCCACAATGCATTTAAGTCCTGGCTCCTAGAGGTGTACAGTTCTGTCGGAGAACATATCTGCATCGGTCCTAAGTGTCAGCTCTATACGCCCACCCACCCGATGGATGCTGAGGAGCGACGCCGTCCCGTGGAGACCGCTCACCCGATCACCATCGGTGAGGACTGCTGGCTCTGCGGAGGAGTGATCGTCTGCCCCGGAGTGACGATCGGTGACCGCTCGGTCATCGCTGCCGGGAGCGTCGTCACACGGGATATCCCCGCCGACTGCCTCGCCGCCGGCAACCCTGCTGTCGTCAAGCGCCGGCTCTGAGTATCTGTTTTTCCCTTATCTTTGCACTTCTTTTTCAAGAAAACAGATATGAACATGAGCAAGTCAAAGCATCTGCTGATCCCGATGATCAGCCTTCTTACTCTCCTGCTCGTCGGGCTCGACTCCTGCATCCGCCCCGAGGCGCCCAATGCGGAGGCAGACATCCTCTCCGTCGAGGTGGAGGGGCTCACCCCGAGGGAGAAGCCCCTCATCACCAATACCGCCATCAAGATCGAGGCGGAGCCGTGGGTCGACCGCTCCGCCGTGGCGCTGAGCTTCACCCTCACCCCCGGTGCCACCATCTCCCCGGCGAGTGGGAGCAAGCAGGACTTCACCCGGCCCGTCACCTATACCGTCACCTCGGAGGACAAGCAATGGACGAAGGAGTACACCGTCACCATCGCCTCCTCGCGACCCGCCCCGGGACACTTTGACTTTGAGACGGTGAGCCGATATAAGAAGCGCGACACCGGAGACGAGCTCTTCTATGAATTTACTATCTCTGACGGGCTCAAGTGGTCAAGCCCTAACGAAGGCTTTATGCTCTCACTCGCCCTCGATCCCTCCTGTGATCCCAAGGATCCCTCAGTCTATCCCGTGACACAGGATCAGAGTGGCTATCGTGGGAAGTGCGCTAAGCTCGTTACGCTCAGTACCGGGAGCTTCGGTGCCATGTTCAGTAAGCCCATTGCCCCCGGGACTCTTTTCCTCGGAGATTTCAATGTCAATGAAGCCATGAGCAATCATCTTAGGACAACTCTCTTTGGCATCCCGGAGTCCCGCAAGCCACTGATGCTGACGGGATACTACAAGTACAAGTCGGGCGACAAGCTGACCGATAAGGACTCCAAGGAGATTGCGGGCAAGAGGGACCTCCCGGCGATCTATGCCGTCTTCTTCGAGACCGACAAGGAGACCCCTTACCTCGACGGAGGCAATGTCCTCACCTCGCCCAATATCGTCCTCACAGCTCAGCTCAAGGACCCCAAGGAGAGCGACAAGTGGATCCACTTTGAGCTCCCCTTTGAGCCGGTGGAGGGCAAAAGCATCGACCCTGCCAAGCTGAAGGACGGCCGCTACAAGCTCACCATCGTGATGACCTCCAGCCGAGATGGCGCAAACTTCGTGGGCGCCATCGGTAGCACGCTCCTCGTGGATGAGATGAACCTATACTTTGAGTAATCAAATGAGACGACTGATATACACCACGCTCCTACTCCTCGCCACCGCCTCCCTCGCCATGGGGCAGGAGGCTCGCGACAAGAATATCCTCGCCGCCCTGCGTCATGGGTGGAATTTTGAGCTCCGTGCCGGACTCTCCATGGGCGGCACCGCCCCCATCCCAATGCCCCGGGAGATCCGTGGTGTGGAGAAGTACAATCCCAAGCTCAACGTCCACGTCGAGGGTCAGGCAACCAAGTGGTTTGACCCCCACTGGGGGCTGGTGATGGGACTCCGTATGGAGCAGAAGGGCATGGTCACCGGTGCCCGGGTAAAGAATTACCACACCTCGCTCCTCCTCGGTGAGGGCGCCGAGGTGTCGGGCAACTGGACCGGCTACGTCGAGAGCAACTACGCCGCCTCCTCCATCGTCCTCCCCATCAGCACCGCCTATAAGATCAATGACTACGGCAAGGTGCAGGCGGGCCTCTACGCCGGCTACCGCTTCGACGGCAGCTTCACCGGGCACGTCACCGACGGGCACTTCCGCATGGGGTCACCCATCGGTGAGCGGGTCGACTTCCCGGCCGACAAGCAGGCGGCCTACGACTTCTCCGGTGAGCTGAGCCGCTTCGAGGCAGGCATGCAGGTGGGCGGCAGCTGGTGCGCCTACCGCCACTTCCTTGTCTATGGTGAGCTGAGGGCCTCCTTCACCCCCATCTTCCCCGGCTCCTTCACTGCCCTGACGACCAAGCTCTACCCGATCTACGTCAGCACCGGCTTCAGCTACCTCTTCTGATAGAGCCTCCATACCGCTATCTACAGCCCTCGTCCCATCCGACCGGATGGGGCGAGGGCTTTTTTTTGCCCTTAGGAGAGCGGAATGGAAGCCATCCCTCTCATCGTGAAGAGTGCAGGAGGAAGCACCCTTTGCGGGTGCCTGCTCCACAGCTGTAAAGCTCAAATGCGCCCCTCTGAGACTCAACATAGGCAACCTTGTCAAAAGTCGTGGAAAGTGCTTACCTTTGGGGTGCAAACAGCAATCACAATAGAAGACAGGTCATGAAACCCACTACCCTCTACGCCTATAAGATTACTCCGACAGAGACAGCTGATGCCCCGCACGAATTTATCAGTATGCTGAGGCGTGCTGTAGAACAAAATCCTACCGTCCGAGACCGAATGCTGATACTCAACAAGAAATCCCCAGACTCTGATTGCTTGATGAATATGGAGAATGTAGAGGGGGATTTATTTGGTCTTTTTGCTCGACTTGTCCCGGGAGACAATGTCGGAATAGTCCCGGAAGAGGTGTTGGAGAAGCAATATGCCAGAGCAATAGATCTCCAGGCAGGAGAAGGATCCGCAATGAGTTACAAGAAGCTCACCTACTTCTACGTAGGCAGGGAGCATTTAATTCTGGACTACCACTCAGCGAGAAACTTTGAGGTGTACTTTAATTCTTTGTCCGGAAGGATAAAGACCGGGTCGTATAGACTGCTTCCCGACCTGTCAATGCCGGATGACATCCCGCTATCAGACATTTCTTCTGTAAGGTTGGACGGCTCATTTAATATACAGACACAAAGCGATGGACGAAGGAGTCTTAAAAGAATCCTGCTCAACTCCGACATGCTGGGCAGCCTCCTTGGGGGCAGTGCCGTGGCAGAAGAGTTAGTGGACAACAAATTACTGTCTGCGTCAGTGCTTTTGAAACTAGAGAGCAAGAAGCCCGAAGAAATGGAGCGGTCTGATTATGAGAATCTAATGTCGAGAGCTCTCTCTCTGGGTAGTGACGCTGTATCCGTCCGCCTGAAAAACAGGAAGACGGTAAGAGGTGGAGAGATCAGAAAGTCACGTGACATCCAAATCGAGAATTTGTCAAATGGTCTGATTGATGAGGCTTCCCTTAAAATAGAGATGGCTAATTTTATGAGATCCTTGGAGTATGAAGCGTAAGATTTTAGCTCGCTTGTCGAGGGTGTTTTTTATCCTGCTCGTTACTGTTGCCTTGTCGTCCATTTTTCATGGAGGGGAGGGGAAGATGGTGACCGCACTGTATTCAGTCTATGGAATAGTGTTTTCAGTCTATGCCAGCTTTTCGGCGACATTTGACACGAGAGGGGTAAAGAATCCGATTATCCTGGAAAAAATCAGGCGGGTCCTTAGGGAGGACTTAAAAGAGTCTGTATATGACTTCATAACAGTAGCCGTCATCATCGGAGTCAGCGATCTTCTGCCTACCGGGAATAGTATCCCCATTGGTGGCATTCTTCGCTTGAATATGGATACGCTTGCTGCAGTCACTGTCTTTCTCTTTCTCGTCCCTTTGGTACATCGATTTATTGCCCTCGGGGATCTGAAGTGGAAGCTTGACGACGAGGTTAACAGATAAAATTCCCATTCATATTACAAGGATAATCCTAATCATTGCTGTCCGATAACAGCTTGTCGGAGGGGATGAAGAAAGGGCTGACTTCATTTTCCGGAGTCAGCCTTTAGTGGTTGGTTGGTTTGTGGTGACAACTATCACAACTTAACCATAAGCTAAAGTACACATTTTACCGGACAGCCGATCTTCTCACAAATTGTTAGACAGGGGTGACGCATTTGAGCGGCACAGAAGCCATTCTTCTCATCGTGAAGGGTGGAGGATGAAGCACCCCTTGCGGGGTGCCACCCCACCGATCCCGAAGGGGGCGCCTCCCCGCCTATCGATCCCGCAGGGGCGTAGCCCCGGAGGGATCATCGTTCTTTAGCCGGTGGTCGAAGCACGAAGTGCCGAAGACCACGGGTAAAATAACCCCGTTTTTAGAAATACGACCCCGCCGGGCTGTCGCACCGGTTGACCGAGAAATGCCCCACCCTGGGGCGCGGGCTTTTTTACTCTAAGGAGAGCGAGATAAAGAAAAAAGGAGGCCGTATCTCTCACGAGACACGACCTCCGGACTCCTTTTATCTTACAGTATGAATGGATCTATGCCTATTCTTCTGCTTTCCTTTTACTTACTTACGATTGTATGTGTGTTTCTCAAAGTCATACTTAGTCCAGCCGAAGAGGGCGCTGTCGCAGCCCTTGAGGCTCTTGTCCTCGGTGGCAATCACCTCACTCTCTGCGCCGGTCTTGATGAGCTTGCCGAAGACAGGGGTTGCGAGCTGATTGTTGTAGGTGATGGTGAGGCTGCCGTTGCCCTTCTTGTCGGTGGTGTTGATGAAGTTCTCAGCCTGACCCTGACCCTTGACGAGGGCGTTGAGGATCTTGGCGGTGGCACCACGACGGATCTTGAAGACGTCGTTGACATACTTCCCCTTGTCCTTAGAGGGAGCCTGAGCCAGCTCGATGGTGACGTTCTCCATCACGAAATTGGACTGGTGGCTGTCGCCGGGGTAGTTACCATCGTGGTTACCATCCACCTCGCAGCCGCGGGGGTCCTTCTCGGTGCTGACGTGACCATCTCTCCAGATGCCGTAGGCATTGGTGAGCTTACCACACCAGCCCTGGGTGACGTCAAACATATCGTCATCCATATCGACAGCAAGGAAGTTCTCCACAGAGACTGATCCACCGAAGAGCTCTACGCCATCATCTGCACCTGCGTAGGCAAAGACATTGGCGATCTTGGTACCGCTGCCGACTCCATCGAGGGTGAGGGAGTTGTGCTCCACGTTGTCATTATCCTGCGCACCACAGTACTCGAGGACGAGGTACTCGATGGAGCCGGAGTTGTCCTCAGGCTGGTCACCTCCGTAGGGGTACTCCGGATTGATCTCAGTATTGGCACTCTTCTGACCGGAGGTAAGTGGAGCGTACCCATTGATGATCAGGCCGCCCCAGGAGCCGGCGCGCTTCTCGACACCGGTCATGATGACGGGCTTCTCAGCGGTACCCTTGACCATGATCTTGGCCCCCTGCTCCACGAGGAGATACTTATCAAATCCCTGACCAGCGGTGATCACCGTACCTGCGGGGATGGTGAGGGTGGCACCCTTCTTCACGAAGAGAGGGCCATCCAGCATATAGGCGACAGAGGCATCGAGGGTCATGTCCTTGGCGATGTTGCCCTTGAGGCTCTCAAACTTGACGTCCGGGAACTTGTATCCCGTCCATGCGAAGAGAGCGGGGTCGCAGCCGGTGAGGCTCTTGTCCTCGGTGGCGTTCACCTCTTCCTTCTTCTCCTGCTTGATCAGCTTACCCATGAGAGGCGTGGTGAGCTGGTTGTTGTAGGTGATGGTGAGAGTACCATTGCCGAGCTTGTCGGTGGTGTTGATGAAGTTCTCAGCCTGACCCTGACCCTTCACGAGGGCATTAATGATCTTAGCGGTGGCGCCACGACGGATCTTGAAGATGTCGTTGGCAAACTGCCCCTTGTCCTGAGAGGGCTTCTGGGCGAGGAGGATGGTGATATTCTCGATCGTGAAGTTGGACTGATGGCTATCGCCGGCGTAGTTGCCGTCGTGGTTACCGTCCACCTCACAGCCGCGAGGATCCTTCTCGGTGCTGACGTGACCCTCCTCCCAGACGCCATAGGCATTGGTGAGCTTACCACACCAGCCCTGAGTGACGTCAAACATATCGTCATCCATATTGACAGCGAGGAAGTTGTCGATACTGACAGCACCGCCGAAGAACTCTACGCCATCATCCGCACCCATGTAGGCGAAGATATTGGAGATCTTGGTACCGCTACCGACACCATTGAGGGTGAGAGAGTTGTGCTCCACAGCGTCGTTACTCTGAGCACCGCAGTACTCCAGCTTGAGATATGTGATGGAGCCGGAGTTGTCTGCGGGGTTATCACCACCATAGGGGTACTCGGGGTTGATCTCCGTCTTGGCGCTCTTCTGGCTGGAGGTGAGGGGAGCGTAGCCATTGATGACCAGTCCGCCCCAGGCCCCGGGCTTCTTGTCCTTAGCGGTGAGGGTGACGGGACTCTGTGCCGTACCCTGGATATTGATCTTGGCACCCTGCTCTACGAGGATGTACTTATCAAATCCTGTCTCCGACGTGATGACCGTACCGGCCGGGATGGTGAGGGTGGCGCCCTTCTTGACGAAGAGAGCTCCGTCGAGGGTGTAAGCGACCTTAGCGTCGAGGGTGCGATCGGCGGAGATATTCCCCTTGAGGGAGGCCTGCTCCTTCTTCTCCTCGGGCTTCTTATTGTCATCCTCCTTGCAGGAGGTGGCAAGGCTGAGCGTAGCGATCCCCATCATGAGGAGGGCGATGCTTCTGGTTAGTGCTTTCATTGTCTTTTCCTATTTGAAAATGAGTGATTATTTATTTCTTAGAATTTATAGCCCACGCTGAGGCTAAAGCTGACCCCCTTGCGGTACTCCGAGATGACCTGCGGGGCATCTGGCTCGTGAGGAGCAGTCAGCTCAGGGTGGGCATTGTAGTACTCCGTGTAGGTCTTTTGCAGTACCTCTCCCGGCACCTCGACCTTGCGAATGGGGCTATTGAGGAGGTTATTCACCTTCATCTTGATGGAGAAGTGCTTGCCGAGGTTGGCCTCCCCGACGAGGTTAAGCTTGGCGATGCCTTTCTCGATGATGCCGTTCTCATTCTGCCCCACAGTGCCGTAGGTGTAGAGGCGGTCACTGAAGTAGTCAAAGAGGATCGTCCCCGTGTAGCTGTTGCGCGCATTGGAATAGCTGTAGGTGAGGTCGGCATTGGCGAGCCAGGGAGACGCGCCCTCGAGCTCGGTCCGATCGCTCTTGATCACGCCGAAGGGCTCCAGGTCGAGCATCATATCGGAGTAGAGGTAGGAGCCGCGGAGGCCCATGCTGAGCTTGTGTCGCCGCTCTGTGGCGATGCTGTAGGTATTGAGGAGGTCCTTCCTCAGCTCCAGCTCCACGCCTGCCACCTCAGCCTTGTCAGCCGGATTGGCGTACTGGAGGATGCCGGCGGTACCAGCGAGGAAGACCCGGGAGAGCGGGTCCTTGATGTGCTTGTAGAAGGCAGTGACCGTGAAAAGCTCGCTCGGGGAGAAGTACCAGTCGTACTTCAGGTCGACGTTGTAGAGCTCCGAGAAGCGCACCTTGGACCAACCGCAGCTGGTGAAGTCGATATTGACGTACTTGTAGGTGGAGACCTCCTTGAAGCGTGGCATAGAGTAGCTCTTGGAGGCGCTCAGGCGGAGGGTGTGCTGGTCATTGATGTCGTAGCGGATGTTGAAGCTCGGGAGGACGAAGGGCTTCATGCTGTACTTGTCGGGGTCGGTGCCGGCGTAGACGGTGGAGGTGGGGGTGTCGGAGTTGATCCCCGTGGAGACACGCTGGCGGAGGAGGTCCACCCGCAGTCCACCCTGCAGGGTGAGGGCATCGGTCAGCTTCCAGACCGCATCCAGGTAGCCGACATGTGTCTGCTTGAGCGCCTGATACCACTCGTCGTTATTGAGCATGATATTGGAGAAGGGTGTCTCGTGGGCATCCCTATTTCGCAGGGTCTCCGCATTGTAGATCCGGTCCCAGTCCAGCTCCTTGTACCCCTTGGCATCCAACCCCTCAGAAACCGTGGTAAGGAGGTTGTAGGCAATGGAATTGAACTTATGGTCGATAAACCGACCCTTGTAGCCAAGGGTGAGGAACGACTCGGGGGCAAACTTCCACTCCACAGAGGCCTTGACATTGTAGTCGTTCTCTCTCAGGTGGGAGAAGAAGCGGTCGTTGCTGATCGACCAGTCCGGGATCCAGCCCTTATCAGTCAAGACCATGTAGAGGCGCCGACGGTCCGGCTCGTACGCCTGCAGGATATTCGCTGCAGCTCCGACATTGAGGGTCAGCGCATCCGTGAGTTGCCAGTCGGTGTCGAGCTGATTGATGAGGAGGCGGTTGTCGTTATTCTGCTGGCGGGTAAGGCTGATGTGATTGAGCTCCATCGGCACAGATCCCTCGGGGAGCAGGTCGCCATCCGGCTGACGCGTCGTAGAGCCATCCTGATTGTGCTCAGAGTGCTGACCGACGAGGGTAGTGACAAATTGCTTGGAGGAGTGGATGAAGAGCCCGGTGTAGCGGATGGTATGCTTGTCGAGGATCCGCATCGAGGCGTCTCCGAGGAGGAGCTGGCGGACATCGGTGTCGTACATCGGTCCCTCCTGATTGGTGTACCAGAGACCGGTGGTCCCGCCATTGAAGACGGTGGAGAAGCTGCGACTGATACGATTGGAGTAGGAGTAGCCCACCTCGTGCCGGCCCACGAGCAGGAGGTCGAGGACTACGCTGTCGAGGTCGAGCCGCTTGCCGAGGGAGAGGTTGAGGTTGTGATCCACGGGGGCCTGCACCCTGACCGGTTGGAGCTTATTGACGAAGGGATAGTCCGTACCACTCTGTATCTCGGATCCGTAGCCGGGGAAGAGGCTACGGTCCGGCTGGGTCCGATTGGCGAAGCCAAAGTAGTCCACCCCATCCTGACGGAGGAAAGTGTCGCGACCGAGGAGTGTCGCATTGCCCCCCACGCCGGCTCCGATGGAGAGGAGGTGGTCGCCCTGCAGCTGCTTGGACTTGATGTCTATCGCTGCACCGCCCACGTCACCGCCACGGGTGGAGCTGAAGGCCTTACTGACACCGATATTCTGGATCATATCGGTATCGAAGATGTCGAGCGAGATATTCTTGTACTCAGGGTCATCCGAGGGGATGGGGAAGCCATTGAGGTAGGTGCTATTGTACCGGTCGGCGAGTCCGCGGACAAAGACATTCTTCACCCCCTCCTGCTTGGAGATGCCGGAGACCTGCTGCACGGCGGCCTCGGCATTGGAGATCCCCTTGCGATCCAGCTCCATGGCGCCGATCGCCTCGATCGCAATGAGGGCGCGCTTCTGCTCGAGGAGGAGCATATTCTCCGACTCGCGATTGGCCTTAGCTGTCACCACCACCTCGTCGAGCAATTCATCATCGGGACGGAGGGTGAAGTCGAGCGTGGCGCGCTGCCCCGGTTCGATCACGGCATTGGGGATCCGCTCAGTCTTGTAGGAGACGTAGGAGATCACCACGGTGTAGACCCCCTTGGGGATGCCGTTGATGGTAAATTTTCCGTCCATATCGGTGATCCCGCCGAGAGAGGTACCCTCGAGACGGACCGTGGCACCGATGAGTGGCTCCTTGGTAGCCCCATCGGTGATGATGCCATGGAGTGTGCCACTGGCGACGTCGCCATCCGGCTCTGCCACCATAGTGAGCGGACGATTGCTTCCGAGTGATGGGATCGCTGTCGCAACAGCTGTGCTGCAACTCATGATCGCCAGGAGTGTAATACGGTAAGCCTTCATTACTGTAAGAGCATTTCTTCTTGTTTATTTTTCACCGCAAAGGTCATAAAGGGATATTACCAAGCGATTAATCTCCTGTGACAAAGTGGATAAGTGTATGTTGAGATCCCATTACAAGTCTGTGTCGATGACGTTACAAATCAGGCGAAATCCTAATACCGAGGCCAGGGGTGACGCATTTGAGTAGTACAGAAATCAATCAACTGATTGTAGAGAGTGTGAAGCGAAGCACCCCTTGCGGGTGCCCGGTCCATAGCCACGTGGTCGAGGGGCGTAGCCCCGAAGACCCGTGGATCAGCCGGTACAAACGATAACGACCCCGCAAGGGTGTCGCACAGGTCGACAAATAAGTGCGACACCCTTGCGGGGTCGTACATCATTCCCAAGCTCTTCTTTCCCGGAGTCTTCGGGGCTGCGCCCCTCGACATCCGGGCTATTTATGCTAACCACCAAACTTTTTGGGTAGAAATTTTATGCAGTCTGATATTGTTGAGCTACTTTGAGGTGGTGATCGGGATCATATAAGGTGTCGT
>OASD01000220.1_pt1 | contig 28236 bp, 24 predicted proteins | sample 1475531 | NCBI WGS metagenome assembly OASD01 (sample SAMEA3360668, study PRJEB22359) | human gut metagenome | biome: ENVO:urban biome; feature: ENVO:human-associated habitat; material: ENVO:feces | place: Bangladesh | collected 2011
CCTTCTATGTCTTATATATACCCAACAAATGTGTATTTTAAGAGGTTTTAAGCAAAAAAAGTAGGCATAATTTTTAAAAAATATGCCTACTTTGTCAACAGTCTGAGGTCCAGCGTTTGCTGGACCTTGTTTTTATAGAATTTTGCGCCAAAAGAAGAACCTCACCCATTTACAAAGCTTCGCTTTGAATGGGTCCCGAGAACCTTGGTGCTTCGCACTGGCGCCTTGCACAATCCATCATAGCGTAAAGGTTCTTGTCCGTTAGGACAAGGTTCTTCTTTTTTCCAGCAAAATTTGTGTCATCCGATACAAGATATTTAATTTGATCTAAATTGGAAAGATGTTTGATCCGATACGATGCAAACGAGCCCTTACTCTTAATAGTTATCTGGAACTCAATAAAGAGAAAATTGATTTTCACGAGCGCAGCATTCGGAATAAATTGAATTAATTTCTTTGCGCAACGAACCGCCCGTGGACTCATCTAGTTGAGCGTAGCGAACGAATATGAGACCACAGGTGAGTAAGCTTAGAAATTAACAATTTATGTAGACCAGCAAGCGACGAAAACAATTTTCGATGTCCATTGCTTACGTAAATGCATATTGAATAGATATAAAAAATATGTAATTTGATTAAAATAAGTATCGTGGCAATTATATAACCAAAATAAACTACTTTAATGAAAATCTTACAACGGAAGAAAACGATTTAGGCGCAAATCGAACGCAAAAAAATAAGAGAGAGCTCAATGCTCTCTCTTTTTTAATGGTCGGGGTGAGAAGGTTCGAACTCCCGGCCCCATGGTCCCAAACCACGTGCGCTACCAAACTGCGCTACACCCCGCCGAAATATTACTCACCTATTATACCGTTCTCTAAACATTCTTGCAAGTGAAGATAAATCTTATTTTCTCATTAAAACTACTATTATTATAGTTTTTCTTCCATTATCTCACGAATTTACAATATTTTTATTTTATCTTAATAGGCGTCTGACAAAACCATTCTCAATATTTCAAAATAGTTACAATTGCATGAATATTAACAAAGTTAGTGCATTTTGTTATATAATGGAGACGTATGATAGAAAGGAAGGATAAAATGAAATTTAAACGTATAGCAAGTATCGCTCTGAGCGCAACGCTTGCATTTTCGATTTTAAGTCAAAGTTCTTTAGCTTATATAATTAACGAAGAAAGAAAGGAAGAGTATTTGGCGAGCGGCGTGCATCGCGCGAACATCGAGAGGTTCACCTCTGAGGGCTGGCAAAACCTTAATGTCTTGACGATTGACGCGACTAGCGGCATGAACGAGATCAAGGCGATGTTTAACTCTGAAGGTGTATCTCACAGGTCGAATGTTAAGGACATGGTCTCTGTAAGTGGCGCAGTTGCTGGTGTTAACGGCGACTACTTCAACTACCAACCGCATCCATCGACGCTTGGTGTGATTGTGAATGACGGCAAACTTATCAGCTCGGCTCAAGAGGGCAAGAACAATCTGCCTGTCTTTTACCAAAGCAGTGCTGGCGACTCGCATGTGGGCTACATCACTCAATCTGTTGACATCTTAAATAAACTTACTGGCGCAAAATACCACGTTAGCGGCTACAACAAGGCTTACGGCGGCTACAAGTACCTTTCTCTACTAACAAGGGACTGGGGCAAGAAGAGTTTCGGCGCTAAGTCTGCGAACATGACTGAAATCCTTGTGGTTAATGGCGTTGTTGCCGACATTAGAACGAACGGCGAGCCTTTTGACATCCCTCAAGATGGCTACGTACTTAGCCAAAATGATTCGCCTCTAGCAAGTCTAACTCTTGGCACTCCGCTTGAGTTGCAAGTGACTTCAAATGTTGACCACAATGGTCTAAAATTTGCTATGGGCGGCGGCTCCATCATCTTAAAAGATGGCGTAGCAATGCAAACTAATATTGTTAATAAAGGCAGGCACCCAAGAACTGGTATCGGCGTCACTCAAGACGGCTCAAAGATAGTCATCATCACTGTTGATGGAAGGAATGGCTATGCGGGTCTTACTCAAAAGGAATTCGGCGAACTCTTTAAGAGTTTCGGCTGCTACAATGCGATGAACCTTGATGGCGGCGGATCGACTACCATGGTCAAAAAGACTAAGGCGATGGACTCGGCTGAGATCATCAACAAGCCATCGGGTGGCACTCCAAGAGCTGTTGTATCGGGCGTTGGCGTTTTCTCGAACGACAATCCAGGCGCAGTAGCAAGAATTGAGCTTGAGCTTGATACTGACAAGGCTTTCCCTGGCGTACCAGTAGGTTATAGTGTTAAAGCTTACGACGCAAGCAACAATCCAGTCAGAGTCGATGCAAATGCAGTAAGTGCAAGCGCTACGAATGGCGCATCATGTGCAGGAGGAAGTTTTATTGGCGCATCTCAAGGCGTTTCACAAGTCACAGTCACTTACCAAGGTGCGAGCGATACGAAAAACATCGAAGTATACTCAGAGCCGGTTGAATTAAGGAGCTCAACTGAGAAGATAAACGCAAAACCTGGCGATAAATACACTATCAAAGATATCGTCGGTCTAGATAATCAAGGCCGCAGCGCGAAGATACCGACTTCGAGCATTAATTTCTCCATCTGGGGCAAAGTTGGTGCGATGAGCGGAAATGTTTTCACTGCATCAAATAATATTGGTTACGGCTACATCACTATGGGCTATAAAAATACTTATAAGAACATCCCAGTAACTATTGGCTTCAATACAAAGCCGTTACTAGATTTTGAAAGCCTTGATAATATTAAGGCATCGAGCTTCCCAGCTGACAAAGTGGCTGCTAGCCTAAAAATTTCTAAGGTCGCTAAGCAAGGAAGCGGAGCACTTGAGCTAAACTATGACTTTTCAAAGCTTGATGACTCAAGAGCTGCTTATATAAGCTTCAAGAAGGCTCCTGTTTTAGAAGGAAAGCCAAAGAGGCTTGGTATCTGGGTCAAGGGAGACGCGAAGGGCGCTATGCTTAAGGCGACTATCAAGGACAGCGAAGGTTTTGCTGAGCAAATCACTTTCACTGAAAAGATTAACTTTAGTGACTACAGATATCTTGAGGCAGAAATTCCTGACAACGAGGCGTATCCATATAGCCTACTAAACATCTACATTGGCAGCTCCAATAACTCTGCCATGGTCAAGTCAAAGATCTTGGTAGACGCAATCGATTTACTATATGAACACAAATTTGAAAATGCCATCGACAATTCATCCGTTTTGGCAGATAGTCAAAAAGGCTTCTTAGCAAAGGCTCGTGGCGGCGAATACCTAGTGGTTACAGGCTACGACGCTAATCAAGACAAAAATTTTGCAGGCGCCAAGACTGCCATAATCAATAAGATGAATAAAGTTGATACAGGAATTACGCTTAATAGCTACGACAGCGCCTTTAAGAAGGCAGTTTCGAAGAACCTTCTTAAGAATGGAAACGTTTTCTCGACAAGTGCAACGACAAACGCCTTTATACTAAATTTAAATACTTCGAAGAGGTCACTAAGGCTTTCCGACGCAAAAGAGTGGTCCTACATCACAGGCAGCCTTAAGAACATCACGCAAAAGAACGTTGTTGTGACTATGACTAGCCCTGTCTTTGGCAAGGGCGGCTTCACTGACAAGAAAGAAGCAGAATTACTTCACGCGAAGCTTAAAGAGCTTGCCGACATGGGTAAAAACGTCTACGTCGTTGCCGGCTCAAATGAAGCGTCCGTCAAAGTGCTTGACAAGATCAGATATATTAACGTCTTTAACAAGCCTATCAAGACAAAGGCCGACCTAGTTAAGAGGAGCTACGTGCAATTCACATTCAATCCAAACGCAAGTGCATATGTAATCGCTAACTATTAATATAGTATAGAGACCATTAATATAGAATATATCTAAACGAAAAGGACTGTGAGAGCAGTTCTTTTTTTATGCCTTGCTTTATTGAAAAAAATACATTTTTGTGTTAAAATTAAAATAGCTAAGTATATGGCCGAATGGGTATATATACTTAATAAAGGAGTGAGAACATGGATAAGAACAATAAAGACAAGAAGGGACCTAAGAAGTCTCTCGTCTATTACTATATAGTTATACTAATCATTGCCTACTTCTTCAACGTCTTCTTCATGAAGGACATCATGAAGCCGAATGTTGAGAAGGTCACTTACGATGCCTTTTTGGAAGCGATTGACGAAGGCGTTGTTGACAAGGTACAAAAGATGGGCGGCAACATAGTATTTCAGCTTAAGCCTGATTACGTAGCCGTTCGCGACAAAGACAATGACAAGAAATTAAAATTTGAAAAAGCAAAATTAGATAAAAGTGGCAAGGCCATAACTAAGAGTGAAGACGAAGAGCTTAGGGTCTTCATCACAGGCGAGTGGGACTACGACGGCCTTACAGAAAAGCTTGAGGCAAAGGGCGTTCACTTCGGTAGCGAGATCATCGAAGAGCCATCGATCTTAGTAAAAATCTTGGGCTTCCTACTACCGATAGCGACATTTTTGATTATGGGTCTCGTTCTATCTAGAATTTTATTTAAGGATATGGGCGGCGGCCTTGATAAATTTGGCTTCGGCAAATCGGGCGCCAAAGTTTATGTAAAGGGCAAGCAAAAGAAGACTTTCGAAGACGTTGCGGGCCAAGAAGAAGCGAAGGAGATGCTTCTAGAGATAGTCGACTTCCTTCACTACCCAGAAAGGTACGCCAAGATTGGCGCCAACCTTCCTAAAGGAGCCTTACTTGTAGGACCTCCGGGTACAGGTAAAACACTTCTAGCACAAGCAGTTGCGGGCGAAGCAGATGTGCCGTTCATCTCCATATCGGGTTCATCCTTCGTAGAGATGTTCGTGGGACTTGCAGCCAAGAGAGTTAGAGAATTATTCAAAGAAGCGCAAGAGAAGGCGCCATGCATCATATTTATAGACGAGATTGACGCCATAGGTAAGTCACGTGAAGGATCTTTCTCCTCAAACGACGAGAGAGAGCAAGCTCTAAACCAATTACTTACAGAGATGGATGGCTTTGACTCCAAAAAAGGTATAGTGGTACTTGCGGCAACAAATAGACCAGAAGTCTTGGACCCAGCCTTATTACGTCCAGGTCGTTTCGACAGGCGTATACCAGTTGAATTACCTGATCTTAATGGTAGAATAGCTGTATTAAAGGTACATTCAAGAAATATCAAGATGTCAGACGATGTAGACTTTAAAAAGATAGGTCTACTTACAGCAGGCGCATCAGGCGCAGACCTTGCAAATATCGTGAACGAAGCGGCACTTAGAGCGGTTAGAAACAAAAGAGATTATGTAATACAAGAGGACTTACAAGAGTCAGTTGAAGTAGTTATAGTTGGCTATCAAAGAAAAACTATGATTATCTCGAAGAAAGAGCGTGAAATGATCAGCTACCACGAAGTTGGTCACGCGATAGTCGCAGCCGTTCAAAAGAAGAGCGCTCCAGTTGAGAAGATCACAATCATACCAAGGACATCGGGCGCACTCGGCTATACACTACAGTCCGATACAGAAGAAAAGTTCCTTATGGACAAGGAAGAGCTCTTCAATATGATGGTGACTGCATCAGGCGGTAGAGCCGCTGAGGATATAGTCTTCGGCGTAATTACGACTGGCGCTAGTAACGACATAGAGCAAATCACAAACATCGCTAGAAACATGGTTATGCGCTACGGCATGAGCGACGACTTCCCTATGATGAGCCTAATGAGCGAAGGAAATCGTTATCTAGGCGGCGCAGGCGAGCTTACAGCGAGCCAAGACACCTTTGCCAAGGTCGATGATATCGTCAAAAACCTTATTGCAGAAGCTTATGAAGAGGCAAAACGCATACTTCGTGAGAATAGGACTAAGCTTGATAAGATTTCAAAATACCTTATCGAGAAAGAAACTATCAGCGGAGAAGAGTTTATGAAGATCTTTAATGAAGATGATGCTAATAGTGATGGCAATGGTGAAAATGGCGAAGTAAGCGAAAATAATATAGAAAGTGAAAATACTATAGAAAGTAAAAATACTAAAGAAAGTAAAAATACTAAAGAAAGTGATTTTACTATAGAAAGCGAATCTACTACAGAAAGCGATTCTACAAAAGAAGACAAAAATACTCAAGATGAGAAAAATGACGATAGTGGCAAGGCCATAATCGTAGAAGAGGATAGTAATATATAAAAATAAGGAGTAGGAGACATGGGTTATATACTAATTGTTGACGACGAAACGACGATAACTGATATCATCGAGTTTAATTTACAAAAGGAAGGTTTTGAAACAAAGGCGGTTCACGACGGCAAAGAAGCGCTGCTTGCGGTGAATGAATATGAGCCGGACCTAATGCTTCTTGACGTAATGATGCCTGAGATGGACGGCTTTAAGACACTTGAGCTTTTAAGACAAAAGTATAAGTTCCCTATACTTATGCTGACTGCAAAGGAAGAGGAAGCTGATAAAGTCAAGGGCCTAGAGCTTGGCGCTGACGACTACATCACTAAGCCATTTGGCATAAGAGAGTTAATTGCAAGGGTTGAGGCGAATCTTAGACGCGCGCCTAAGAGTAAATCGACTGAAAACTCCATTACCATAGGCGATATAAGGATGGATATGACTCTATTACAAGTATTTAAGAAGGAAAAGCCGGTCGAGCTAACTCTTCGTGAGTTTGAAGTGCTAAAGTATCTAATGCAGCACCCTAACGAAGTATTCTCAAGGGCGGATCTACTTAAGGACGTTTGGGGCTACGACTACATCGGCGACGTAAGGACTGTCGACGTAACTATCAGACGTGTGCGCGAAAAAGTTGACGAGAAATTAACAGACGACTACAAATACATTAAGACAAGAAGAAACATGGGTTATTACATCTCAAATGAAGTTTAATTCGATAAAGTTTAGGTTTGTCATCATCTACGCGTCGCTAGTACTATTTGTCCTAGTGAGCGTTGCTGCCTTCATTGTTACAGGGCTTGAAACTGAGCTAATGAAGGGCCTAAAGGACGATATCAAAAAGCAGGTTGAGACCATGACCTCGACCTCAAGATACTTTACGAAGGAGAACTGGTCGGACGAAGACACTATAGAGCACATACAGACTGTTATCGATGAGAATAGGTTTAACGCTGACGAACTCGTCTACGTTATAAGCAACGACAGCTACCCATCGGTTATTGCGGGTAATGACGAAGGCACTAGGCTTATAGTGGGCAAAAACGCTTATGATGTTGACACGATCAATCAAGCGATGCTACTTGAGGCTCTAAAGGGTAACTTAAGCGAAAAGATTATCGGCGAAGGAATAGACGCCGAAGTGCATCTAAGCTACCCTGTCGTATCGGAGAAGGGCAAGGTCAAGGGCGTTGTCTACGTAATCAGCTCTACAAGGATGGTTGAGGCAACTGTAAAGAAGGCGAGACAGCTGCTTACTATGATTAGTTTGGCGGCGATCTTTGTAACGATACTTATCGCTTATTTACTCGCTTCGTCAATAGTTTCACCTATCAGCAGCTTGACTGCGAAGGCCAAGAGACTTGCTGAGGGTGACTTCACTCAAAAGGTTGAGGTAAGGAGCAAAGACGAGATAGGTAAGCTGGCATCTATGTTTAATACGCTTACAAATGAATTAAACAAGACCATTAGCGAGAAAGACCTTGAGCAAAAGAAGCTCGAGACCATATTTACAAATATGACTGAGGCCATCATCGCCTTAAACAGCGAGGGCGAGCTTATTCACGCGAATTCTGTTGCGCAAAAACTTATTGATATTGACATAAAGAGGGACACGCAAAGGTACTTTAACCTCGACAAGATTGGTCTTTCATCGATTAATTTCGATAATCCATTTACCCTTGAAGGCGAAGAGGAGATCGAACTTAAGGGCGGTGTCTACAAGATGACTTATGCGCCATTCGAAAACGAGGACTATAGTCTTGGCGGCATCATCATCATGTTCCAAGACATAACTAAGGAGCACAGGCTTGACAATATGCGTAAGGAGTTCGTTGCCAATGTTTCGCATGAGCTAAAGACGCCTATCACGGCTATAAGGTCTTACTCGGAGACGCTGCTTGAGGGCGGTGTGCCAGAGGAGATGCAAAACAAGTTCCTAGGCGTTATCGAGAAGGAAGCGGACAGGATGAACAGACTTGTTCTTGACCTACTTCTTCTATCGAATATCGACTACAAGGGCGGGGAGGACGTCAAGGTCACTGTGCTTAATGATAAGGTCAAGGACGCGATTGATAAGCTAAAGATACTTGCGGATGAAAAGAAGCAAAAGCTTATCTACTCTATTGCCAATGAGCCGCTTAAGGCGCTGATTGATCCTGACTCCTTTGAACAGATCATCACAAATCTTATATCGAATGCGATTAAGTATACGAATGAAGAAGGTACCATAGAGGTAAAACTATATTCAGTTTTAGGAAAGATCCACATCGACGTTATTGACAATGGTATAGGCATACCAGAGAAGGACCAAAAGAGAATCTTCGAGAGGTTCTACAGGGTCGAAAAGGGCCGCTCGAGAAAGATGGGTGGAACGGGTCTAGGCCTTTCCATCGCCAAAGAGATGGCGAACGCCTACAAAGCAGACATAGTCTTCACTTCGAAGTTTGGTATAGGCACGACATTTACCTTCTTAATCGATGAATATAAAGAAATAAATTAGTAATAACAATTTAATACAACTGTAATATAAAAGCCCTCCCATCTATGTTATAATAGATGTAGATAAGGAGGAAAGGTATGAAAAAGAAAGTCTTAATCTTTATTTTATGCCTTTTCATATTCACAATTGGATCATCTTCTTTTGCGAAAGATGCATATGTATTTAAGGTTACAAAACCTGATCAAGATATATACTCTACCATTGACGAAACTTTATTTATCAATGGCAGTGCACCGAAGAATGCGAATGTTGAGATAAAACACTACCTAAAGGACATTAGCTTTAAGGACTTTGAAAGCTACAAGGACAAGTATCCTAAGCTTGATGACTTTAAGAAGCACTTTGAGGAAGAAGTGATTAAGGACGATGGATATGAAGAGCTATCAAAGACAAGTATAAGTGTTGGATCTTTAGGTATATTCTCCAAAAAGCTTAGCCTTATGAATGGGCTTAACAAGATAGTCATAAGCACAGCGAAATCGGAGAAGGTTTTCTACATATACTTAACTGACACAGATAAGTTATCAGAAAGCATTACACTTATGAAAACTATTGATCTAATAAAAAATTTGAGATAGGAGGAGCTAGATTGAGAGAAAGAATCAAGACAGCCCTTCTTTTTTTCTTGATTATTTTTGCCATATTCTTAAGTTCAAAGCTATGGCTGGACTTTTCTAGTGAGAGAAGAGTCGGTATCGAGGCAAAGGAGAAAGAGAAGGTGGAGCTAAAGGACTACATTAGCGCCGAGACTGCCATCGTCAACTTTTCAAAGGACAAGCACACTGTTTTAGACAACCCTGGGGAGCAAGGACTCTTCCAAAGTTTCAAAGGGTTTTTTTCTGATGTCTTTACGAAAAATAATTACAGAGTGAGCCTTATTGGCGAAGAGGAGTACGAAAAGGCTATAGAGAGCTCTAGATCAGTTGTCTTCACTTTCATCGACAATTTCCCTCTAAGATTAATCGCGAGAACTTTTAATATTATGGAGAAAAATAATTTTATAGATGATGATAAAAATATTAAGGAGATAGCCATCCTTCTATATAGCGGAGAGGCGATGTTTAAGACGGACGCTTCCATATACAAGATTACTGAGCTTAATACGTCTCTTTCAATACCAAACACTATAGTTAATAATCTTGAGTTAAAGCCAAATTTAGCGTACTACTATAACGCATCGAGCATACTTGGGGAGAAGAGCCCCTTATACATACCGTATCAAGACGAGTACGCGAGCTACATCTTCGATAAATACACAGTTGCACACGATTTCGACATACTTGACAGGGACAATGCGAGGAGTTTTGCGCAAAGGTTTTTCGATAAGGAGCTAAAGTATTTAAAGGAGCTTGAGGAAAAAGACTTCTCCAAGATTTATAGCTACGATTCAGAAGTTATCAAGCTTAAGTACGACGGCTCGATCGAGTACTTTGACCCACTTAAGAAGATTTACAAGGAAAGAAATTTGCTTAAGTCGATAGAGACGGCTATAGGCTTTCTGCAAGAAGGCATCAAGGAAGAAAAGCCTCTAAAAGTCTCCAAGATAGAAGAGATTACAAGCGAAGAGAGTGTGGGATATAGGATAAGCTTTGACTACTACCTAGACGGACTAAAGCTAAACTACGAGAAAGACGCAGATCACTACGCATACGTCGACGTCTTCATGGACGAAGTACGCTTTGCCTCGGTTAATAAGGCCAGCTTCAATAAGGACTCTCAAGAAGCTTTTTACACGAAGAACATACTCGAACTGATTGAGAAGAACGCAGTTTTACTTCGTGACAACGCTGAGAAGAATCCGCTTAAGTCCATTGACAAGATTAGTATCGTCTATCTAGTGAAGAAGGACGAAGCGGAGTCCGTTGCGCCAAAGATACGTATTGACACGAAGAAGGGCTACTTCATCTTCGATGCGAAGACATTTGAGCTGATAAAGGAGAGAGATTATGAACTGGAACAAAGCTAAATTCATACTCCTAGTATGCTTTTTGATTATAGACGTCGTTCTATTAACTATGTATATGAAAAAAACCAAGGACGATGGCAGTCTATCCATAAGCAAAAATGATGCGATTGAGATACTTAAAGCGCAAGATATAGACATAGACGAAAAAGAGCTCAAGACAGGGGGCGAGTTCAAGGTCTATATACTTAAGTACTACGACTTCGATCTTGAGAAAATTAACGAGAACTTTTTTAATGGCGAGGCGGAGCTTGACGACCGCTACGATTTAAAGATACTGACTAAGGGCGAGGAAAGCGTCTCGCTATCGCAAGGAACGCTATTTAGCTACATGGATGCAAGTGAGGAAGTGAAGTACCCAGATATCGACATGGACAAGGCGATAGAGCTAGCGAACGAATTTTTGAAAGAGAAGGAAATTTTAATTAGAGGCATGGTCTTTGACGGCGCCTACATGGACGAAGGGAGCTACCAAGTGCATTACGCGGTTAAGCACGATGACATCTACCTGGAGAATAGCTTTATAAACTTCACCATTGACAAAAGAGGCGTGAGGAGAGTCGACGCAATGTGCCTTGAATACATCAACACGGAGGATGAAGTCTTTGCCTTGGATGATGTGAAGGACAAGATACTTTCGATAATCGATAAGCCCGAAGTAAAGGGCAAGACCATAGACAGAGTCGAGCTTTGCTACTACCTCGACCAAGTGACCATGGACCAAGCAGAGGAACTCAAGATTACAAGGCTTAGAGCCAAACCGCACTGGAGAATCACTTTCTCAGACGGTTACAAGATGATATTATAACGAAGGGAAATATATGAAAGACATATTAAAATTTTGCTCATTGAGCTCTGGTAGCTGCGGAAACGCAAACTACATTGAGTACAAAGACACCAAAGTATTGATAGATGCTGGACTCAATGGCGTGACAACAGAAAATGCACTCAAGGAGATAGGGACAGACATCAAGGACCTGGACGCAGTTATATTAACGCACGAGCACAGAGACCACGTTCAAGGCGCAGGAATACTCTCGAGGAAGTATGGTGCAAAACTATATGCCAATGAAAAGACTTATCTTGCGTCGCTGCCGCGCATCGGCTCAGTTAAGGAGAGTCATGTGCATATCTTTGACGGCGCTTTTGAATTAAAGGATCTAGTGATAAAGCCGTTTAAGGTTTATCACGATGCCTACGACCCGGTTGGCCTTGCCATATACGCGGGGAATAAAAAGCTCAGCATACTGACAGATACTGGCCTTGTGGATGGTGATATAGCGGATGCGATTAAGGACTCCGACATCTACTACATCGAGAGCAATCACGACGAGGAGATGCTTGAGAAGGGCCCATATAGCTACTACCTAAAGAGAAGAGTGCGTTCAGAAGAAGGCCACCTTTCTAATATGCAGGCCGCAGACCTGATTAAAAAGTCATTAAAGGACAAGAACGAATTAGTTTTCTTAGCGCACCTATCGCACGAGAACAACACAGAGAAACTCGCTTACATGACGGTTTATAAAGAACTCCTTCAGTCAGGACGAAGAGCCGACGACTTTAGGCTAAGAGTCACACACAGACTAAAAAGAACACTTGTATATGAGGTGGATTAGATGCTAAAGATAGATCTGATTGTACTTGGGAAAATCAAGGAAAAGTACCTAAACGAGGCCATAGACGAGTATAAGAAACGCATCTCGCGCTTCGCCTCGCTTAATATTATAGAACTCAAAGATAGAGACAAGCCCGATAAGCTCTCAGCCGCCGAACTTGAAAAGATTATAGATGAAGAGTCAGAAGAAATACTTACGAAGCTTGATGAAGAGAGCTTCGTCATCACTTTGGAGATAGCTGGAAAGCTCTTAACAAGCGAAGAATTTGCAGACGCGATTAAGGACGCAGGCGTAAATGGTTACTCCAAGATCACCTTGATTATAGGCGGGTCCAATGGTTTTAACAAGAAAGTCTCAGATAAGGCAGACTTAAAGCTAAGCTTCGGTAGAATGACGATGAATCATAAGTTGATGAGAGTGGTGTTGATGGAGCAGGTGTTCAGATGTTTCAAAATAATTAATGGTGAAGCATATCACAAATAAATAAGTTTATACATTAACAAAGGATAGAGAAAATAAAATCTCTATCCTTTATTTTTGTCTAAATTTATTTTTTTAAGAACTTCTTATACGTCAAATCCATCGCCGTAGCTCCAAGTGGTGCGGTTATCAGTATCGCAAGTGCTGCGACGGACAAAATTATCTTGCCGCTTTCAAGACCCATTGCTAGTGGCACGGAGCCTATTGCCGCTTGCACTGTGGCTTTTGGTAGGTAGCTAAAGACTGTGAATAGCTTTTCCTTCTTATTAAGTCCGGTGCCTGCGAGTGCAATTAAAACGCCAATCGTTCTAAACGCAAGCGCTGCAAATATCATGACGACCGCCATTAGCCCAGCGTCTAGGGTGTAGCGTATGTCGACTTCGGCACCAACGAGTACAAATAGCATGACTTCGGCTGCTATCCAAAGTTTCGCAAACTTGACCGATAGCCTTGCCGAGACGCTCTCCACGCTTTTGATTCTGATGGTCATCGCCATGGTTACGACGGCTATAAGCGAGGAAATTGCAAGCTTTTCCTTAAGCAGTCCCTCGATCGCAACGAGCAAAAAGCTTAGCGCCATGATGATGATGACTTTCATGCTATTTCTAATTAGATGCTTTTTCGAAAATGACTTTTCGAAGACGAAGCTCGCGATGAGGCCAAAGACGGCGCCTATTGCTATGCCTAGGACTATGCTTATGGGGATATTCGCGAATTGACTTAGGTCTACGCCTTGACCCATGGCCATGCCTAAAAAGCTTGTGAATAGCACTATGACGAAGATGTCGTCCATGGATGCGCCTGCCATAATCATCTGAGGGATGGCTTTGTCTGTGCCGTAGCCCTCATCCATGAGCATGGACATGCGCGGAACAACGACTGCGGGCGAGACTGCGCTTAGGACGGCGCCCATAAGCAAGGCGTCAATGGTAGAGATTTTTAAAAAGATGGGTGCGAGGAGTGCATAGCCCAAAATTTCAAAGGATGCGGGCAGAAAGCTTAGTAGAAGGGCGGGTCTACTTGCTTTTTTGAGGTCTTTTAGGTCGAGTGATAGCCCTGCCTTGATCAGTATGATGAGTAGGGCGATTTGCCTTAGCTCGGCTGAGATGCTTAAAATTTTAGGGTCGAGTAGATTTAGAACGAAGGGTCCCAAGACTATCCCTGTAAATAGCATGCCGACTATGCGTGGCAGCTTTAGACGCTTTGAAATTTCAGCCATGATTAGGCCTAATAATAGTATGAATGCCAATGATTGTATCATATTTACTCCTTTATCTTTTGCGTTTAAATGCGCCCTTGAGCTCGTTCCTTCCTCAGCAATACTCGAGTACATTTGTACACTCCGTTTGCTTCGTCAGTCCACTTCGCTCAATCATCGCATTTACTCCGCAAAATATATTGTTCTATTTATAATTCTTGTTATTATATAATTTAAGCCACAAAAAAAGCTGGCGCCCCTGTAAAAACAGAAGTCATCAGCCTATAGCGGTTTCATTTCGTGGGAGAACTTCATTCCCATGTATTGATTATATATTTATTTTAATTAATTTTATTGATTTTGTCAAGTGAAAAAGATGAAATTTTAAAAGATAGTAAATCGAGCGCAAAAAAGCTAAAATTCAATCGACCCGCATCTATGTAAATAAATTCTTTTTTTACTTACCCATGTCAATGAACCTGATCAAACAATTCAAAACTAACCAAAATTGCAAATTGAGCGCAAAAAAAGCTAAAATTTAAAAAGATAGCATCTTAATAACTATAATTTCTTAGGAAAAACGAGATGATTACGCGAAATGGAGATTTGAGGCAAGCGGAGCGTATATGTCATACTCGAGCATTGCCGAAAATCGAATGAGCGTAAGGGCTCGTTTTAACAAGAAATTAACAAATAAAAATAGCTAGTAGATCAAATACTAGCTATCCATCCCTTGACGATCTTCTTTAGGTTCAATCATCGCTTTAACAACTTCCTTTCGTTCGTGTGCTTCAAAAGAACATCTTATACATCCTTTCTTAGCGATCTTCCTTTGTAGATTCATCCATATGCCCTTCATTGTTTAATTTTCACCTTGAAAAGATAAATAATTCTCCTTTTACAGAGATAAATGAATGTCTTTTCATAGTCGTGACTTTCTTACACATGTCATCTACCATCGTCATAAATATTAAATTTTATTTCTAAATTACCTCCACTAATAAATATCTTATTCTTCTTATATAAGAATTAAGAGAATATGATTAAACAAGCACTTCAGCAGCTATTGCCACTTAAGGTTCATCTAATTTAGACTTTATTTACCTTTGATCCACATTTCGCTCTCAAATAGTAAAACTTAAGCCATTCATTCCTTGCTAAAATATTTAGCTTCGTATCTATATTAAGTCAAGGGATGGAGCTAATTTTCTTTAGATAGAATTATCTTTCTTCTATATTGATTACATTATAGCATGGTAAATCGATTGTGTCAAGTACTTTTTTTAAAATCATACTTTAGTAGTATGTTTTGACAAATATAAGTATAATATTTATGATTATGGGTAGATATACAGAAAGGGGTGTTTATATGGCAAACTACACACAAAAGCTCATTATTGACACGTTTAATGAGATGCTTGATCGTATGCCGTTCGACAAGATTACGGTGACGGCTCTAATCAAGGAGTGCCAAATCGGCAGAAATACTTTTTACTACCACTACCAAGACATCTACGAACTATTGGACGAGGCACTTGCTCAGTGGCTAGAGGGCCACATCGAGTCAACTTCGGCTCAGTCGTGGCAGGACGTTGCCAAGGCGATACTATACTCATGCATTGATCACAAGAAGAGGATTTACAACGTTTACAACTCTCTATCGCGTGACCAAATCTGCTTTTATGTATTTGAGAGGATCTCTTCGACCGTCTCTATGTATATGGAGGAGTACGCGCGAATCACGGGCGGCGACACAGCTCGCGCAAAGCTTGCTTCTGAAATGATTACTTACACGATAAGCGGATTTTTCATGAGATTCTTATGGAATGATATGCAAGACGACATCGACGATGGCATAGATAAGCTTGGTGTGATTTTTGACGAGCTTATTGACTCTTTTGATGGTGGCCTTGGTACAGATAAATAAATATGTCCTAATTTGAACAATTCTCCTAGATTGCATATTCACAAGACCATGGGCTTGGTGATATGCTATATTGTAGAATAGTAAAAAAGGAGGATTATATATGAGTGTTTCTACAACATTAGCAAAATTTGGCTTAACTAAGGCATTTAATCATTTATACAAGGACCCTGAGGCGAATTTACTTGAGGCTATGGACTGGGCAGATAAGTTTTCAAACGGCGGCTTTGCTAATCAAAGAGCGGCCATTCGCAAGGCTATAAGTGACCCAAGCGACCCATACTACCCATATGTTCGTCACATACTTAATGATGTTGACCCAGAAATTGTCAAGACTTTGATCGTAAATTTCTTTATCAATGGTAACTTGGTCGGCGGTCCTATTCAAGAGGAGCTTAGACAAAAGTACAACTGCAATATACCGTGGACTATACTTTTAGACCCAACATCGGCTTGTAATCTGCATTGCACAGGTTGCTGGGCTGCGGAATATGGCAATAAATTGAATTTATCATACGACGAAATCGACGATATAATCAAGCAAGGCAAGGAAATGGGTGTTTATTTCTACATATACACTGGCGGCGAACCGCTTGTTAGAAAGGACGATTTGATTCGTCTATGTGAAAAGCACGACGACTGCGTATTTATGGCCTTTACGAATGGCACGCTAATAGATGAGGTCTTCGCGGACGAGATGCTACGCGTGAAAAACTTCGTTCCGTCCATATCCTTGGAGGGTTCTAAAGAGGCAACTGACTCAAGACGTGGAGACGGTGTCTACGACAAGGCTGTTAAGGCGATGAAGCTATTGCGCGAAAAGAAACTTTTATACGGAATTTCATGCTGCTACACTAGTGAAAACTACGACTCAATCACATCTGAGGCATATTGGGACATGATGATAGAGATGGGAGCCTACTTTGTATGGTACTTCCACTACATGCCAGTTGGCAACGACGCTAGCGTTGAGCTTATGCCAAACCCAGAACAAAGAGAGCTTGTTTACAGAAGAATTAGAGAACAAAGAGCTAGAAAGCCACTGTTCGCTATGGACTTCCAAAACGACGCTGAATTTGTTGGCGGCTGCATCGCAGGCGGCAAAAACTACTTACACATAAACGCAAACGGCGACCTTGATCCTTGCGTTTTCATACACTACTCCGACTCGAATATCAGAGAAAAAACTATACTCGAAGCATTGAAATCACCACTGTTTATGGCATACCACGACGGACACCCATTCAACGACAACATGCTTAGACCGTGCCCAATGCTTGAAAACCCTGAACTTTTAAGGGAAATGGTAAAGAAAACTGGCGCCAAATCTACAGACCTTGAGTCTCCAGAAAGCGTTGACCACTTGTGCGACAAGTGTGAAAATTACGCTAAGCATTGGAAACCAAAGGCTGAAGAGCTTTGGAGCGCAAAATAAAATACTCTCTACAAGATCTGCCCATTGACGTGGGCAGATTTTTTATGCACGGCCATAGATATATTTATGACAATGGCGGTGAAAGTATAGATAAAAATTACGGCGATGGCGAAAGTGATATTGATAAATTTATGATTATCCTTATGCTTATATAGATAAAACTTATAATGATGGCAGAGCTATTGACATATTTATAATTGTTGTAGTGAAAGTATAGATAAATTTTATGGACCTTGGGTATATATATACTGGTGATAATTATGAAAGTTGAAATAAAAGAAAGAGCAGCTCAAAGACTTAATGAGCTAAATGTTAACGAGCACGAGGACAAGGCCCTGCGCATTAGGCTACTCAACTACTCATGAAGGGGCGCCGTTTATGGCGTGACTTTGGATAAGTTAAATGAAAACGACATAGTGATTGAGGTCGATGGATTTAGGGTTTGCGTGAACAAGAATATGGATTATATTGAGAAATTTACGATAGATTATTCGGTGAATCCGTTGGCGAAGGGCTTTCAGGTCTATGTAGATTAAACGAAAAGGGCATATGGTTTAGACCATATGCCCCTTTTTATATGTTCGTCTTATTAATTTATTGATACTTCTGGATTGTCCCTATCTAAAATATGCACTGCCACGTCCGCGTTTAAGTACTTTGTAAGATTTTCCTTCAAAAACTCAAGTGCCCCTTCAAGCGCGTCGTACCTATCTGGGTCAACGAGCTCCATAATCATGAAAGCGTTCTTAGTATCTTCAGTAATCATCGTTCTAATGCCATCACGCCAGTTGAAGCATCTGCATATAGCTCCCTTGTCGTCCTTGTAGCAAAGTTCGCCTGGATAAGTCTCAGATGGATCCTCGCCGATAGCTTGGAATTCGTCGCCGCCTTCAGTGATAGTTAGTCTCAAATCGCCAACGAACTTGTCCGAGTCCTCAGCACCGCATGGTAGCGCGTACTTAAGCGATGCAGCGTTGTAGATGTCAACCAAAGTGTTGATAGAGCCAACGATGTTTCCCTTAGAAAGTCTCTTTAGAAGCGCTTCAATCGAGCATCTTGCGCCTTTTTTAGTCTTGAACTTCTTGTACGCCTCTCTCCAAACAGCTACCTCTTTATTTTCGCTAAGTTGGCCAGCTACAAGATATTTTTCCGCTTCGTCGTTCGCATCAAGCAGCATTTTTTTAACTTCAATCGGGCTTTCATCAGAATTTTCCATGTTCTTTACAAGAATTACCCCAAGTTTTGCCTCTGGGAATAATTCAAAAAAGCTTTTGTCCGCAATAAATTTACTCATTTTTTCCTCCTTAATTATTTTTTCTTATCGTCATTATAACATAAAGAAGCAGTATTTGCAAAACCATCTTAATAGTACAGCCACTTCGTACAAAATGAAAATTAAGGGGAAAATTCCCCTTAATTTTCAGTCAGGCTTATTAAAAAATATTTTCCAAAGTGTAAGATGTGTCTTGACAAATAAGAACAAAAGACCAAGAACTTTATATTATTTCTTGTAATTAAAGCATAAACATATTATAATGAATATATAATAAATGAAAATAATAGCTATAAATAATTATAAAATTTTGCATCACGTTTAAGCATGCCAAATACTTATTAAATAGAGAGGTTAAAAGAATGAAAAAATATAAAAAAAGGAATTTAAATTATTTTATACTTACATTGATAAGTATTTTCACGAGTACAATATTTGCTGTAGTCTTACAATTTTTTAAAGGTGATGTACTAGATAATGCAATTGCAGGAGAAACTAAAACTACAGTTAAATATGCGATATTATTAATTACTTTCATTTTTTGTGAAATATTATTTTATCTTGTTTATAGGTTATTTAGAGCAAAATTTGTTGTTGGATGCACGAAACTATTAAAACAAGATATTTTTAAGGGCATAATTAATCGCAGCTATGTTGATTATAAAGAAAGATCACAAGGAGAGTATATTGCAAAATATGTGAATGAAGCGGATGCTATTAAATCTCGTCATTTTGAGATGATACCACTGTTTTGGGAAATTTTATTTAAAATAATTTTTGTCAGTGTTGCTCTTTTTGTTTTAGATTGGAGACTTGCACTAATAACTATTTTACTTCTTACTACTCCTCTATACATTCCAAAACTATTAGAAAAGAGATTACAGAAAGCTCAAAATGATTATTTGAAATCAGTTGAAGAAAATCTAGCAAAGATAAATGACTGGCTAAGTGGTTTTGAAATCATTAAAAATTTCTCCATTGAGAGACAAATTATCGATAAATTTGATGAATCAAATTTAGGCTCTATGAATAAATTACTTAAGGATTTGAATCTTGGAGCTGCGTCTCAACTTATTACAACACTTATTTCATACTTATCATACTTTGTTGTGTTGATTTTTGCTACGTGGCTTGTTTTTGTGGGTGAATTTTCTGCTGGTAAGTTTTTTGTAGCAATAGGTATGATTGATCAACTTTCATATCCACTTATTTCACTTGCAGAAATAATCAGACAACTTGTTGCAATTAAGCCGTCATGCGAAGCCATGGATAAATTCACAACAGAAGCTGAAGGCGCAAGGCAAGGAAAGTCCTTATTAAAATTAGATAGAGAAATTAAATATTCTAATGTATCTTTTGCGTATCCTGATGGACCAGTGATTTTGAACAATTTCAATTTTCTAGCTAAAAAGGGTAAGCGTTATTTAATTAAAGGTCCAAGTGGATGTGGAAAAACAACTATTGTGAATATGATTTTAAAGTATTATTATCCTACAAAAGGCGACATTGAATTTGATGGAATTTCTATTAAAGATTATTCTAGTACCTATGATTGTACTACAGTTGTTAGACAGGAAGCGATTTTATTTAATGATTCTCTAAGAAATAACTTGACTATGTATAGAGATATTTCTGATAAAGATTTAATTAAAGTGCTTGAAAATCTTGGTTTAAAAAAGTTTGCGACAGAGAAAGCTTTGGATGAAATAATTACTGAGAATGGTTTTAACTTATCTGGTGGAGAAAAAAAGCGTATCTGCCTAGCAAGAGCCTTACTTAGAGATACTGATATACTGATTTTTGATGAACCACTTGCAAATCTTGATGACACTACAGCGAAAAAAATCGAAGACATTTTACTTTCAATTGAAGATAAGCTTGTAATTATTGTATCTCACCAATTTTCTGACGAAAAGCTACAGTGCTTTGATAATATTATAGATTTACAAAAATAATATAGTTTTTTACAATCTTATATTGAATCTTATATTGAAGATTTAAACTTAAATACAAATCAATTATTAAATCTGAAAATTTGATATAATAGTAAACTTATTAAATATATCCAGACTCTAGAAAAAGTAGGCATATTTCGTCAAGAGTCTGGATTTTTTATCCACAAAAAAAGCGCAGCCACTGCTGCGCTTAAATCGTTTCAAAAATTAACTTATCTATCCAAGTTATTATAAAAGTCATCCACGCTTCTTGCTTCGTCGTCTTGGTAGCGTTTTGGTCTATCTGTATAATCATATCCGTCATCGTCGTAGATGTCGTAGTAGTCGTAGTCTCTGACTACATTTCCTGTTCTAAACTCGTATTGGTTTGTGTAGTCGCACATCGTTACTTGTGAGTAGACTGCTGAGTAAAGTGTTCCGATGATCCAAGGTATTGTTGTTATAGCCATGATCCAAGGGGATCTTAGTCCTGTTGCAAGTAGCGCTATGAGTACTGTTGCAAGGCCAGCGATAACTGCAATGCCTATGCCAATCAAAAGCATCTTGCCTATCCAGTTGAATAAGAATCTATTGGCAAGTCCAAAGCCTGTGCTGATGCAAGTGCCAATGCCTGCGTACTTATTTGTAGTAACTAGGTAGTGCGCAAAGCTTCCTGCTATGCTGATGTAGATGTTTACTAAGACTAAAACTATAGTCATGATTATAATTATCGCCTCATAAGACTCAGTTAAAGCAGCGATTATGCCGAAGACTAGGGCTGTAGCGCCTGATATAAGTCCAAATACTATGGCTATGGCGATGCCTTTGATAAACTTAATAAATACTGCTTCTGACACGTCTTTAAAGCCTCTATCCATCTTGAAAATCCATTTGTTGACGTGTGTAACGAAGGCGATGCCTATTAACTGAATCAATATACCCATGGCAAAGAAGCTTAGCATCATAAGAACTGATGATCTTGTAAAGCTCATAACTCTATTAAAATCATCTTCTCTGATGCTTCTTTTTAAATTGCCAATGCCTTGCATAACATCTTCGAAACTTTCAGCCTCGTCAAGTTCTTTTAAGGAGCTATCGAGCTCGTCTGACATAACGTCATCATTGTATCTGTAGCCTTCTTTAATTACGTCTGAAGAAATTTGCATTATAGATCCTACGTTTATTGCTACAAAGCCGCCTATAAGCAAGATGTAGACTAACGCGAAGCAAAGAAGCGCCTTGATATTATTTTTAATATAGCTGTTTGTCGCTTGAAATACTTCGGACACGCCGCTTGCTCTGCCGCCCTTTCTCTTCGGATCAAACTCTTCATATACAAAATTGTCGTTCATATTATCCCTCCTTAGAAGGCCCAGTTGCCTTCCTCAAATATTTTGTATTCCTTACCATCTTTATACCCAATTATCTCAGTTGTTTCATCACCAATCATAAAATCGACATGAATTTTGCTATCATTTATACCATTCTTTAATAGTTCTTCTTCGCTCATGGCAGCGCCGCCCTCAATGCATGTTGGGTAAGCAGCTCCGAAAGCTAGGTGGCAAGATGCGTTCTCGTCGAATAGTGTTGAGTAGAATAATCTCTTGCTATTGCTAATAGGTGAGTCGTTTTGCACTAGAGCCACTTCACCTAACATACAAGCGTTTTCATCTGTTGCGATTAAATCTTCTAGTAATTTTTGATTCTTCTCAGCTTTTACTTCTACACATTTACCATTTTCAAATCTTAGTGAGAAGTTCTCAACAAGTTTACCTGATAATGATAATGGTTTTGTCGCGTAAACAATGCCATTAACCCCGTCTCTCTTAGGAGCGGAGAAGATTTCTTCTGTCGGGATGTTGGCTGTGAAGCGAACGCCTGTCTCGCTCATGGATGAGCCGCCTATCCATAGGTGATTCTTTGGCATCTCTATAGTCAAATCAGTACCTAATTTTGATCTGTAATGAAGTTTTTCGAATTGCATCTCGTTTAAGTACTTAGCTTTTTCTTGTATAGTGCTTTCAAATTCGTCCCAAGCCTTGTCAGGGTCAGCTCCGTCAACTCTAACTATCTTAAAAATAAGATCCCATAGCTCTTCTACACGCTTTTCTTCAGCTACGTCTGGAAGCACTTTATCTGCCCAAGTCTTTGATGGTATGCAGATTACGCACCAAGGGTTTATGTCGTTCATAGTGTATTTTTGGAATGGTTTCATCAGATTTGCGTTCACGCTACGCATTAGTTTTATTCTTTCAGGATCAACGTCCTTCATTAGCGATGGATTTGGCGCAGCAACAGACAAGAAGCCCGCCTTTCTCTCTGCAAAATCAAGCATCATATCAAGCTTCCACTCGGGTGCATGCTTGATCGCTTCTTCACTCATCATCATCGCGCTCAATCTGTTGCACTCGTCGTCTTGTATCCTTACAATTACTTCGCTTGCGCCTCTTTCGTAGGCAAGTTCAGTAAGTAGTCTAACGAAGTCCATCGCCTCAGTTGATGTATTTATTACGAGTGGCATGCCTTTTTGCACGTTTATGCCCCTCTCGATAACGACCTTCGCGTAATTCCTTAACTTATCTTCAAAATTCATTTTGTCCTCCTTTGCGATTAAAGTATTAAATACTCTCTACTTATGATATAATATATTATACCATATATATTAAGAATATGTAAATGGAGGCGCCATGAAAAGTTTTAGAGATTTAATAATTTTAGACGATATGAATTTAGTGCTTGCTTGTGACAGCGCAGCAGGGATAGGCGAGAAGCCATCTGACGAAGTTTTTGCTGATATAGAAATGGTTTCATATTATGCAGCTTTCGTGCCCATATCCGAGCTATTATGCGTAAGAAGCGTGCCAATGGTTTTGGTCGACACGCTATGTAACGAGAGAGAGCCTTATGGCGAAAAAATCATTCGCGGGATAAAAAAGGCGATGAAAGACGCGGGGCTTGACGAAAAAAACGCTTTTACTGGATCGACTGAAGAAAACTTTTTAACTAAGATGACTGGCATAGGCGTCACTGTCTTGGGTCAGGGCTTTGATATACGCAAGGCGCAAAAAGGTGATGCCATCTACGCCATTGGCAAGGCGCTAGTGGGCGAGGAGCTAATTAAATATCGTGACAAGGCCATGAGCATGAGTGATTATATCTACTTAAAGGAGCAAGACTATATTCATGACATAGTTCCAATCGGTTCAAAGGGAGCGGCGCATGAACTAGCTGAGATCGAGGCGCACGCGAGACTTAAGGCGCGCATCGTGAATAGTGACTTTGATCTAAATGCATCGGGCGGGCCATCGACCATATGCCTAGTCACAATGAAGCCTGATGACTTTAATAAATTAAATTTAAAAAAGGACGCAATTTTGTTAGCTTTTATGGAGTAAATGGGTATAAATGTATGAAGAGTACTAGGAGGCGAGTCAATTGAAGAAATTTAGATTCTTAATAATTTTTTCTGCCATAATTATGTTCGTGGCAGGATTTAACGCGCATGCAGCGAGCGAAAATAAAATGACTTACAAGATGAATCTCAAAGAGGACGCGATGTATGTGGACGTCAAGATCGAGACGGAGCATACGGGCTTTAAGTTTGGTATCGATGTGCCAGAAGGCGCTGAGGTCTACAATGTAGAGGGCAAGAGCCTTAGAGACAATTTCCTTTCGGGAACGAAATACATCTTTGACTTTAACGGCGGCGACAAAGAAGTCTCTTACAAGATCAAGGGTCTTCCAAAAGCCTTTAAAAGGGCCGATGGTTTTGTCTTTGGCTTGTATCGTTCATTTAACACGCATATCAACACCATTGAGATAGCCTATGAGAGCGTTTACTTTGACGAGCCGGTATATGAACTATTTACTTCAAAGGGTCTTAACGCTACTTTTGAAGATGGCAAGACTGGTCTTTACGAGATAGACGAGCCAATTGACATAGCTATAGGCATTAAGTATCCAAAGAATGAGTTCGTGAACGCGCCATATTTGGATATGGACTACGATGACTACCGTAATGACGAGCTGATGAGGACGCAAATTACACGCATTGACAAGCCGGGCGTCTCTGAGCTAGTGCTTAAGGGGCTTATAGCGGTGGCTTTATTAGCGTTTATCATCGTCGGTTTTTTGATGACGAAGAACCAAAGATTTAGAAATAAATTTAGAATAAAGAAGAAATATGAAGAAAAGGAAAGAAGCGGTAAAACTTTCGACATAAAGGACCTTGATGAGAACATTTACCTAGTATATCAATTTTATGACACGAAGGAAGACAAGGTCGCTAGCTATTTAGGCGTGGACGAGACTGACAAGCTTGTTGAGGAAAAACTAAATGCTTCGTATGAAAATCTATTAAAAAAGGGATATATAGAGAAGGAAGACTCGGATTACAGCGTGGCTCTAACAAAGAAGGGCAGGCTGAAGCTTGAGGAAATTCTTATCAAGAAAGAATATTTACTCGCTCAAGACGATATTTCAGATGAGGAAGAGAAATTTTTAAGATTGTTCAGGTGATTTAGGTGAGGGTACTTAGCTCAGGAGGCGTAATTATCAATAACAATTTAATACTACTTTTGAAGAAGTACAACGGCGACTACGTATTACCGAAGGGCAGAATCGAGCGCGGTGAAAGCATTGAAGAGGCTGCCTTACGCGAGGTAAAGGAAGAAAGCGGCATCACTGGCGAGATTAAAAAATACCTAGGCAAGATTGATTACTCTTTCATTAACAGGATGAGAAATATAAAGATTGACAAGACGGTACACTTCTTTTTGATGTCAACAAAGGACACGCATACTAAGCCACAGAGCATGGAAGGCTTTAAGACAGCGAAGTTCTACGAAAGAGAAGAAGCGATTAGCCTTATGAAATACAGCCAAGAAAGAGAAATTATTAGAAAAGCCATAGAAGAGTACGACAGAGAGAAGAATGAGGAGAGGAAATGAGTTTTTCACAAAAAGCTAAGGACGAAGCGGCAAAGCTGATGATCACGGACGAAGACACATCCCTAGCTGAGCTTATGGCTTACGTGAGATACGTCTCATCCATTAGCTTCATATCAGGCAAAGTGGCCGTTTCATTCAGAGTGCAAAAGGCGGCGCTTGCGAGACGAATATTTACAGTAATCAGAAATTTATACGATACAGACCTTGACGTCGACATCTCAAAGATGACGCAGCTCAAGAAGATGAACATCTACACCATAGTCCTAAACGATACGGATATAGTTATGCAGATGTTTAAAGACACGCGCATGGAAGGCTTTTTGGACGTAAACAAGATTCCGAAGGCAGTCAAAGAGAGTGACGATATGAGAAGGAGCTACCTAAGAGCGGCATTTTTAGCAGTCGGCTCCATCACCAATCCGGAGCGCGGCTACCACCTCGAAATGCTCTTCGAAAGCGAGTTCGAGGCAAACGAGGTCAAGGAGCTGATGAACGTCTACGGTCTTGGGGCGAAGTATGTCAAACGTAAGGAGAACTACATCACTTATCTAAAAGGCGCCGAGGCAATCTCAGATTTTCTCACAGTTATAGGCGCGATGAGAGCAGTGCTTAGCTTTGAGAATATAAGGGTAGTTAAGGACGTTAGGAACAATGCCAATAGACGGACCAATTGCGAAACAGCCAATATACAGAAGACAGTTGATGCATCGACAAGGCAGGTAGCTGATATCGAGTACATCGACGAGATGATTGGCCTAGACGCGTTACAAAGTGATTTAAAAGAGCTAGCAATACTTAGACTGAATAACAGAGACGCATCACTTGCAGAGCTTGGAAGGCTTATGAGCCCGGAGCTTGGCAAATCGGGCGTGAACCATAGACTTAAAAAACTTGCTGAAATGGCAGAAAATTTACGAATAAATGAGGAGAATTAATATGAAAAGAACTATAGTTACAAACAACGACTACGTTAGAGACAAATACAAAGACGACTTCGACATGATCTATGTAGATAAGGTCGATAATTATACAGGCGTTTTACTTAAGGCGAGAGACCTGATACACGAAGGATATAAACTCTTAACGCATCCATTATCAGGATCAGTTAAGCCGAATGAAACACCATTTAAGACAATTATCTTGGAAAAAGGCACAGGACTTGATCAAGACGGACTTATCATAATTGAAGAAGCGATCGGAACCATTAACAAATTTTTAAATATCGAGAAAACACCCGATTACAACGAGCGCGTTATCGACGACTGCAAAGTCATAGACCTTTCCATCATAGACAATACAATCAATTTAAGAAGTTCAATCTAATGAAAGAGTTTTATATTGAAGATATGACCAGTCAGCTAAGGGGCGTTGCAAAGTCCGAGGGACTGGTCTATTTTATTAAAGGAGCCGTGCTTGGCGATACAGTCACAATCACAAACGAAGTGAAGAAGAAGAGCTTTATCGAGGCAGATGTCTTGGAAATAGCCATCCCATCCGAGTTTCGCATTGAGGGAGCTAGTGATGAGGCGATACTCTCCGGCCTTTCTTATGAAAAAGAATTCGAGTGGAAAGTTAATGGCCTTAAAATGAACCTTAAGAAGATGGCTGGGCTTGACGTGGATGTAGAAGAATATATGGCGAAGACTTTAGCACACTATAGAGACAATACACAGGTCAAAGTCGCTCGCGGATATAATGGTGAAGTAGCTATCGGTTATTTTGAAGAAGGCACAAACACAGTAGTCGACTCAGAAGAGATGCTTTACATGAATAAGGAAGCGCTTTCGGTTTATAAAGGACTTAGAAAATTCGTAAAAGAAAATTATAAGGGCTACGATTGGAAGGCAAAAAAAGGCGATATCAAGGATATAGTCTTTAGAAATAACGAAAAAGATGAGCTGATGATTATTTTCGTATCGCATGATGAAATTGTGATTGATATAGAAAAATTAAAAGCAGCCATCGATATGAGTAAAGTCAAATCCATCTACCTAAACATAAATGATAAATCAGATAAAGTTTTGTACGGAAGAAAATTTATTAAGCTATATGGCGATGACTTTTTAAGCGTAAATATCTTGGGACTTGATTTTAAAATATATCCGCAAACATTTTTGCAAGTGAATTTAGAGATGATGGACGTTTTGTATAAAAAAGCACTTGAGTATTTAGGGGACGCATCAGAGATGGACGTCCTTGAGCTATACTCAGGCATAGGCACCATAAGCCTATGCGCCGCCAAAGAAGCAAAATCAGTTACAGCAGTCGAAGTAGTCGAAGCCTCAGTTAAAAGCGCAGATGAAAACGCAGCCGCCAATGGCATAAAAAACGCAAAATTCATACATGCCAAGGCCGAAGACGCGATAAATAGAGTTTTGAAAGAAAAAATTTATGATGCAGTCATCGTCGACCCGCCGAGAAAGGGTCTAGACAAAAAAGTAGTAGAGATGCTAAATAAGAGCGGCATAGAAAAGATTGTATACATCAGCTGTAACCACGCAAGCCTAGCTAGAGACATCGCCTTGATGAGTGGGGTGTATAAAGTGGAGAGAGTAGCCACAGTTGATATGTTCGCAAGAAGTGGACACTTGGAGACGGTGGTGTTATTGTCAAGAAAATAGAATAACAAGTTATAAAAGTGTTGAAATAGGTGCTTTTAGTATTTTAAAAGAAATCAGTTTTATAATAAATTAAAAATCGTGTTGGTAGAAAAATCGTTTACTTCTACCAACACGATTTTACAAAGAGCCAGTACTTACATCTCTTTTTTTCCT